>OGQL01000859.1_pt1 | contig 24231 bp, 38 predicted proteins | sample 1553211 | NCBI WGS metagenome assembly OGQL01 (sample SAMEA2579942, study PRJEB22360) | human gut metagenome
TAGCCGGTGGCGGCTTCAAAATCCGGGTAGTGCCTGCCCTTGTAGTCCACCGCGCCGCCCCGGTGGAAGCGCCGTCCCTGCCACTCTGCATGAGAAGGACGGGCACCGCCGTGGGCGGTCGTCTCCACAAATTCGCAGCCCATTTCGTCCATGCGGGCTATCTGCAGCTTGCCAGTCGTCTGGTTCACACCGGTGAGCACGGCACGGCGGGCGGCCACCTCGATGCTGTCCTTGTGGCCGCTGGGGTATGTGACCATGGGCATGTCGTCTGCAAGGCTGTCCACAGCCTGTTTGACGGCGGTTTTGTAGTCGAAGGCACCGGTGCTCACCTTGAGCCATGCAGCGTCCAGCGTGCGCTCAAAGGCCCCTGTGACGGTGTTTGCCGTGGTGGCGGTCAGGTTCTGCCATGTGCCGCAGGTCTGCCGCGCGCCGGCATCCAGCAGGTTGTTCAGGGCGGCGTTCTCTTCAAAAGGGGGCGGCTCCATGTCGTAGTGGTAATAGATCGCATCCTCCCGCTCCATGGCTTCGGTGGCGGCCTGCAAAAGCAGCTTGCGGATGGCCGTTTCGCTCTTGCCGGTGTACTTCGCCAGCAGCTTCACAACATCATTGCGCACTGCTTCGGTCTGCTGGTAGCGCCACAGCTGCCAGTTAGCAGTAGCAGTCACTTTGTCCATCTTGCCGATGCGCCGGGCCACGTCCTGCAGGATCTGTTCTTCAACCTGCTGCCAGAGCTGCACAAAGGCATCCGGCATCTGGTCGAGGTAAGGCGGCGGCAGCATCAGGCACCCCCGAAGGTGAGGGCTTCAGGGCTGCGGTTCTCGGCATTCGCTTCGGCGGCAATGGCCTTGGCATCGTCCTCGCTGTAGCCCTCAAACTCCACCAGATACCGCCAGAACGGGAACTTGCCTGCGGTAACGTAGCCCCAATACATCTGTTTGCGCTCCTTGGGGTCAGAGATGATGCTGTCGTCAAAGTCAAAGGTCACGTTGCAGTCGCCCGGCGGGGAAACGGCTGCGCCGCTGTTCCACTGGGCATCCAGCAGCTTGCTGATGGAGTATACCAGATCGGTCAGCGCATTGCCCAGCGCCCGCTGCAGATCCTTGACGGTAGTGTAGCTGCGCTGCTTGCTGCTCCTGATCTCCTCGGCGGTCTTGTCCACGTTCTGCGGGTCGGACAGGGTACCGTAGGCAAGGCCGCACTGGAACTCCACCCGCTTGAGCATGGTATCCAGCCCTCTACGATAACTTTCATCGCGCAGGGCAGGGGCAAACACCTCGTAGAGGTTCCGGCCATTGGCCCCGGAACTGCCGTTCAGCCAGTTGCGGTAAAGGCGCTGCTCACGCTGCGGCATAACGCTCTCGCCGTTGATGTCGGGCCGCAGGGCGGTCTGGTCAACGTCAAGGGCCAGCTGCCCGCCGTCATACTCCCACAGCAGCCGCCCATACTGTTCATCGGCATCATGGATGGTGTCAACAGCAGCGGCATAGACGCTCACGCCCAGCGGGGAGTGCCGATCAGTGGAATTGCCGCTGGACACTCTGAAATAGCCCCAAAGCGGACGGTCTACATCGGAGAACTCGGTGTGCGGCGAGATCGCAGCCCATTCCGGAACATCGGTCAGCGGGACTTCAATGCCGAGGTCTGCACTGGTCATGGAACGGAACGCCTTGACCGTGATGCTGTACGTGCTGCCGGAAAACTCGTGATCTTCAAGACGAGTGTAAATGCGGTTGCCACGCACCAGATGGTCATAAAAAATAGCCCCGGTCATGCGGCCAGAGCTGTCAAAGCGGGTAGGGCAGAAGCAATCCCCCTGCACAGCATCGATCTGGATGCGTCCCTCTGCATCGAGGAAGGGCCGGAACAGGATGCCGCCCAGCGCACAGCCGTATTCCACCGGGGTGCGCAGATCTGCAATGAAAGGCTGCAGCATGGTGTTGATGCTGTCGGCGCGGGCACTGCCGGAAACAATGCATTCCATTTCAAGCGTGGTCAGACGGGCCAGCTCCGATGCAACACTCTGGGCAAGCTTCAGGCTGTGCAGGGTGTTCTTGCCGCCGTTGCACCACGGCCCGCCGGTATCGTACATCTGCGCCCACAGGATGATCGCATTCTCCATGCTGTAGGACACGCTGGCGCTGACGGTGGTATTTTCACCGAACAGCAGCCGCGCTTTCTCCCGCAGCCAGAAAAGCAGTCTATCAAACATTATTTTCGTCTCCAGTCTGCCCAGCGGATCAGCGGGGCCAGTATCGTATAGCAGAAATAGCGGATGTCGTCCATGGCGTGGTCGTTCTCCTTCACGACGCGGTCCTCTTTGGCTTTGTCATCCCACGAGTACAGGCCAAACTCCCGGCGGGATGCCGTGCAGCTTTCGTGGATGGTCACAAGCCCGGCCTGCATCAGGGATGCCACGCAGCGGATGCCGTTCAGCACATCGTTATCAGCGGGGATCACCAGATACTTGCCGTGCCGCCGGATGGTCTCGATGAAGGAAGCAGCGGACGGGTCAACCACCACAGCCTGAATGTAATAACCCTTGGTCAGGCGTTCCAGCTCGGCATAGTGCTCTTCGTCCGTGCGCTGCACACGCTCGGCACGGCTGTCAAAATAGCTTTCCTTGATGCGCAGGGCCTTGCCATCATGAATGACCCACAGGCCCATGCTGCAGGGGTTGTGCGTGCCGTAGTCGATGGACACGTAAAACTGCCCATCGATGTGGGAAGCATCACCGTGAAAGAGGTAGGTGTCCTGCCCGGCGGAGAAGAAAGGGTATACAAGGCCCTCGGCAGCTTTCCTTTTACCGAGGATATCACGGGCATACCAGACCGTGCTGCGGTCGTAGGTTGCAAGCACAGCCCGGAGCTGGTCGTCCGAAATGCTCATGTTATCGGCAATTGTGAAATGCCCATAGTTGAAGCCGTATTCTGGGTTCTCGTTCTGCTTCTTTTCGTGCAGATTCAGGATATTTTCATAGTACCAGTGACCCTCAGCCTTGGGGTTCAGGTCGTGAAACACTTTTCTGTCCGGGCTGGACAGGGTACGGTCGAACACTTCCTGAATGAATGCTTCGCTGCACTCGTTCACCTCGGTGATGTATGCGGTACCGTAGGTGTTGCCCTTGATAAGCTTTTCGTCACCGGATTTGCCACCACCAGACACCAGCACCACCTTTTCGCCGGTGGCAGTCTGGATGTACAGACAGTCGCGGTTCTGGTAGGTGCCCTCACGGCAGCGGCCCTCAAAATAGTTTTTCAGGCCGAAGCCGTCGCAGTCCAGAATGTTCAGCCGGGCGGTCGCAGTAGACACGCCCGCGATCAAGTGGATGCGGCTCGGATGCTTTTCCAGAATGGTGCAATACGCCATCGTGATAAGCACGTTCTTGCCGCCACGTTTGCCGCCCTCTGCAACGTTGAACCAATGGTTGAAGCAGTTCCAGAAGAACCGCATCTGGTTTTCAGAAAATGGAGCCGGAATGTTCATTCTTCAAAGTCCTTGATATCGCGGTTTGGAACAGGCCGTTGCAGCAGATCCGCAAGGGTCTGTATGTCGTTATTTTGAGCAGCGGCATTTTCTTTTTCGGATGCGTCTTTGTACATACCCAGATGCTTGCCCAACAGGTCAAGGGCTCGGAGCTTATCTGCAAGTTTGACCTCGTGTTCCAAACCGTCCTCGCCAAAGCTCTTGACCTTGATGGACTGGATTGCGGCCAGATCATCCCGGGAAGCATCCAGCTTCACGGAAGCTGTCTCCGGGTCGATCAGGTCGCTGGCGTTTGCAAAAGCAATCTTGGCAAGTTCCCGCACGACACGATCAGCAGATACGCCGGTCCGACGGCTTTGCTCGGCCTGCAGCTGGGCAAGACGATTTTGAACCATAACATTTGATAACAGGCGAGCACTCTGCTCTTGGGCTGTTTTGGGGCTGTATCCGGCGCGGATGGCCGCCTGGGTCGCGTTCAGGTCGATCATATACTCTTCACAGAACCGCGCCTGCTTGTCGGTCATCCTCACCACCTCTCTTGCCGTAAAATCAAAAAGCCGCCCGGAAGATCCGAACGGCGGGATATTCAAAAAAATAAGCAGCACCCATGCATTCAGTTTGACGGACAGGCGTAAAACGGGCGGGTGCTGCTGCATCCGGAACTTTCGCGGCCAGATGCCCCGCTATCGCGCGGCCCCCTCATAGGGCACGCAAGCACTCTGGGCAGGCCTTGAACCTGCAACCTACGGTTTTGGAGACCATCGCTCTGCCAATTGAGCTACCAGAGTAAAAAGCCGCCCTTGGAATCGAACCAGCCGTGTCTACACACACGCACCGCGCTCCACATTGCGCTCAGGCGGCCATATAAAAACAGCTCCGGTTCGCCGCCGGGGCTGTTGGTTGGCGCACATCCTGTCAGGAAAGCTACACCTTGGCAAGGATTCTAAGGCCTTTTCTTGGCACGGGAGGTTGCGCGTGCGGCCTTTCGGGTTGTCTGGTCCATGCGCCATACGGTGCGATACGGCGGAATCGAACCGCCTCCTGTCTCTCATGAGCGGCAGGCTGCCTTTGTTTCAGTGTATCGCATAGAAGCAGTCCGCGAAACGGAAGAGAGAAAAATGCCTGCAAAGCCAAAAGGAGGAAATTATCATGGAGGTTCGTTTCGGAGACTGCGTAGAAGCGGCGCTCCGCTGTGCGCGGTTCCGCTTGTACTGATTTTACCTTACTGCACCCCGTTTCGGGAGTGCCGGGACATCACAAAATAAACGGTGCCTTTCTATGCAATTTGTACAATTCATACAGTGCTGAAGTCTGACCAGATCTCTGCAAGAGCCTTACACCCACGATTGATGCGCTTCCGAACGATATCAACACCAGAAACCCCTGTTTCATCGGCAATTTGATCCTGCGTTTTTCCATTAACGTAAAAATCCACGATCGCATTTGCGCACTCTGTAGCAACTACAAGGCAATATGCTCGCTTTGTTGCCTCGTTCTGCAACGCTGACAGCCGCTTCACCATCTCCCGATACCGCGTCTGCTCCTCAATGATATCCACAGCAGCATTACCGATTTTGTCTCCGTTTCCTGACGCAGTAGGCATACCGGAAAGGTTCTGCGTAATCTTTGTAGCGCTGCCATAGATCCTGTGAATACGTTCAAGTTGCCTATCCACGTCTATCTTGTAGTCCCTGCACTGTTGAAACCATGCCTTGACATCGCGGTAGTCTACACCGTCTCGCTTTTCATTTTCAGGTGCACATGTGAAGATCATCTTTTTTCTCCTTTACTCCCTCCAAAAATAGCAACACTCCGGGCGCTGCGAACGGGACGCGGTACTCTGCCAAATCCGTAGGGGTGATGTACTTTCGGCCAAACAGCCGTTTCATGTCCTTCCAGACGGCCCACGGGACGCGGTAGAAAGCCCTGCCGCTAAATGAGCATAGTACAAAGGCGACACCTCCGAGGGCTTCTGTGCGGCTCAAACGAAGCGCTTGCGCGGTCAACACACGATCAAAGGTTAGCCGGTCACTGTCGGTGTGCTTGGCTTCAAAATTGATGGCCCTGCCGCCTTTGAGAATGCCTTTGTAGTCCGGCTGGGCCTGTTTCGTGTAGCAGGCAAGGAACCGGCCAGCACGGTCTGGGCTTCCGATAGGACGCATCGGTTCCGGGGTCTTTTCGATGTCTGCAAGGCCGATGGATCTGTAATAGGCGCAGGCATTGTCAATGATGCTTTCAAAGCCAGCGCCCTCTGCGCGGCTTCGGGCACCGGTATAGCTGCGGCGAATGCTGGCCGCCGTTCTTCGGTTATTCATTGCTCAATTCCTCCACATAGCACCAGCTTTGAGGCGGGCGGCAAATGGAACATCCGTCGATTTTGCAAGTCGGCGGTATCATGTGGCTTTCAGACGGTTCGTAATTTTCACAACGCCAATTTCCACAAACACAATTTGATCTGCCCATCCATCAAATAATGGGCCATGTCCTCCGGACTCATAGTGTCGGTTTCAGGGTTAGATTTCGCTTGATTATTCATCGTCGCCCCTCCAATACTCCACGAAATAGGTCAAAGTAGATTTGCCGCTGCGCTTTTCCTTTCCCACGCGGACGGTGTAGCCGTTCATCGACAGGACGACAACCAGCGCTTTCCGGTCCTCCACCTTGTCGCAGTCAATCTTGTAATGCTGTGACATGTATTCATCCTCCGTGCCGCTACTTGTATAATCAGCAGCGGTTTATGTAACTGTGTTTGTATTTCAGACCTTGAGATCGCTTTGCGGGCGTTCCAGCCAGTCGCGGACGGTATCTTCGGACGGCGCGCCGTCGTCGCACAAGGCCAGAACCGCCGGAACCAGCTTCCGGGCCATTTCTTCGTCATCCATGTCCCGGATAGCGTCTCCGATCGTGGTCTGATCGCTCGTTCTGATTTCCAGCGCCAGCTTCACGACGGATCCGTCCTGACGGGTCCACGAGCAAATAAGGCTCTGGCCGCCGATCTTTTCCAATGTGGTCAACATCGTATCGCGACAGGCGGCAATAATAGCTTCAGCTCTTTCCATTACCTGTACTCCTTTCCGGTGGCCTTGTCCCTCAGCGGGATGCGGCCTATGATTTCAAACCCTGCGATACCGGCCATCTGGCGCAGCAGGGGAACGATGTCTCCGATTCTGTCAAGCCGGGCGGCTTCCTTCTGGTACTCGTCCCGGCAGATGTTGCGCATGGCCGCGGTCGGTGTCGGGTCTGCATAATGCTCGGCATTCCGGCCCATATTTTCCTTGCTCATGTTCTCACCCTCTCTCTTCCCACAAACACGCCCGAGAACAGGCGTTCTCCGATGGTATAGTGATAATACCGGTGACCCGCTGGAACGTCGTCTTCCGTGCCATCTGCCGGTCTGAGCACCATCGGATGCCCAGCGACCTGCACAGCATACTCACCGCCCTGCACAAGACGCTGCATCCAGCTTTCGGCAGGTGTAGCATCAACCCGGCTTCCATCCATACAGCAGACTGCTACGGCAGGCGGAACAGGGGACAGCATCGTGAAAAGTGAAAGCTGTTCGACTTCAATCACGGAGCACCTCCTACTTTGTAGATCAGAGCCACAGCAAGCATCCACATCATAAAAGCGGTAGTTGCTGCAAGAGCTATGGGGTGATCGTGCAGCAGCCAGACAAGCGCATAGCAGACTGACATAATAGCTGCAACAACAGCAACCATAAACGTTGCGGCGAACATCGCAAATCCTAATGTCATGAGCGTTTTTCCTCCGGCAGTTCAGGCATCGGCATCCAAAGAGGAAAAGTATCCGGTGCACCTGCCACGATGTCCCACGTTGCTGATTGAGCAAAAGTTGCATCCATGTACTTCACGAGAACATTTCCGTGCACAGCATCCTTTTTTGTCGGCGGATTCTCTGCCGTTTTACGCCAGTGCATCCGGTTTGCAAGGTAGAGCAGCGCCACAACTTCGTCAATCTCCTGCTCATTTTCGCAGTGAATCGTGACATCGAAAACACTGCCTCCGCATTCTTTTTCAAGCTTGGCAAGATTTTCATTTCCCTGCAGACGGGAAAGCCAGCGTTCCATTTTAGGATCTGCATACTCGCCGCACTCGCTTATAAACTCGTGGTAGTTCTGAGGGTCTTGCTCTGTAAGGGCATCAATGGCGTTCATAACGTCACCGATTTCCTTTTTCAGATCTTCCCAACATTCGTTTAAGGTTTTCGGAGTCGGGTTTTTGCCATCAATTTTGCGGCGCAGTTTCGATGCAGCCGCAGAGGCTTCCGCCAGTTCTTCCGTAAGCTGGCCCAAAATCTCAGTTTTGGGCAGGTAGTCGGAAATTTTCTTTTCAGTCATTTGTTGCATCCTCCATTTTGCACCCGCAGCGGCAGCAATAGGCATGTTCAGTGTGCCGGTCGAATGTTGTAAAAACCTCTTTGCGTCCGCAGTTCCCGCACTTGCACTCCGCACCATCTGCCATGCGCCGCACAATAATCCACTTTGCCGTCGGTCGCAAGCTCTCCGGGTCAATGGTTGGTGCGCTACTCACCATGTCCGCACAGCTTTCGGCGGTGCTTTCACACTCGTTTGTGGTTTCACAACCAACGTACCGAGCATATTCCAGCATTTCCTTTTCGAGAGAAATTGCGTCAATCAGCCTAACTTCATCCATCGTCCCATCCCCCTCACTTCACAGACGGGTTTACACGTTCCACCAGCTCACAGCCGGGCACTGTCGTGCCGGTCTTGAGCAGGGCCGCAATGGCCGTCTTGTTGGGTGTGCGGGTGGTCTTCTCGGTCATGTACTCGGCAGGAACGGCAGCTTCATCCAGCACGCAGACGGCCTTACTGCGGCGAAAGCTCACCGCGCACCGGTCACTGCTGAAGTTCTGCCCACCCAGAGCATCGGTCAGATAGTGCTTGAGACTGTCGATCTTGCGCTTTGCGGCTGCCTTGCGGTCAGCAAAAGCCTTTTCCTGCGCTTCAAAGGCCGCAACATCGGCTTCGAGGTTCTTTACCCAGCAGGCGATGTTGTCCACCTTCTCGGCCTTTGCCATGTTCAGCTCTTCCAGCCGGTCTATGTCCATAACCTCGCCGGTCTCCGGATCGATGCAGTCCAAAATCTGCGAGTTGATCTCATACAGGTTCATAGTGCTTTTTACCTCCATGCGTTCAGAACACGAGAAACGGCCCTGAACGGCGTTTTGCGTTTTGCAGTATAACTTTGCCGGTTTACCCTAAAACCGCGTTCAGAGAGCCGCACAGGACGCTCTGAACGCCATATGCGGGTTGTTCTTTCAAAAGCTTCCGCTCTGCACGGGCTTTCAGCATCTTCTGCAACTTACGGTGTGAATGCAGGCAACGCTCTGTCATGAGCCGCTCTCCCTGAATCTTCTGAATCCGCTCCAGCCAGTCAGGAAGCAGCTTGTCCTGCCACTTGCAGTGCTGTATGACATCGTAAAACGCCTGTTCTGCGATATCATCCGGGGCCGTCAGAAGGTCTGACTTTGCCCAGACCGTGGAAATCGCCTTCCGGCTCTCGTCTGTTTGGGGCTTGCCGAAATAGCCATCTGCCACGGCCAGCAGTTCGATGATCTTCTCCATCGTCAATCAAATCACCCCCTTGAAGATGTCTGCATAGACATCCGCTGCAGATCTGGATGTATTGCCCGGTGCAGGCTTGTTCGGTTGCTGCTCACGGTCACGGGATATCCACCCGGATGCTGCTGCCTTCCAGTTCTTCATGGGATTCCGGCCCACCTTCCAGCCGTTGGACTCGTAATAGGCATGGAACCGAATAGCCTGCCCTTCCGTTCCGCCCTTCTCCGCAAAGTAGTTTTTCACCGTTTCAACATCCGGCGGTGAAAACCTGTTCTTGGTTGTAGGGGGCAGCGCTTCAGCGCTACTACTATCAGATACTTTAGTATCTGTTGTACTTTGTACTTTGTACTTTAGGGGCCTTTTGGTTTCGTTTGGTTTCTCAAAAAAACCAATTGGTTCCGTTTGGTTATCGTCAAAAACCTTTTGGTTTTCGTCGGTTTTCTTTGGTCTGCCGCCCTTTCGACCTGCTTCTCGGTGCGCAAGAATAGAACGTTGATACGTCTTTATGTTTTTGTCCATAAATGAGCGCAGGGATTCAAAGGCCACCTGTTCGATAGGCTCAAGCCCTTCCGGCTCTTTGCCGTGCTCCACATACTGCCGCATTTTTGTGAGCACGTTTTTGTATTGCTCAGGTGGCAGGATGTCCAAGATTACGAACTTGTCAAAGGGTATCAACAAGCCTTTTGGGCGAGCCATTTCGATATCGTCCACCACTAACCACCTCCTTCCCGTTTTTGAAAACCAAACGCTTTTCGTAAAAACCATTTGGTTTTCTTTGGTTTTTACAGGTCGATGATCTTAACCTCTACGCCGTAGCCGATGACGTTCCGGCACTGCTGTTTGATGCGGGGGATCGCAACAGCGCTGCTTTTGAGGAACTTCTTCGTGCTGGGGGTGCAGGCCAGATACAGCGTAACGCCGTCCAGACTGGCCTTGGTTCCGCGCAGGTTGTCCGCAATGAACTTGTCACCGTAGACCTCAACACGGCGAATAACCTCTCCCCAGTTCGCAAAGTCCTTGCCCGGATACTTGTTCGCAGGGGCTTCCGGTTCAACCTGCTGCTGGCTGTTCTGGCTCTTGAGGTCGTTCAGGGCATCCAGCATTGCCGTCATGCAGGAGCTGCACACCTTGATCTCGTTCTGAAGCTCAACAAGGGCACTGTTCAGGCACACCAGCTGGTCGATAGCCTTTTTCATGTCCTCGTTCTGACGATACAGGCGGCTGTCGATAGATTTCAGCAGGATACACACCCGGCTATCATCCGGGGTATCATTCGGTACATCCTCAAGCATGAAGTCGTATGCACCGTTGCGGATATTGACAACTGCCGACACGGAACGACCGATAATGGATGCGACCTCTGCATCTGACAGGCCCTTACTAAGAAGAAGCTTTGCATTGCGCACCTCTTCCGGCATAATATTTCTTTTTGCTAGCATTTTTCTCTCCCTCATTTCTTCCGCTCAGAACGGCAAATCTTCATCGTCGTTGATAACGGCAAAATCGTCCGTGCCGGTCTCAGCCGCCTGCTGGGCGCTCTGAGCGTTTCTAGCTTCGCGGGCATAACTTTCCGTCTGTTCATCAAACCCCCGTGTAGACGTGCTGTCAGGGGCTTTCGAGCCGCAAAAGCTGACCTCACGCACCTGAATCTCATAGGCAGTGCGGTTGTTGCCCTGCTTGTCCTGATATTTCCGGGTCTGCAAGCTGCCATTGACGGCGATCATGCTGCCCTTGTCGAAATACTGGGACACGAACTGTGCCGTTTTGCCCCACGCCACACAGGGCAAGAAATCCGTCTCGCGCTGGCCATTTGCAGAATAGCTGCGTTCACAGGCGATATCAAAAGAGCAGACTTCCTTGCCGCTTGTGGTGGTGCGGAGTTCCGGGGTGTGGGTCAGGCGGCCCATAATTGCAATCGTGTTCAGCATAGATCAGCCCTCCTTCGGCTGCTTCTGGGCACACGTCCAGCACAGGACGCGCCCAAACTTCTTCTTGGTGCTTGCGGCGGTCTCTGCCGGTTCCACGGTGCGGCCCTTATAGGTCACCGGCTGCAAGGGCTTGCCACAGCAGGCGCAGACAAAAGACTTTTCCTGTACAGGCTGCGATTTCGGGGCAGGAGCATTACGCTTCGGGGCGGACTGCTTCGGCGGCTTGTTCACACCTGCTGGGTTTCGACCTTCTGCCGCATGATACTCGTCCGTGTCGGCATCCTTGGTATCGTCGATGCAGAACAGGCCGTTCAGGGCATACTTGCGGGCGTAGCTGCTGGATGTTCCCGTCACCTGTGCAGCGTCCATCTTGGTTTTTTGCTCCGGCTCTCTTGCGTATGCCTTCACGGAAATGCAGCCACCATCCAGAGATTCCAATTTTGCAGTGGCTTCGATGTAGTGCCACCCCTCAAGAACCTTCGGTTCATCGGAGAGCGTAAGCAGCAGGTTATGAGCCTTGAGAATAGGCTTCACTGCTTCCAAAATGTCCTCACAGGAACGATACCTGTACCCGCCGAAGGTGTTCATCTGCCCTTTCGGGACCTTGAGTTCGCTCTGCACAGCGGCCAGAGCGGCGTAAATGCTTGTGCTTTCCATTACTCTTCATCCTCCTGATCTTCGGTCTGTTCTGCCCCTCGCGGCAGGAAATAGTAATCATCCGGCGGCTCAAGTGCCGGGCCGTAGCCGTCAAGGGCGAGATCATACATCGGGTTCATACTGCCACCTCCGGTGCCGGGTCAATGGCGGTAGGGGAGATGTCTGGTGCGGGAATCAACTTTCCAACGGTCAAACGCTGCGGAGCAGGGGAGTGCTGCGTTTCGCTTGCGGGCTTTCCGAACTTGACATCCGCGCCCAGATCTTCAACCTCGACCGTGACGCGCAGGCGGTGCAGACCGGTAGTGTCGTTGAATGCACCCGAAACGCTGTCAAGCAGCTCGTCAACGATGCCGGGGACGTACTTGCCGTCCATAAACTTGCCGTCACTCGAAAAGCGGCCCTGAATCTCAACATAATTTTTTTCCATCTTGTAAAACCTCCGAAAATGTGTTATCTTCGGATTGATGTGAGCTGTAAAATCCATCAACCCTTGCAGCCTGCCGGTGCGCCAACACCAGCGGGCTGCTTTTTCTTTTGTGCGGCCATAATCTCTTTGATGCGGCCTTTGCCGTAGGTTCCGGCGCTTGCCGTGAAACGCTCGTTGTCATCCACAAGGCCCTGATGGATTGCCTCTGCCCGCTCTTCCTGCTGGCGGATAAGTTGCTCTGTGCGCTCCCGGTAGCTCGCTTCGAGAGCTTTCACCCTGATATGTACAGCGCGGCACTCCGGGCACCGCTCCGCGCGGCGGCCCACATTGCGCATCACCTTCCCGCAGTCAACACAGATACGTGTATAGATCATATTGTTGTTGACTGCCATGTTCAGCCCGCCTTCCTGCCGCTCTTCACGGTATTGGCCTGCGGCTGGTGAATCTTGCGGGGCCGCTTCTCACGCGCTTCGGCTGCAAAGCCCTGCAGCATGAAGAAGATTGCCAGCAGGATCAGCACCATAGCCGTAATGAACGCACCGTCCGAAATGGTGCCGCCGGTCTGACAAGTGCCCTCGAGGCCCATGCTGTACAGCAGGCCCGTCGCAAAGCTCCCCATTGCCAGCCAGTACCAAACGCCAGATTTGATTCTCATGCGGATTCTCCTTTCTCAACAGTAGGGAAGAACAGCTCCCCGATTTCATCCTGCGGGATATCAAGCGTCTTGCAAATTTCTGCGATCTCAGTGCTTGTCCAAGGCTGCTTCCCGTTCATCCGCTTGCTCATTGTGTCAGTTCCGATGCCGATTGCATTTGCAATCTCCTGATCCCGGAACCCGCAGCTGTGAAACCGGCCCCGCAGCTTCCAATACGGAATCTGCTGAAACGTTCCCTGTACGACCTTCATCATGCTTTTTTGACCTCTTTTCTTTGATGTGTGCCAGCCGTGCAGGCTGGTTCTTGTCCCAGCGGGCTTCCCGCCAGTATTTGTTCCGCCCGTTCATCAGGCGGTCTCCTTGCCAAGACGCTGCTCCTTCTCCTGCTCGCTCAAAAGCTCGCGAGGGTCAACGTTCAGCGTGTCGGCAATGGCCTTGAGCGTCCGGGGGCTGGTGCCGCCCTTCTTTTTGATGTAGTAGTAGGTGGCCCGCTCAAGGCCAGCAGCCTGCATCAGCTCGGTAACATTTACTCCCCGTAAAATCATCAGGGATTCAATTTTTTTCATGTTTACCTTCAAATTATCACCTTCTTTCACGCTTCCAGCCGCTTTGCCCGGCCATTCAGGAACTGGTTCACAAAGTAAATCTGTCCCTTTCCAGTCACCTTCGGGGTCTTGTTGATGCTGGTGTGGCCGTCCGAGTGCACCACGGTGGTCTCCTTGATCTCAAACAGCCCCATTTCAACGGCACGCTGGGTGGGCATGTTGTAGTCACTGCGCTTGGGGTCGCGGATCAGATAGCCGCGCTCCCGCATCCAACTGAACAGCCGGTTCTGCCCGATCTGCACGCCGTTCTGGCACAGCAGTTTTGCCAGCTCACCTACAAGGATGCTCTTCTTGCTGGCGCTTACAGCATCCGCAAAGATGCCCTTCGGGGTCAGCTCTGCAATCTGAGAGTCCTTGTGTTCCAGCTCGTCGTGGGCGGCAATCAAGGCCTGCGCCATCAGCTCCACGCGGGAAAGCTGCGGGCGCTGTGCCAGCTGCTTCTCCATCTCGTTGAAGGCTTGGATGTACTTGAGCTTCCATTCCAGCGCAGCCTTGCCGGTAAAGCCCATGACCAGCAGGCTGAAGCCGTCGCGGTTCATCAGGTATTCAGGGAGCTTCTTGTTCTGGGCGGAAATGTACTCCGATTTGAAGAACATGGAGGACAGCCCAATTTTGGACTCTCCGCCAATCAGGTTTTCAATGTCGCGGAGAACGTGCTTGTGTTCTTTGCCGAAGCTCTCAGCGATCTGACGGCTGGATGCAACCGGCTCGCCGTTCTGGGCGGATAAAATAATGTTGTTCATGGTGAACTCCTTGTTATTGGCTCCTACCTGCTGTAAAATAGAAGCAAGCAGAAAGGAGGTGGATTGTATGAAATTCAAAATTGATGTAAAATGCTGCAAATGTAAATGTTCTTTTGAGCTTGCTCCTACGAGTTTTCTCAAGCGCGAATCAGCTGAATGTCCGAATTGCGGTCAGCCCATTCCCGCAGCTGAGTACGAAACTCTAAAGGCAGGAATCACCGCTCTTGGCAGCCTGCCCGGACATATCGGCCCGGACGATGGCGGGAATCCTTTCGCATTCGCGGAGCCGGTTGGTTTTGATCTCTGCGTGAAGGAAGATACTTCCGCATATCTTCATTCACTTGAGCCTGCTGATGAACCCCAGTCTTAAATTTTAGCGATCTTCTTTAAACGAGCTTTCACGACTTCAAGCATTACCTCTGCTTGTTCGACTGAAAGCTCGTTTTCCTTTAGAACGGCATAAATATCATCACAAACGGTCTTGAACTTCTCGCCGCCAAGTTCCTCTGCGATATACTCAACCGGTGCCGGGGTGATGCCCTGCATCAGCCTGTCCATCGTTGCATATTCTCTGTACGTCATGGCTCTTACCTCCTTTGAAATGTAACTTGTAAGGTTACTTAATGGCCAAAAAATACGGCCTGCGGATTGTCGATACTCAAAAGTTCCACAATCTTTGAGGCTTCATCCGTACCAAAAACACGTTTCTTGAGCTTGCGTGTTAAGGTCTGCTCCGAAATTCCAAGTTCCTGAGCCAACATTTTTTGAGTGTAGCCTGCTTTGACCATGTACGACTTGAGCAAATTGACGTTTACCACACTTTTCACCTCCAAACGACCCCAGTGTAACTTGTGAGGTCACAAGTATAATAGCATCATATCTGTAACTTGTCAAGTTATTTTTGATAATTGAATTAAAAATATTGTAAACTGATGGTTTATCTGCTATACTATAGACATCAAAGGAGGTGCTCACGGTGACTGTAGGCGATCGCATTCGACAGGTACGTCAAGAGCAAGATGTAACCCAACAGGAGCTTGCCGATTACATCGGCGTATCAAAGCAGGCTGTATATAAGTATGAAAATAATATTGTAACCAATATACCGACAGACAAGGTTGACGCTATTGCCAAACGGCTGAAAGTATCTCCCGCCTACCTGATGGGCTGGGAAGAACAGCCGGAGCCCAAGAAGCCCACCATCCCCCCGGGCTTTGAGCCGATGCCAAAGATGGACTGGGTGCCGCTGGTAGGCCGGATCGCCTGCGGGACGCCCATCACGGCGGAAGAAAATGTAGAGCAGATGGTTTGTGTACCTTCTCGCTGGCACTCAACCTTTACGCTGACCTGCAAGGGCGACAGCATGGAGCCCCGCATCCACGACGGTGATCTGGTGGCGATTCGCAGCCAGCCGGAGGTGGAGCAGGGAGAAATCGCAGCGGTGCGCATCGGCGATGAAGCTACCCTGAAGCATGTGTATCTTCACGAAAACTTTATAGAGCTCCGCCCGGAAAACCCGGCGTTTGAGAGCATTATCCTTACCAAAGAGGAAATGAACACCGTTGTGATCGAAGGCAAAGCTGTGGGGCTCTGCCGAGATATATGAGGTGAATGCTATGACATTTTACGAGAAGTATTTGGAACTATGTGCCAGTGTGGACAAGACCCCGTCCGGTGCAGCGTTAGAGATGGGTCTTTCTAAGCCAACCGTGAACCGCTGGAAAAATGGCGGTGGTATTACAGATGCTACTGCCAGAAAGGTTGCAGCATATTTTGGCGTTCCTGTTGACTGTCTAACCAGAGAGACCGATGACCCCGCCCCTGCGCAAAAAGAAAAAGCCCCCCAGTCAGACGTTGACCGCCTGATGGAGGGCTTGAATGCCGAAAGTATACGGAAGCTGAGAGAATATGCAGAGCTGCTCCTGCTTGGGCAGGAAAAAGAAGAAAAGAAACCTTAAAGCGCAGACATCCTACTATAATAATAGTGTAAAAATGTATAAAAGTGTTGTAAATATCACTTATAAGTGATATAATAGTATAGGCGCAGACAGGATGTGGTCAATCTGAACGACGTATTGTTTCAAATGCTGCTAGAAGATCTTTTTGAAAGATATGGCAGCATGCTTTCTATTCACCAGCTTTTTATACCAGAACTTGTTCTCCTTTTGAGAAGAGGCGGAATTGAGCAACAGTTCATGTCAAGACTCTCTGATAATCTTGCAAAACTCCGGGATTATGGAGATGTTTGTATTCGCAAGAAAAAATCAAACATGGAATATCTTGTCGGACAATCTCCTTTGTGTTCCATGCGCTTTTTACTTCCGGGTTCAAACATACGTGTTCTATTTGTCTATCAGAATGAAATGGTTTACCTTCTAACCGCTTTTCATGAGCGCGCAGGGCATCAAAACACCGCTTATCCCAAATATACTCCTATTGCAAAGCAGCGCTTTAATGAACTTAAAAAGGGGGACTGATTATGTCTTGCAGAGCAACTTTATCTGATTTAATCAAAGCCATTACCCAAAACATGTCCGCTGCTGAGATGGCAAAAGCCGCAATAAATATTCAAATCCAGCAGATGATTCACGATACCCGCATGGAGAAAGGCTGGACACAAAAAGACCTTGCTGAAAAGATGGGGGTAAAGCAGAGCCTTGTTTCCCGCTGGGAGAGCGGAGAATGCAATTATACCATCAACACTTTGATTGACATTGCCGATGCTTTGGGGCTGTCGGTACAGTGCCCTTTGAAGCCCGATGAAAGAATCATGTCCACCGAACCTGAAAATGTGAAGTCTGATGCTGCAAACAACACAGCTTTTAAAACGCCTGACTTTTCTTCGTCAAGGTTGATTCGGTTCCCTGAAACACCTAAAAAGCCAACCGGAGGTGCACACAATGGATGCAAAGCAGTTTGAAGCTGACATTCAGTATCTTGGAAGCTTTCTTACGGAATGCTCTTTTGATAATAATATCATTGATGCTGTGTCGCAGTGTGAATTAACGCATCAGCTCTCCGTTTCTATCAGTGAGCAAGTTCCAATTGATGATCCTTCTAAGAAGGCTGCTTATGTCAGGCTCATTCTTGACGGCGTTTATTCATTGCAGGATGGCTCAGAAGCTTCCTGCAAGTATCACATGGTTATACACGGCAAGTTTATGATTGATAAGAGCGTACCTGACGAAGATTTTGAAACAAAATTGTGGTTCAACGGCTCTGCAGCGGTGTATGGCATTGCCCGTTCAAAAATGGAGGTTATGTCCTCTATGGTTCTTAATCATGGAAAAATCGAGCTTCCAATGGTCAATATGTACGAACTGCTCAAAGCTCAGTTTGAAAAAGAAAACAAAAGTTAATCCTCGTTCTATGTTTATCCTCCGGGAATGACGGGGTGCCATGTGGCGTAGAATATCATTCACTTGTAAGAGCGGGGTTTGCTGAATGCAGATCCCGTTCTTTGTTCGCTATTAAAGCAAAAGCCCATCGGCAAAGCCGAAGGGCCAATGTATAAAGGAACCGTTTCAATCAGTCCCTTCATGTGCGAGCTGGGTTCTTCGCAGCGCGGCAGCGTATACTTCCAGCTTTTTGCGGTTATCCTCTGAGAGAGTTCTGTACGCCTTTTCAATGTATCGCTCGTCCTCCTCAACACCCGGGGTGTTTCCGAGAACAGCCGTTTTATCCTGCATCTGCGTGTTACCTCCATGGTTCCATTTTTTGTTTTGTTGACCTCGCCAAAGCTCACAAAACAACTGCTCACAACCATATGTTACATCAAATGGTTGCTGCTGTCAACAAATATCAAAAAATTTGATGCTTTTGCAATTTCAACCGAAAGGAGCAGAACGATGAAAAAGAGGACAAACACAGCGTTTTGGGTCGAGAAGGAAAAGCGTTGGTGCATTGCGGTGCAGAAGAACGGCACCCGCAAACGGTTTTACAGCAGCACGCCTGGCCGCACCGGCCAGCGGGAAGCCAACGCAAAGGCCGATGCCTGGCTTGACAATAGCATCAGAGACGGAAAAAAGAAGGTAGCTGCCCTCTATGCCCAGTGGGTAGAAGAACTGAAGCTGACTTGCGGGACATCCTATGTGACACAATGCCAGCGTTACGGGGACTGCTATATCCTGCCGACCTGTGGGAATATCCGCATTGACGAGTTAACCGAGGGCGATCTTCAAAAGGCCATTGACGTTTCGTTCCGGAAGCGCTCACAGAAAAAGAACCAGCGCAAGCCCATCTCAAACCAGCCGTTGAGCCGAAAGACGCTTATGACGATCCGGGCTGCGGAAACCGCCTTTGTCAAGTGGTGCCGAAGGAACAAGTACACGACACTCTACCCCGACCTGTCTATCCCGAAGAATGCCAGGATGGGGAAACGCACGATCTTGCAGCCCACCGCCCTGAAGGTTCTGTTTAGCGTAGACACCCGCACCTACTATGGAAAGCTGGTATTTGATGAATATATCTACGCCTACCGTTTTGCAGTTGCGACCGGCCTGCGCCCCGGGGAGCTGATTGGTCTCTGGTATGGTGACATCAAAGGGAACACGGTCAACCTTCGGCGAAGCATCAACGTGCACCGGGAACAGACGACCGGAAAAAACGAAAACGCAATCCGCTCTTTTGACATGGGCAAGGAAGCTCGCGAGGCATACGAGGCACAGGTGCAGCTTCTGAAGGCTCAAGGTATACTTCTGAACTACAATACCCCGCTGTTTCAGATCCCGTCAGAACACGCGCTCTATCGCCGCTGGGAATCCTATCAGGAAGCAAACGGGCTTGAGCCGAAAGTTTCACTTTACGAGCTGCGGCACACCTTTGTCAGTGTTGAATCCAGCGTCCTGACTGACAGCCAGCTGAAGATGCTCGTGGGCCATAGCAAGAACATGGACACTGCCGGAGTGTATCGGCACGAGCTTGACGGTCAGAGGGAAGATCTTGCTGCCGCTACCACCGCGGCATTCAAAAAGGCACAGGCCTGACTCTGGTAACAGTTTTGGTAACACTCTTTTTTGTAAACGTAGCAAAATACATGGGTTACAAACCAACCCCACTACATTTTTAGCAAGTGTTTAGGCGCGTTGCAGATATGCTTTTGACGTCACTCAATCATTTTTTGTTGTTCGACTCCCATCGCCTCCACCAACAAAAAGCACCTAGATTTTAACGAATCTAGGCGCTTTTCTTTTTGCTGAAACTGGTTTATAAAGCACCCCATATCACAGAACGATTCGCTATTAGGGCGGCTTTTGTCACAATTTGTACGTATTTCCAGCAAAACAGAATGATTGTATAAAATTTATACACCTGCTAAAGTTTGTTTGTTGTCTGCTGCGGCGACGCGGGGTATACTGTTGCCATAAGGACGGCGCAAGGATGCCGAAAAAAGCAATAAAAAGCAGGGAGGCTTTTCTATGTACTATTCCAGTGGCAACTATGAAGCATTTGCAACTCCTAAAAAGCCGGAGGGTGTCGATCATAAATCTGCATATATCATTGGTTCCGGTCTGGCCGCACTGACGGCTGCATGTTATCTGGTGCGTGACGGCCAGATGAAGGGCGAGCATGTGCATGTGTTTGAGAAAGACCCCATCCCCGGCGGTGCCTGCGACGGCTACAAATACGATATCGGTTACGTGATGCGCGGTGGCCGCGAGATGGATAACCACTTCGAGGTCATGTGGGATCTGCTGCGCTCCATTCCGTCTCTGGAGACCGAGGGTGCCAGTGTGCTGGATGAGTACTACTGGCTGAACAAGGAAGACCCCAACTATTCACTGTGCCGTGCTACCGTCAACCGCGGCGAGGATGCCCACACCGATGGCAAGTTCGGCCTGTCTGATAAGGGCGCTATGGAGATCATGAAGCTCTTCTTCACCCCCAACGAGCAGCTGCAGGATAAGAAGATCACCGATTTCTTTGATGATGAAGTGCTGAACTCCAACTTCTGGCTGTACTGGCGCACCATGTTTGCCTTTGAAAACTGGCACAGTGCTCTGGAAATGAAGCTCTATCTTAAGCGCTATATCCACCATATCGGCGGTCTGCCGGATTTCACCGCCCTGCGCTTTACCCGCTACAACCAGTATGAATCTATCATCCTGCCCATGGTCACTTACCTGAAGGACCACGGCGTGCAGTTCCACTATGAGACCAAGGTCGTGGACGTGAAATTTGAGATCAATGGCAAGCGCAAGCAGGCAAGCAGCGTGGTTGTGGAGCACGCAGGTGAGATCAGCACCATTGACCTGACCGAAAATGATCTGCTGTTCATCACCAACGGCGGCTGCGTGGAAAGCTGCACGATGGGCGCACAGGACAAGGCAGCAGGCTTTGATCCCACCATCAAGCCGGGCAACGGCTGGGACCTGTGGAAGAAGATCGCTGCACAGGACCCCGCATTCGGCAATCCTGAAAAGTTCTGCTCCGACCCCGAACATTCCAACTGGGAAAGCGCCACCATCACTACGCTGGACGACAAGATCCCGCAGTATATCCAGAAGATCTGCAAGCGTGACCCGTTCAGTGGCCACACCGTCACCGGCGGCATCGTCACCGTTAAGGACTCCAACTGGCTGCTCAGCTGGACGCTGAACCGTCAGCAGCAGTTCCGAGACCAGCCCAAGAACCAGCTGTGTGTCTGGGTCTACGGCCTGTTCAGTGATAAGCCCGGCAACTACGTCAAAAAGGCCATGCGTGACTGCACCGGCAAGGAACTGTGCATGGAATGGCTGTACCACATCGGTGTGCCCGAGGATCAGATCGAAGAGCTGGCCGAGCACAGTGCCAACACCATCCCGGTCATGATGCCGTATATCGATGCATTCTTTATGCCGCGTGCGATGGGCGACCGTCCTGATATCGTGCCGGAGGGTGCTGTCAACTTTGCCTTCCTGGGCCAGTTCGCCGAGACCGGCCGTGACACCATCTTCACCACAGAATACTCCATGCGCACCGGTATGGAAGCTGTGTACACCCTGCTGGACATCGACCGCGGTGTGCCCGAGGTCTGGGGCAGCACCTATGATGTACGTGCCCTGATCGATGCAACGGTCAAGCTGCGCGACGGCAAGAAGATCACCGACATGGATCTGCCGCTCATCCCGCGCCTTGCCATGAAGGAAGCTTTGAAAAAGATCGAGGGTACCGACCTTGAGAAATTCCTCAAGGAATACAATGCGATTTGAGCTCGTTGCTCTGATCCATTTTTGAATCCCCTTTGAAAACAGCCCGCTTTTGCAGTCAACGACTGGCTGCAGATGCGGGCTGTTTTTTGCCCTGAAAAGGAATAATGTTGCACAAAAAGTGTGACTTAGTACCGTGAATTGTGAACAAATTGTGCGATTCCGGGTTGTTCTTGGGTGTTTTGTGTGTTATGCTTGATATAACAAGCGTCGGGCTGGTTCTGTGCGCCCGATAAAAACAAAAGAGAGTTTTAAGAGGAGGTCGTTTTTCCATGAAACAGCTTATCTCCCGCCGCAGCTTCCTGAAGGCCGTAGGTGTCACCACGGCCGTTGCTGCCGTGAGTCTGGGCGCACCCGCTGCGTCTGCATGTTACCCCGGCAGCTTTAAGGACATTACGATCCTGTACACCAACGATGTTCATACTTACATCGACAAAAAATCGCCGGAACTGACCTATGCTGCCATCGCAGCTTTGAAAAAGAGCTATCAGGATGCAGGCAAAAATGTCCTGCTGGTAGATGCGGGCGACCATATTCAGGGTACCGCATATGGTTCCATGGACGAAGGTGCATCCATCATCCAGCTGATGAACGCCGCTGGCTACGATGTTGCAACTCCCGGCAACCATGAATTCGACTACGGCATGGCCCGTGCAAAAGAGGTAATGGCTGAGGCAGATTTCCCGTACCTCTCCAGCAACTGGGTCAATCTGCCGCTGGGCATCCGCGTTCTGCCGGATGTCAAATACTTCACCATCGGCGGCCGCGTGATCGCATTTGTGGGCATCACCACGCCCGAGACCTTCACCAAGTCTACTCCGGCTTACTTCATGGATAAGAGCCAGAGCCGCTATATCTATGATATTCTGGGCGGTGACGACGGCCAGAAGCTGTACAAGGCTGTGCAGAAGTCCATTGATAAGGCCAAGGTTCTGGCTGACTACGTGATCGGTCTGGGCCATCTGGGCGTTGATCCTTCCTCTTCGCCCTGGACCAGCAAGGAAGTCATCGAGCACACCTCCGGCTTCGATGCATTCATCGACGGCCATTCTCACACCAAGATGGAGTGTGAGTGGGTGAAGGATCTGTCCGGCAAGGATGTCGCCCTGACCCAGACCGGCTCTTATTTTGCAAATGTTGGCGAAATGACCATCAAGGCTGACGGCTCCATTGCCACCCGTCTGATCTCCTCTTACGAAGGCTCCGACAGTGCTGTTGCCGATATCCAGAACGCATGGGTCGCTTCTGTGGACGACATGCTGGGTGAGAAGATCGCTGTTGCCGATACGAACTTCTACATCTCCGACCCCGAGACTGGCAAGCGCCGCATCCGCATGGCAGAGACGAATCTCGGCGACTTCGTGGCCGACGGCATTTACTCCTACTTCAATGAGGTGGAACAGCTGCATTGTGACATCGCTATCATGAACGGCGGCGGCATCCGCGCCGATGAGAAAGCTGGCTACTGGACCTTCAAGACCTGCAAGCAGGTCAGCCCGTTTGGCAATGTGGCCTGTCTGATGTCTGTCACCGGCAAGCAGATCCAGGATGCACTGGAGTTTGCAGCCCGCTTTGCCGGAACGGAAAAGGAGAACGGCGGCTTCCTGCATGTGGCAGGCGCTTCCTACGAGATCCACGCCGATATCCCCAACACCGTGCAGACCGACGAGAAGAATGTCTGGATTGGCAGTGCCACCGGCACTCCGCGCGTGCAGAACGTGAAGATCTACAACAAGGCTTCCGGTACTTATGAACCGCTGGACGAGAGCAAGACCTACGCTCTGGCTGGCATGAATTACACTCTGCGCAATCTGGGCGATGGCTTTGCCATGTTTGATGGCGCAGAGCTGATCAAGGACTATGTGTCTGAGGATTACCTTGTGATGTCTACCTATGCCATGACCTTTGGCGGTGTAGATGCAGAGGGTCTGCCGCATCTGACCACCGCAAACAGCCCGCTGGCCGATTACCCGGGCTATCTGCTGGATTACGAGAATCCCTACGGCGCAGGCCGCATCAGCATTCTGTAATAACTGCATAAAAATGGGCGCACCGTCCGGCAGGGCGGTGCGCTGTTTTTGTATAACAATATAGAACGAAAAAAGCCATCCGGCATAAACCAGATGGCTTTTTGGTTGGGGATGAGAGAATCGAACTCCCACAAGTAGAGTCAGAGTCTACCGCACTACCACTATGCAAATCCCCAATATTCGATTGCGTTTCACAGTGTGAACCGCTCAACGTGTGCTATTATACGCGGAAAAGTGATACTTGTCAAGCGTGATTTTGAAAAAATTGCAAACTTTTTTAAAATGCGCGCACCAGCGGAGAAGTTTCTGCTTTACCATAAACTGGCATATTCTGCACCGGTCTCTTCATATACTAAAATGTATAAACCTTCAAGATACACAAAGAAGAGGAGGACGGCCTATGCTGGAACGAACCCATGCCCAGAACACCCAAACTTTGCTTTCGAGCCGCATCCCGCGGGATACTGAGCACGAACGTTATCACCCAGAACTGGAAGAAGAGCTGAAGGAATGTCTGTTCTGCCTGCGGCGCAATGAGATGATGTTTGATCTGGAGGTAGATACAGACCTGATCGAGCAGCGCATTTACGAGCGGCAGGCACTTTTGTGCCGCTACCGGTACTTACTGGCCAGGGCGCGGGAGCTGGGGCTGCACACCGTCCTGACGAAGTATCAGCCTGCTGGACAGGTTTGAACAGGTTGGCAGCATAAAAATCTTGACAGAAAGCCCCTTGCGTGTTATCATAAGCAAAGATAAATGCGTACCGGGCTTTGTCCGGCGCGATGAAATTTTGAGAGTTAGAGAGGTTTTCTATTATGGAACGTATTAAGACCATTGCTACTCGTGACCTGACCAAGAGCGTTAAGACCGGCGGGGGCGGCGGGGGCCCACACCCCCGCCCCGTGCTCCGGGT
>OGQL01000864.1_pt1 | contig 24172 bp, 14 predicted proteins | sample 1553211 | NCBI WGS metagenome assembly OGQL01 (sample SAMEA2579942, study PRJEB22360) | human gut metagenome
CGTGTCATCCGCGTCTAAAAGATTAAAGTCCGCGTTCGTCCGCCTTATCCGCGTACCCATTCCCTCGCCGCTAAATTATCATTTATGTACCAACTTATTTTTTAAGCGTTACTTTGTCTTTTGAGTTTTTTTGCGATTTATCGGTAACTTTGTATCGCGCTCAATGACATCGAAAGGAATTTCGCTCTGCTTGATGGCAAAAAGTGACTTGATAACATCTTTCCTGAATAAAAGGAAATACTCGATGTTTTTTTTGTTTTCTTGGAAAAACGGCATAAAAAGCGTCTGTTTTCCTTGGATAAGTGGCGTAATTGTACTAATTTCGTCTTGGAAAAACGGCAAACGGGTGCTTTTGTCGTTTAGGATAAACTGTAGAAGCCATGCTGAAAAGAAAGATTGACCATTACATTAAGCGTTATTATGAGACCACTCGTAATGCTTTGCTGATTACCGGCGCGCGTCAAATCGGTAAAACTTATTCTATCCGGCAATTTGGAAAGTCATTCAAGAGTTTTGTTGAGATAAATTTCATAGATAATCCTGAAGCTATAGACGTTTTCAAAGGTGCAAAGGGTAGTGCAGATATACTATTTCGTCTGTCGGCTATGACTACAATTCCACTGATTAAAGGTGAAACACTCATATTTTTCGATGAGGTACAGAAGTGTCCTGAGATGGTTACAGCCATCAAATTCTTAGTAGATGAGGGTTCGTATCGTTATATTTTGAGTGGATCATTGCTTGGTGTAGAGCTGAAGGATTTGCGTTCGGAACCTGTGGGATATATGGGAATCAAAGATATGTATCCCCTCGATTTCGAGGAGTTTATTTCGTGTGTGGGCATTAATGATAAAATAATCGACTCTCTGCGTAATGCTTGGGAAAGTCGCGTGGCAGTGGATGAGTTTGTCCACTCTAAAATCATGGAATTATTCCGCTTGTATCTGGTTGTGGGTGGTATGCCTGCTGCCGTGAGCAAATATATCGAGAGTAATAATTTGCAAGCAGTAATGGCTGTGCAGCAGGATATCATTCGTTTGTATAAGCGTGACATTGCTCAATATGATCCTGATAACAAACTTTATATAGAAGAGATTTTTAATCTCATTCCGCCTGAACTCAATGCCAAGAATAAACGGTTTATCTTGAAAAAGCTCAACGAGAATGCCAAGTTTGAACGTTATCAGAACAGTTTTCTTTGGTTGAAAAATGCGGGTGTTGCATTATCTGTTTATAATGTGGAAGAACCTAAGATACCCTTATTGCTCGCTCGCTCACGCAATCTGTTCAAACTTTTTCAGAACGATATAGGTTTGCTCGCCGCTCAATACGCCGAAGGTATTCAGTTGCGAATTATCAGGGGTGAGAAGAATATTAATTTTGGTTCCGTATACGAGAATGCGGTTGCTCAGGAATTGGTGACGCATGGTATAGATCCCTATTATTATAACAATAAGAAGCGAGGCGAACTGGACTTTGTCATCGAACTTGATGGTAAAGTATTACCCATCGAGGTGAAGTCGGGAAAGGATTATGAGGTGCATCGTGCTCTGTCTAATATCATGGATTGTAAAGAGTATGATCTTTTCGAGGCTGTAGTGTTCTGTAATGATAATCTGCGAGTGGAGGGCAAATTAGTGTATGCTCCCGTTTACATGGTGATGTTCCTTGAAAAGAATAATGTGGCGCCAACTTATTACAAGGTCGATTTGTCGATGTTACAATAACCTCATTTTTCCTTTGGTTTTGATCTAAAATAACTCTGTTTTTCCTTTGGCTTTGGACTTAATTCAGTACTTTTGTATTGAATATTAAATGTTTGTCTATGTTTCAACGATTAGCTCTTACAGCCCTTCATCGGTGGGGCGAAAAGGAAGGACGGAAACCTTTGGTTTTGAGAGGTGCGAGGCAAGTGGGAAAAACTACGTTAGTGAAGCTCTTTGCCCGAGAGTTTGATGTCTTTATTGAATTAAATCTGGAAGAGAAGGAAAATGCGCGCCTGTTTGCCTGGGAAGTATCGTTTGATGATTTGCTGGCAGGTATCTATGCCAAGGCAGGTGTCAGGATGGAAAATAAACGAACTCTTATCTTTATTGATGAGATTCAAAATGAACCGGAAGCAGTCAGGTCTTTACGCTATTTTTATGAGAAACGTCCTGATCTTCATGTGATAGCCGCCGGGGCATTGTTGGAGAGTCTGGTGGGGAACCATATTTCTTTCCCTGTGGGGCGTGTGGAATATATGGCTTTGCATCCATGTACCTTTACCGAATTTCTGGGTGCATTGGGCGAAAACGTTTTAGTGGAACAAATAGAACGATTGACGGTTCCACAGTCGGTGCATAGCTATGTGATGGACTTATTCAGGAAATATATGATTGTGGGCGGATTACCCGAAGCGGTGGCGAACTATGCGAAGTACAAGGATTGGGTAAGGCTGAATGATATTTTTAATTCGTTGATAGCTGGTTATAAAGATGATATTGAAAAGTATGCAAAAAAGAACAAAGAACAAGATATACTCCGTTACATCTTAAATTACGGTTGGGGATTGGCGGGACAACGCTTTCAGTTTGCCAAATTCGCAGGTTCTTCCTACAGGTCGTCCGAGATGGGGGATGCCTTTAGGATTTTGGAGAAAACGCTTTTACTGGAACTTGTTTATCCTTTAATTTCCACCTCGTTTCCTATTCTTCCGGATTTAAAGAGAAGTCCTAAGCTGTTGTGGTTAGATACGGGATTGGTCAATTATGTGGCGGAAATGCAGGAACGCCTATTGTTCACTTCTGCAACAGACGAACTGTGGAATGGAGACATAGCCGAACAAGTGGTGGGGCAAGAATTGTTGGGGGCATCTGTTACATTTGGTACTAAACGAATGTTCTGGGTACGCGATGCCCGTAATTCGCAGGCGGAGGTTGATTTCGTTTATAAGTTCAAGTCCCGTTTATTACCGATAGAAGTGAAAACGGGAGATAATTCCCGATTGCGCTCTCTGCATCAATTTATGGAAGAGTCGAAAGAGAATATTGCCATACGTTTGTGGAACGGAACGTTTTGCTCGGATGAAATACGGTTACTTTCCGGGAAACAATATACGTTGTATAACCTTCCATTTTATTATGCAGGACAGCTTGAAAGTTTCCTGAATGATAAAGTGGAGTAGGGGTTGAAAACCTCTTCGTATAAGAGTAAAAGCTTCAATAGTAATTGAGAAATACACAGGGAGTTATTTGACTTTACCCTGCATGTTTTGGGTTTTGCAGTAAGTCCGATTGGGTGTTAACCTTGGTCAACAGGCTCGGTAATGAAGGTCAACAGGCCGAGCAACCAAGGTTAACAGAGCGGTTGACCAAGGTTGCTACCCAATCATTCCTAAGGGTGAACGGGATGTTCCTCAGGAGAAAACAGAATAGTCCCTTATGTAAAACAAATTAATACCTTTGCTTTTAGTCAGTACCACATGATGACAAGAAGTGACTTCCAAAGGGTATGCGGCATGATGAAATCGACCATAATGGGGCATATCCGTCGTTTATGCGGGGAAGGAAAGTTAAAAAACATCAGATTACAGAACCAATTGATATATGTGCCAAATGTGGAGTACTACGGTACAACAGAAGAAGTTACGATGCGAAAATGTAAAAATCCGGTGTGAGAGTAAACAACCTACTCTCACGCTATATTTTTACTCTCACTCACATTTAATATTTTAATTATCAAGTATCTATTTCCAAAGTGAGGGTAGTGAGAGTAATCCGAACGAACTTTTTATTGAGATTGTTTTTATTCAATCGTCGCATCTTTTACCATCTATCCAATCTTCATATTTCTTGATTTTATCACGAATGTACAGAACATTCCATTTGGGAACGGCTTGCAATGTTTTTTTGAAAATCCGAATATAAAGATGTTCCTGATTGGTGATTTCTTTGTGATACCTTTTGAGACCTTGATGCCAATCACATCCATTCACATACACGGTACAGTCAATTGAATCTGTTGTTCCATCCGGTCGCAGGCTTATCTGATAACTGCAATGCACTGATTTACCTTTTAGTTCCGGAAGTTTACTCCATATCTCTTTTTTCTGTAGTTCTTCCTGGCATTGTTTCAAAGCTTCTCTATCTCCCAAAGTGAACGAATTATTGTAAGTTTTCTGCCGGATGACTATTCCCTCTTTTACTTCGCAGAATATTTCCTTTTTAAATACATCCCTAAATTCGTAACTGTCTATGAGCCTGCCTCCGCGTACCAGATGGAGTTCGCCGGAAAACCAAGATGCTTCTATCGGTTGCTTGCCGGAGATACCGAAGATGGAGTCGAGTGGGAGAGGGGAGGTACTTGTTCCGTGAAACAAGTTTATGAGATAGAGCTTGCCATTCTCTATTTTCCATTGTCCGGTATAGCCACGGTGGCAGTCGTTTCTCCATTCTTCTTTTAAATAGGGTTCTACTTTTTCATAAAGGTTCATATCATATTGAAGTGGAAATCCCCGTAGGGCATAAACGGTATCGTTGTATAGTAAAGTGTCCATTACCTGTTTTTCCTGATAGAGGGCTTTGCAGCCTTTTCCTTTCCATAGGGATAGGGTCCACGGATCAGTCTTCCGTATTTTATTACGTACGGTGAGTACGTCCCATCGGGGAATTTTATGCAATGCCATAGATATTTGTTCTGCATAGAGCTTCTTCCGCTCTTCTGTGACGCTATCCGGACGGTGTACATGAATTTCCACGCTATTGATGCTTCCATCAGCTTTAGGTAGAATTGTAACTGTTGCCACCACTTTGGTATCTACTAATTCGGGGAAACGATCTCCGTTGAATTGTGTACAGACAAAGTTCAAAGCGTCCTTTATTGGGATTCCTCTCTTTAATGAATTCCGGTAGCTGGCTTGCGAAATAATCTTTCCTTGTTTTACCTGATAGACCGTTTCGTATTCATGCTCCCGAATAAATCCCATATGGACATAGTAAATCTGCTTACCGGAAACTACTTTCAACTCTCCGCTGAACCAGGTGGCTGTCACTCTATCTTTCTTGTCACGGTATTTGTCGAAAATGCCGTTCAGGTCTATTGTAACTTCAGGAATGGTGTCGGGATCGGCAAAGATACTTTTGCTGTCTTCTATTTTTTTGAGAATCAATTTATCGTCTTCTATTTGCCACAGAGCTTGATAATTCCTCCAGCAAGCCGTGCATCCCCCTTCCCGGGATAAACGTTCGCTCACTCGGCGGCTGAGAATGGAGTCATGTTCTATGGGACATTCCAGTAACATCAGGGTGTCTTTTCCGATGATGATTAAATCGGGAATCTGTCCGGTTGCATTTGCCGAAAGCGGACAGCAGAAGGATAGAAAATGGAAAAGTAATAATTTTCGTGTCATAGTTTGTAGCTGAAAGTAAGTGATATATGCAAAAGTAACTCCTTTTTGTGTAAAGCTAAAGCTTTGGCTATGAATCTTTTCTTTTTCATCGATAAAAAACTTCTGTTAGTCGATTTTTCTATTTATGGATTAAACTATATCCCGGGAATATTGTCATAGATACGTGTTTCATAAATAAAATGGAATTAACTCACTTTTAAATGAATAGAATTATGAAGAAGCAAATTTTAAGTTTGGCCCTTGCCCTGTTTCTGGGAACGGCTGTAGGTATGGCACAGGAAAACAGAGGCGAACGTCCTGATCCGTCAAAACGCATTGAACAGATGGTAACTGATCTGGGACTGAATGAAACTCAGGCTAAAGAGTTTAAGGCAGTAATGGAGGAAATGAGACCAAACAGAGATGCTTCGGGCGAAAGACCTTCACGCGAGGAAATGGAGAAGAAGCGTAATGAGGCAGATGCGAAACTCAAAAAGATTCTGACGGACGAACAGTATAAGAAGTATCAGAGCATGAGACCTCAGAGAGGACAGAGAAGGGGTAAATGAGAAGAATGAAAAAACTCTGCCGGAACAGATCTAAACTTTCTGTTTCGGCAGAGTTTTTTTGATGTAAGAGATATTTCTGAGTATGGATGAAAACTAGTCACGTACAATGCCGCTGACTTCTACCTCGGCAATGGCAGCCGGGGACTTATCTACGAAGCGGATACGAATAAAGCGCGCGTTTACCGGTGCCTCCTGAACCTTAAAGGAGATTCTGGCTTCTTGTTCGGCGATTGTTGTATTCAGCTTGTTCAAGACGGTGTTCCACCGTTCATTATCCTCTGACACTTCTATTACATAACGATATATTTCAGCTTTAGGGAAACAGACATGGATGTTTCGTAATATCAATCCTTTCTCCGTGTCTAGTGTCCATGATGGAGAAGCGTCATTGGCGGCGGCTTGCCAATAGGTTGTCGAATTACCGTCAGCAGCTAAGCCGGCATTTTGTGCCTCTTGCTGGCTGCTGGAAAAAGTTGGATTGTTACGACCAAAGGTCTGAACCGTTTCTTTGTGCGCTTTGCGTACGAAACGTTGGTAAGGACGTTCTTTTGCTACGGGTGTCAAACCCGGTTCGTAGGTGGGGGCTCCTTCAAAGAGGATTTCGATGCGTGCCGGAGCCAGTCCCGGAGAGGTCGCTTCAATGACTGCCGTACCTGCATAATAGGAACGGAAAGCAATGGCGGCTTGCCCGTCCAGAATACGAATATCGCTGTTCTTTTCAAAGGTGATGGACCTGCCTGTCGGGAATTCACCCGGTCCGGAAACAATCTTTAACTGTACGGATGGGGAATTGCTTAACCGTCGTCCGTCTGAATCCAGCACGCTAACTGTCAGTTGCACGTCGTCTGTACCGTCAGCCTGTACTCCTGTGGTTTCTGATGCTTCCAGTTTTAACTGTGTCGGAGTGCCTTCTTGAGGCCATTCAGGAGGAGCTACCCTGGCATATTCGTTCCGATACCAGTACCATGAACGTTTGGGTATGCGGAAGTAATCTACGATCCCCATCTTTCCCAGTCGGTTGCCGGCAATGCTACCATGATCGAAGCCACACCAGATAGCCTGTCCACTACGCCAATGGAGACCTTTCCATCCGTCATTTTTTTTCAGGTCGCCCCATCCGGGAATGTATGCTCCCGGCCGTTCAGCGGTGGTACTGCCATATTCTGATATCACACTTGGGATTGCAGGTTGCTGGAAATCGGATAGAGTGGCGCCGTCACCGTTATAACCGGCTATGTCTCCTATCAAATCAATTCTGTCTTTACCCAAAGGACGTTGTGCTCCGCCTATTGCTGCCGGACGGGTAGGGTCGAGCTGTCGTGACAGTTTCACCATGCGTTCCAGTAGGTGACGTACTCCCGGTATGGCTTCCGGTGTGGAGAAGAATGCCTCGTTGCACATGCTCCATGTCACGATGGAAGGATGGTTACGATGGATGCGTATCATCTCCTTCAACTGTTGCAGGGCGCTCTCTTCGAAGCCTTTGTAGTCTTTTTCACTAGCGGGATAGGCGCTGGCGTTCCAATACCCGTCAGGCTGAAATCCGCCGATACCCCAGAAAGGCGCTTCCGACCAGAAGAGCATGCCTTCTTCATCGCAGGCTTTTGAGAAAGCCGGAGCGTGTGGATAATGTGAACCGCGAATCAGGTCGAAGCCTGCTTCTTTCATCATGCGGACATCTCTCCGCATGGCTGCTTCGGTGACGGCATCACCCCAGCCAGCCTGGTCCTGATGTACATTGGCGCCTTTAAAAAACAGATGTTTTCCGTTTAAGAAGAAACCCTGGTCGGCGGTCCACTCAAACCAGCGGAAGCCGAAAGCCGTTTCGTCACAATCCAACAATTCCTTACCTTTATACAGAGAACTGATTACTTTATAGAGAACCGGGTGCTCTGGATGCCATAGAGACGGGGTGCGCAATCTCTTTGTGGTTTGAAATACCGTCTTGGCGGAGTGGGCGGCAAGGGTTTCTTTATTTTCCACGGTAGCTATCACTTTGCCTTCCGGGCTGAGGATACGGGTCACCAGCCTGTATTCTCCATCTTTGTCTGAGTGGTTACAGATTTCCGTTTCCACTCTCACAGTGGAGGCTTTTCCCTGATTCCTGCCTAAATCGGGAGTTGTGACGAATGTGCCATACCAATCAATATGTATGGGAGATTTCTTTGTCAACCGTACATTGCGGTAGATGCCGCCACTGAATACATGCTCTCCGGCTCTGGGTGCCACATTCGGTTTCCATATATTGTTCACTCGTACGGCAACGAGATTATCTCCTGCCTGTACCAGAGAGGAAATGTCTGCTTGGAAACCGGTGTACCCTCCTACATGGCGGCCTGCCTGCTGTCCATTGATAAAGATTTCCGCTTCCTGAAATACACCGTCAAACTCAAGGAATATTTTTTGCGAAAGATCTTCTTCCGTTAGCCGGAATAGCTTGCGATACCAACCATATCCGATATAAAATTCGTTCGACATAAAGTAGGGGATACTGAACGAGTGGGGGATACCTGTCGATTCCCATTCCCGGTCGTTGTAAGTCGGCTGTTCAGCACCTTTAATATCTCCGCGCATGTACTTCCATTCACGGTTGAAGTTGATGCAGCTACGTGGCGATATATGTGTTTGAGCACTGAGCCATAAGCCCGGTGTGCACAAAAGGAAAAGTATGATTAGTTTTTTAGGATTCATTGAAATGACTTGTTGCTTGATATTTGCGGATGGATTCTATTTTTTCTCAAAGGTAACGCTTTCCGTATGTTCACCCACAAAGATACGCGCCATATCTCCGGTTTTATACCATTTAGGTTTATTAGGCATGTCATCGTAAATCACTTCACCGTTTATCGTTAGGTTTTCGAAACGAATGTTTTTCACTTTCCGTTCTTTGTCATAGCCGATAATCATGGAAACTTCCGCATTCTCTCCCGTGTAGGAGATGTCCTTGAACAAAATGTTTTCGATGCCTCTGCCGGGAGCCGTACAGTACTTCTCGTTAAAGAATATGCGCAGGTTAACCAGTTGCCCTTGTCTGAAATCCTCTATCCGGATATTCTCAAAGCGGACATTGCGAATCAGGTTATTGTCTCCTGCATTGATGGCGAGGCAGCCTTGATAATCCAGTTGTTTCTCTTTATGGTCCAGAATATCTATATTGATATAATTCAGGTTTTCCAGAACTTCAGGATTCTTTGTATTTCCGTGGATACCAATGAATATGGGGTGTGCCACGTCCGCCCAAAGGGTGGAGTTCTGCATAGTGATATTCTTGCAACCGCCGGTGAAGCCCATACGCGTGCCGTAAACTGTTGTGCAATCGTCGGAATTACGGCAGAATACACCGTCGTACAGTACGTTGTTGCTGGCGAAGACATTCAGTCCGTCGCCCCAACCGTAGGAACTGATGACTTTTACATTCCGTATCGTCACGCTGTCTGAGCCTCCGGTAGGACATTGGGTGCTGATTACACCTTCTATCGTTACATTCTTGGAATTGACAATGCGGAGTCCGGCCCAGCGGTTAGGAATCACGATTCCTCTTCCCTGTACTTTTACATTTTGAGCGTTGACCACCTGGATGAGGCCTTTCACTATTGCGCCTCCTGCCACATAGACAGTTTTACCGGATGGTACATTTAGCGTGTCACCCGGGAAAGTATGTATGCCCGGACCGAGATAAATCAGATTCTTATCTTTTATTTTCTTAGGTTTGTTCTCATCTATCGGATTGGCAAACAAGTGGAGGTTATGAAATATATCTCCATTCACTTCTATCGACAAGTTGCGCGGACGGTCCAGTTTGAAGGTCATAGTGTTGCCGGATATGGATGGAGTGATTTTGTAAGAGAGTGGGCGAACTCTGCCTGTCTGAATAGCACCATGATTGAAGGTTACTGATACTTCCACTTCGCCGGAGAAGTCGAAATAGCTCATGGAGGCTTTTTCTACATTATGTTTGGTGCCCCGTACTTCATCCACCTTAACCATGTATGTATCTACCGGTTTCCAATCTTTTCCAGCTTCTCTTACCCGGACTGAGAAATCGTTCATGAGTTCGGCTCCTTGGGGGGCTGGATAGGTTACTAATTGGTTCTGAGAACTTGCATTGTGGATAATGCCTAATAAGGCACTCACGATAATTATTAATCTATTCAATTTCATTTTATATGGTATTATAATATTGGTTCTTTACATATGCGAATGATGATTCGTTTTTTGATAAGTCATTAATATAGATTACATAAATATTACATCCTTTTTTCTATATTCTGGTGTTACAATAAGATCTATGACTTTTCCTTTAGCAATATGACCTTCTACAATCGTATTTTGGGGTGCACATAGTTTAAATTTTACATTCCAATCATCTGGAAGCCCGGCACCTATATATATATTATTGCCATCACATTGCATAATCATTTCCTGGAGTCCAATCATGCCTGAACCACCCCAGTTATGATCTGGAGTCCAGTCATATCCCGGTCCCCACCAGGTGGGAAATCTTCTACCCGAGTCTTTCATTTTTTGGATGGTGAGTTCTGCAGCTTCCTTTTTAAGCCCTAATTTTGCACAAAATATAGCATTTTGTTGCCAACTGATTATGCCCTTTTGTTGAGGGACATCATTACCATAATACCAAGTATTACGGGCAATATCCAGCTCCTCTTTACCTATTCCATGTATACCCCATGGAAAAACTGTATAAAGTTGGGGAAACTCAGTATTGTTAATTCGTTCCCATGATTTGGCTGGAGAAAATGTTTTCTTTCCATTCTGCACTCGGTAATAGATATCGTCTGGAATTCGTTTTCTGAAAGATTCTATATATTCTCTTTGATCCTTTGTTAAATATTCTTTGGGTAAATCAAGCATAGCTTGGCTGACACATTTTAATGCTGTAACAGTAGTTATTGGGTTAGTAGCCATTTTGTATGTTTCGAGAGCTGTGGAGGGGTATAACACTAATTTCCCTTGAGCATCGAGAGCTTTAGGGGTTCGTTTCAAACTTAAATATTGATAATGCTCATCGTAAAACTTTAAGCAACTTTCTATTAGGGGAAGATATTTGGATATGTTTGTTCCGTTGTAGAAATAGGTGTCTATTATCATCATACAAAATTCTAAAACAGTATCCCATTGATACTCTATCCATGCATTATATTGTACTCCAGGATCAAAATCCTCTGGTCTTTTCCAGCTATATTCAAATCCAACTGGTAATCCGAAGTTTTCTATTTGTTCTGTAAAACATGCTCCTTGGTGACCCCAATAGTGCATAGAGCGCAACTCTGCATTATTTAGCATATTATTATAAAAGTCGAATTGTGACTTCATCATGTCGAAATCACCACTTTTCAGCATAGGCCAGTAGACTAGACGCTGGTTCTGGGCAGTGAAACTTCCTCCTCCCCACTTTCTGAAATCAGGACTATAATTAAATGATTTATTTATGTATTCTGGATCAGTAGTGAAAAGTCCCCCATTGAATTTTGTGGGATAGCTTCCATAGGCATTACAAGCGAGCTGATACCGAAACACTTGATAATTTCGTCCTACTTGCCACTTCTCATTTTTTGGATCCGGTATATCATTATCTATGAAAATATAACTTCGATCCCAAAAATCATTCCACCATTTTAGCGTAGCTTTTCTTATGCTTTTCTCATTTGCTATAATTTTTTTTTCTGTTTCTGAGAGTTCTTGTAGCCATTCATCTATTGATTCTGCATAGGCTGTATGCATTACAACTTTTATATTGTGTTTTCGTGAAGGATTGATAGAACATAATTGCCAGCCTTTATAATCAGTGGAGGCGTATTTCCCTTGGGTATTTCCGGCAGGTATCATGTTTGGGGCGAAGAGTCTACCCCCAAAAGTAAGTTTATTTATTGGATTCCAAAACTTATCTTTGATTGGCTCTAACTTCTGTTGTTTTATGGCCAGATCAAAAGCGCTTTCTCCAGCATTGCGATGGTAAAATAGAACACTTGTATCATCAAATTTAACTGTATCACATTTTACAATCGCTTTTACCGGAGCATTCATGTAAGTTCTGCAGACTTCCGTCTCGGGCTTTGAGAGCACCCTTTCTTTAAATCTCCATCCTTCATAAGTAGCATAGAGTTTGGTGGGAACATTACTTGTGACATCGATATGAGAAACTGGATTAAATACATCTGCCCATATATTGATTGTTGTTTCTGTTCCATTTTTTCGGGCCTTAATTTCCACATATCCCTCTTTAAGTTTTAATTCTTGATGGAAATGATCAGGATTTTCTAGAGGATTGGGAGACATTGTTATTCTAATTCGTCCCAATTTAGGAAATGAGTTTAACTCGTCAAAAGTACCACTTCGACTAATGTAAATTAGTAAGTCTCCATCTTCTACCCAAACATTCATTCCTATGTCGCCACCTCCACATGGCATTGATTCAAGTGAGTTGGCTGAGGGAGAATTCCAAACTATGTTATAGTTGTCTAATCCTTTTTGTGAGGCTTTTGCTATTCCAAATGAAAATAGACAAATGATAAGGCTTGAAATGATTTTCATGATATTTGTTTTTTAAGTGTTGATGGAATCTTGGTAGAATTATATCTTTATTATTTGGCTCTGATGTCGTTTAAAGTAATGCAATAGTATTCAGTTCCAGCTATATGTGGATTGGGAAGATAAGTTGATTTTGTAGCTATGCCACTGAATATTATATCTTTTTTATTTAAAGAACGAATTTTTTCGATGTCTTGTTCTCTATCAACTATATATACATTCCCACCGTCAATAATCTGTTCATCTTCATTATATTCAGCAAGAAAGTACATATTAATTGTGTTATCCCATGTTAGAATGGCTGTTTTGTTTACTATTTCTGTAGATTCGGTACCTAGCTTGCAATTGCATTGCTGTTTGTCATCTTTGTTATCGCTACATGCATAAAGGAATGTGAGTAATATTGCTGTTAGAATGAGTTTTATACTTTTCATTGTGGATTTGTCTAAATGTTGTAAATTGTTGATAAAGGTCCGCACATTTCACATAGAAAAAAGCGCGGACCTTTATTTAATATATTATTTATTGATTATGATTACCATCCTGGGTTCTGTTTCAATTGCGGATTTAAACGCATTTGCTGTAAAGGAATAGGATCTAAATAATCACGTTGCGTATAATGTAGGTTACCTGCTACTGTAGCTATGGAACGACCATAATCAGGATCATTTTTACCTCCACCTTCGTAAATTCCATATAATAATGGATATTTTTCCGGATAGTAACATGGTTCACCGAAATAAGTAGCATCATTTGCCTTTTCAGTTTCATAGGCTGTGCCAAGAATATGGCGACCTAATTTCTGACCTCTCAAATTGATATGGGCAATGCCCCAACGTTTTAAATCATCTGTACGGAAACCTTCACCAAAAAGTTCGCAAGCACGTTCACGACGTATCTCATCTAACATATTCATCTTTTTACAGACTGTTTTGTTTTGTTCGTGATCCCACCAACCTGCATCCCATACATTGGCTATCAAAGCATTCGACAAAGGAGCTATACCGGCACGTGTGCGATTCTTATTTATTGAGAAATTCAAATCTTCATCAGAGATAGAACCATTACCTAACTCGCATGTTGCTTCGGCGTAAATAAGGTGTACTTCTGCCAGACGAATTAAAGGATAATCTGCCGATTCTGTTTCGCTAGGACGTTGAGCACCTTCTATCAGGTATTTACGGCTTCCGTAGCCACTATGTGTGCTGTTGTTGCGAATTGTTGGATTAAAGATGCCACATGAACTGCTGTATGCTGGGTCTTTAGGGTTGTATTTATCGTTATCTTGGGGGAATACTGGCTCTGGATAAGGCAGTACAGCATCTACGCGTTGGCGATTGTCTTCTGAACGGCTACTGTATGTGGTGCGATCAGGCAAATAGGCACAACCAACAAAACGATAATCACGATTTCTAAATTCACTGGCAAAGGTCTTATAACCTCCAAACAGAGGATTATTTTGTGCATCTGACATATTTCCACTGTAGCTGATCCGGATCGGTAATCCGTTACGACAGAGGAAAGACTCACCCAATTGAGTACTAATATTAGTCAACTGCCAAGTTATTGCAGAGTGCGATAAGTTGACACCACTACGCTTCAAATCATAATCATATTTGATACTTAGGATAAACTCTTTATTCGTACTTTTACCTGCATTTTTGAAGTTTGGAACATTTCCTCCTTTATCGTCAATGTTGAATAGATAATAGTAGCTTAAAGAGTCACACTCGGTCCATAATTTGAAAGTACCGGTTTCTGCTTCCTGAATAACTTCTTTGGACATATTTTTGGCTTCTGTAAGCATACTCATAATAGAAGGATAATTTTCCGGTTTAGCTGTGCCAGCTCCCTTACTTGCACCATCTCCGTCTAAATCATAATTGATATTAGGTACGTATTTTTCCCAAGTAGCTTCGTATAGTAATACTCTTGCAAGAAAAGATTGAGCAGCTTCTTTACTTATTTTACCTTTACTTGATTCTGGTATTGAAGACTCCTTAGGCAATAATAAGATAGCCTTTCGCAAGTCTGAAAATATGAAGTCAGCAACTTCGTAACGACTGTTACGGGGACCATGTAATACTTCGTCTTTTACATCAAGGATGTGGTCAACAATAGGTATCCCGCCAAAGCGTTGTAGTAAATAGAAATGTTGCCATGCGCGGAAGAAATAGGCTGTTCCTACTGATTGTGCTATTTCCTCTTGACTGCCTCCATACTCTTCGGCTTTTTGTAATAAGATATTGCAAGTACGAATATGGCTATAAGGCTTATCCCATTGGTAATTGCCTTCTGGGGCAGATCCCCCTCCATTACTGCTTAATCCGGAAATATCTAACCCTCCGTCCAGTGCTCTGCTACCAAGGTTTTTATTCTCTAAATTTTTCCAGCCTTCCATATTGTATAAAGCATTAGCAGCTTGCTCAAAATGTTCTGGGTTTTTAAAGACAATAGCCTCCGTTCCTTGGGAAAGCGGTTCTTTATCTAAAAAACTGCTACATGCAGACAATGAAAAAGTCATTGCTGATGCTAAAAATATTCTGTTTATTATAGTTTTCATCTTTGTAAAGTCTTAAAGTTATTAGAATGTAAGGTCTATACCAAAAGTTAATAAACGACTGAAAGGGAATGTATTATTGGAGTTTTCTCCGTATTCAGGATCATAACCGTCTTTGATTTTAGTCCATTCCCATAAATCATCACCGGAGAAGTAAACTCTTACTTTATTGATACCTGCTTTAGCCGTTAGTTGTTTGGGAAGTGTATAACCGATAACTAATGATTTTAGACGAATATATCTATTTTTCTGTATACTAACATCTTTATTCTGATAATTCCATTTGTTGAAATTTTGGTCACGAGATGCAATAGTATATGTTGCATTCGGATTTTCCGGACTCCACATTTTGCCGGCAAATGTATTGTTTTGCAATACATAATTGGTCATCCATGGTGCTGCCAGATATCCACCTCTTAATACAACTTGTTTGCCTACTCCTTGGAAGAATGCTGAAAAATCAACTCCTTTCCATTCTAGTCCGGCTTTAAAACCAAATGTCAAACGAGGTGCCATATCACCTGCATAGTACAAATCCTTATTGGTAATAGCGCCATCACCATCCAAGTCTACAACTTTACGAGCTCCTGGTCGAAGAGTGCTGGAAGAGGCTGTTTGAGGAGCGGGGATAATATTGTTTGCTTTTGGACCTGTATGTTCCGGATTCCAATAATACATTTCATAGTAAGCATCAACTTCTTCTTGCGATTGGAAGATTCCATCTGTCTGATAAACGTAGATAGCTTGTCTAGGTTTGCCGATTAAGCGGTTTTCATTCTTACCTTCATTGGGAACATTTTCATTATTTGTCAATGCAAGTACTTTAGACCAAGCGTCAGATAATGAACCGCCAATGTTATATTTCACTTGTCCAATTTGGTCGTACCAGTTCAGTGCTAATTCCCAACCTTTAGCGCGAAACTTACCATTATTTGTTTTGGGAGCACTGGCACCAAGAATAGAAGGATATTGTACGTCAATAAACATACCTGTATTTGTTTTAACAAAGTAATCGAATGAACCTCTAAGGCGGTTATTGAGAACTGCAAAATCAATACCTGCATTATGACTGTCAATCGTTTCCCAGCTACGTTCATTGGAACGCATTCCGTCAATCCATAAAGAAGTATGAGAGGTAGGAGTTACTCCAAAAATGGTACTACCGGTTTTGATAGTGGAATAGCGCTCATAGTTATCAATTCCTGTTACACTTCCCGTTCTACCATAATTGTAACGTACCTTTAGGTTACTTAACCATGGAATTTCGTTTAAGAATTTCTCTCGAGAAATTCTCCAGAAACCAGAGACTGAATAGAAGTTTTTCCAACGTTGTTCTTTTGCCAATTTAGAGGAACCATCACGACGTCCTAATACTTCAATTGAATATTTATCATCGTATATATAGTTTAAACGTCCTAAATATGACACAAATCCCCAAGAACTTTGTCCTCCATAGGCCTCATTATTATCGCCACCTATCCATACATCAAGATCTGTAAGGTCTGAACCCGGATAAAGAGGTCCTTGTTTGCGTACAGCTCCTACCTTTTTAGATGTTTCTTCTTCAGCAGTCATACCTATCATGGCAGACACACTGTGTATGTCGGCAAAAGTTCGTTCATAGTTTGCGAATGCGCCTAATGTAATGTTCTCCCACTTTTCTATTTCTTCCTTTAAAGAACCAGGACCTTGTTTGTTTCCAGTTTCAGTACCTACCCAGTCGTAATATTGCACTTTGTTTTTTACTTCTTGTATGTTTCTTTGTACCATTTTGTAACCGCCGGAAGCTGAAATAGAAAGTCCTTTTACATAACTGGAGAAATCATAGGTAGCTTTCATGCTGCCTCGGAAGGTGGTTAATGAATTCTTTTTTTCTCCTCCTTGGGTTAAACCTCCGATGGGATTACGATTTCCACTAAATGTATCATAAGCTTGTCCATTTTGGTTATAGACTGTCCAAAACCATGGGTCGAAATATCCTGCACCAACGTCGGTAGTCGGCGAGGTTATATCACGCTTGTCATAAGACATACTGGTTTCGAATTTCAGAAATTCTAATGCCTGATAGTCTGCATTCAAACGTGCACTGTATTTCTTTTCGCCGTCGTCAACCACTTTCAACTGTGAGTTGTTGTCTGAATATCCTAAAGAGGCCCGATAACTGAATTTCTCGTCTGCACCAGAGATACTTACTGTATGCTTTTGTGAGGTGGCTTGCCCGTATAGATAATCCATCATGTACACATTAGGATCCCAGCGTTCTACTTTGTCTCCATTGCGTAAAGTGAGCACTTTACCGGAACGAAGAGCATTGAACAACGTTTCACCCTTATAAATAGTTGGAGCACCTGTTGCAGGGTCAATATCATTCTCGTCTAAAGTAGGTCCTCCGAATGAATTGAAAATCCACCAATTCACTGCTTTGTGAATATCTTCACGGTTGGTCAAATTGGGATTTGTTGCAGCTGCATCATTATATTGTGCTTCATAGAACATATCCAGCCATTCTTGATTAGTTGTGATGGGAGGTTGGATGCCGTTAATTGTACGGCTTATAGAACCACTATATGAAATCTGTGCTTTACCTTTTTTACCTCTTTTGGTAGTTACCAAAATAACACCTGAAGCAGAACGTGCACCATAAATAGCTGCTGAAGCATCCTTTAATACAGAAATATTTTCAATATCTCTAGAATCCATGGAGTTTAATTCGTCCAATGAACCTGTAATACCATCAATAATAATTAATGGCGAAGAATTACCGTTGACAGAAATGTCACCGCGAATTTTCATTGCGGCACCTTCGCTACCCGGACGAGTTGAACTACGCGTAATGGTCAATCCTGGAACTTCACCTTGCAGAGCAACTGTTGGATTAGTGATACCTTTGTTAGCAAAAGCCTCATCACCCTTAATCTGGCTAATAGCAGATGTTAGAGACGCTTTCTTTTGTGAACCGTAACCAGTTGCTACAATTACTACTTCATCCAATAATTCTGTATCTTCCAGCAGTTTGACATTTATTACGGTTTTTCCGGCAAGAGAGATTTCCTGTGTTTTGTAACCAATAAAAGAAACCACCAGTGTGCCGCTTGCATTATTCAGAGTAAAGTTACCATCGATGTCGGTGATTGTTCCGTTATTGGCACCTTTCACTTGAACATTTGCACCAATTACCGGTTCTCCATCTTTATCTACTACTGTACCGCGTATGGTTTGTCCGGCTTGGTTTACCTCTTGCACAACTTCTGTTGCTGCCTTGATTGTATGTGCGGGAGATAATATAGTCAGGCATAAAGTAGCCGCAAATATAATTCTCTTTCTCATGATATAAATGTATTTACTTGTTTTAGTATTAGATTCATTATTCAAGACCATAAACATTCAGGTCGGAAAGCATAGCATATTTGTCGCTACCCTTATGTTCTGTACCAAAATATATTTTGATGTATCTTGCTTTCGGAGTAGATGCTAAACCAAATGATTGTGGAGCATCTTTGTTCGGATCGAATGTGAATGAACCGTGGTTAGTCCAGTTCCAGCTATCCGGATTATTTTTGTCCAGTGCATCTGCATCTGCACAAGTATAAATGATTTGCCCTTTCTGACCTTTGGCATTACCTTGGCGGCGTGTCAGCTCAACACTTGCCACAGTGACATCTTTGCCCATATCAAGGATAAACCAATGAGGATAATCACTTGCTACTTTCCAGGAAGCATGCCAATAAGTTTTCAAACTACTATCAATCATAGATATGACACGTCCGTTTTTCAGACCGTCCTGATCTCCTTCTCCTTGTGCCTCCTGAGAACTGTAACCGATGGTTCCATCGTTAGAGCCTGCATTATAACCGGGGAATGACCAGTTGCTTCTGTCTATCTTCACAGCCTCGATAGGAGTCACCTTTAATTCTACTGCTGATGAAGCATTGTCATACTCATCTTCTGCACAAATGTTGATAATACATTCTTCACCGGCAAGAAACTGGTTTTCACCATAGGAGAGTTGTACAAGGCGCGGACCTTTTGAGTTGCCTGCAACTTCGAACTTGGTAGAACCGGATTTTTTAGAATCACTTGCTGCACGATACTCCAGTGCTATTAGAACAGTTGTATTGTAGTCGTTCTTATAATTAATAAGTACACCACCAAGGGCTGGCTCTACGGTAATGGTCTTAGCTACTTCTTGGAATGCAGGACTTTCAGGCGCTTGGGATACTTCAATAGCTCCTTCATTATTTCCCCTTACAGAACATGCAAACAGTGAGAATGTCTGTTTGTCAGTGTTTGCAAAACCTTTAATAGTGGCTGTAGCTACCTTGTTTTCATTGGCTCTCTCTTTTGAGATTAAGCTGTATCTTTTCGCTCCTTTTGAGTCAGTATACTCTATCTTGGTATACATAAAGCTTTCACTTGTTGGATTAGTCCAAGTTATATAAACTTCACCCGGACCGGCAGCAGTAGTTACGTTTGTAACTTTTGCAGGAGCCTTGTCATTAAGTGTTATTCTTCCTTCCGCGTCATCTCCACAAGAAGTGAAAATGGCAGATAGAGAACACAAAATCACCGCAGAGAGAAGAACTCTCTTTAACGGGAACTTTAGCAAATCTTTCTTCATAAACTATAAATTTAAAATTAACACTATTATTTAATCTAATTAGATGCATTGTTTGATGAATTCTCGTATCTCCTTACGGCTGGCGAACAAATGGTTCTCAACCGTACGATGGGAGATATTCAGACTCATGGAAATTTCTGAGACAGATTTATCTTGAAAGCGATTCAATACATAGACTTTCCTGCGTTGGCCGGAAAGCATTTGTAGTTTACGCTTTTCTAAGGATAGTAAATCTTTTGCAATAATCTGACTTTCGGTTTCATTCGTGTAGGTTACTGCATGCTCATACATATAAGAGGTTACTTCCTGTTTCTTATAGTGACGGCGTAAGTAGTCGTTCACCAGGTTGCGGGCTATGGTGTGAATGAAATATTTCACGGTGTCCGGACGAAGCATTTTCTTGTAGTCCATCAGACGCAGAAATACGTCTTGAGATAAATCTTCGGCTTCCTCTTTACTATTTATTCTATAATAGATATAGAGATAAACAGAGCGATGATAACTCGTGTAAGAGTCAGCTACTAATTGAGTGGATGTCATCGTTGGGTTTTCCATGTTTCAGACTTTGGTTACGTTTTACATTAGCGTTACGATTGCAAATATAAAAGCTAAAAAATAGAAAACGTTTTTTTTAGGGTACTTAACAAATCTCACTTCATTAAGTTAGACTAAAAATAAATTAAGTCGCTAATTAATAGTGATTTAAGAATTTGAGACTTATAGTATCAACTAATAATTTGAGACTCTGTGAAGAATATTAGCTGAAAATTTTTGCATTGATATTCTATTATCGAACTTTTAATGACTCTTTTTTTATATTCCCTCCATTTACTGTAATAAAAACCGCAATAATCTTTCAATGTACTGTAAGATTATTGCGGAAAATAATAGAATATGCTTTAGTATTATAGATTATTCGTTATTCTTTCCGATACTCCGGATATATTCATTGGGAGTGATGCCGGTAGCTTTCTTGAAGTAGCGGAAAAAAGAGGCGCGTGAACTGAAACCACAGAGTTCGGCAAGCGCTCCCAGCGTATATTTGGAATACTCGTCTTCATTGATAAGACGTTTGAATTCCTCAATACGGTAGTCATTGATGTAATCGTAATAATTACGATTCAAATGTTGATTGAATAGATAGGATAGGGTATGGGCCGATCTGCCGAGCATAGTTGCCAGGTCAGCTATTTTCAAATCGGGGTTGGTGTAAGGCTTATCACGGTGCATCAGGGCCTCCAGTTTCTCGGTCAGGTGCTGACATTCCTCTACACTTATCTTGTTGGTTTTGTATTTTACTTCAGCTGTCTTTTCTTGCTTCTCAACTTCCTGTATTTCCTTCGGCAATTGAGGTTGAATGACTTTGATTTGTTGAGCTTTCCTTTTTCGGTGATAGTAGATATAGCCGATAAAGATTAAAGCAATAGAGATAGCAATAATACTCCATGTTTCTACAGGGTAGGCAATGTGGACAGCTGTACATACTTCAGAATCAGGGTTTCCGATATAACGTAACTTAAAAAGATAGTTTCCGGATGACAAATCATAATAAGTAATTTCCGACTTTCCGGTCAGTATCTGCCAGTCTTCATCTTCACCTTCCAATTTATATTCATAAGTCATATAAGCCGGTTCGGTATAGGTAAATCCGGAGAAATGAAAAGTCAGGTTGTTTTGGGAAGATTCAAGTTGTATTTCAGGAACTTTTCCACTTTCAATAACAGGATGAAGCGATTTCTTTCCGTTGACGTAAATATCTGTAATAGTCAGCGGATAAGTGTATCTTTTCATCTGATTATTTTCCTTGAAATTCATATAAATCAGACCTTTGGAATTTCCCATCCATATATTGCCCTGCTGGTCCTGTACGGGAGGGCACAATGTGAAAATAGAACTGGGAATACCGTCTATGAAATTGTAAGGAATAAAAGTTTCTTTCTTGTCGTAGCGGTAGAGTCCGTTATTGGTTCCTATCCAGAGCCATTTTTCGTCATCTTCCAATATGAACATACCATCTTTTCCTTCCAGTTGTGTATCAGGTTGCAACCTTCTGAAACGGCTCATGGAGAGATCGGATATACACATACTGCCTTTGTCCGGCAGGAAATAAAGATTATGGTCGGAGTCTTCATATACAACTCTGATCTTTTCTTTATGAATAAAGTTTTCCGGGAAGATGTCGGTTTTCAGACTTTCGGAAGAGGGGTCCCAGATACACATGCCATTTTCCGTACAAATCCATCCTTTATGGGTGGAGTCGAAATAGATTTCGTAAACATTCCCTTCAGGTAGTTTGGAGTTGGCACTGGTGTAGTGTTTGATTCTTTTTCCATCCTTATAGCAATAGAGCCCCATTGAGGTACCTATCCACAATTGGTCTTTTGCATCAGCCTTTATACAGAAAATCTGTCCCCGCATGAAAGGTTGCGGTTCACCAGGTTCGAAGTCGTGGATAGTAAGATCAGCAGGATTGAATATGTACATGCCGCCGCCATAAGTTCCGATATAGTATTTATCCTGAAACTTGTAGATACAGAAGATCATACTGGAACGCAATTCGGGAGATTTAAAGTTTTTGAAATGCCGTTGCTCTTCGTTTATGTAGAATAAACCGTCGCGGGAGCCGACTAACTTTTCATGTTCAGTGATTGCGATACTGCGGACGGGCATATCTTTGGAGTCAAAATACGGGAGATAACTGTAAGTAGAGAAAAGTCCGCTTTGGTATAGGCTGTAATCCAGTCCCAGCTGATAGAAGCCTATCCAGATGAGGCCGTCACGATCTACCAAAAGTGAGTATACGGAGTTGGACCGGATACTTTCTTCTTTTCCCGGTTCATGGCGGAAAGAGCGTAGAAGTTTCATTTGTTGGGTCGAAATGAAATGAACCCCGTTTCCATCGGTACCCACATACAACATATCTTTACCATCACTGGATAAGGAAGATATCACATTACAGCCTACGTCGACAAAATGCTTAAACTTATGCGTCTGTATGTCGAAACAGATGATGCCTTGCCCCATTGTACCCAGGTAAATTACGTTGCCAATACGGGTGATGTTATTGTAAGAGCAAAAATGTTTGTCCTCTACTATATTATGATACGGGGTAATTTTCTTGTCGGCCAATGTTAGGGAATAAAGTCCGTCGTTGGTGGATATCCAGAGAAGACCTTCTCCACCCAGAGTGAGTCCGGTGATGACATTAGAGGCCGAAAGGACATTGGGGTCTATAAGTACCTGGTCCAGATTCCCGTTTTTATAGATAAACAGACCGGCTTCGCTACCTATATATAAAGTACCTTTTCCATCGGGTAGAAGTGTGCGGACACCGTAGTGTAATGTTTCGGCAGCAATCGGTTCGAGAATATCTTTTTCGGTATTCACCCGCCAAAGTCCCATGCCGTTTCCCATCCATATCTGGTTGCCTTCCATTTCGGCAATGGCATTGACTCGCTTGATCTTTTCATTTGCTCCCGAAATCAGGAAATGTTTCAGGCGTGTGCCGTCAAAACGTTCCAGAGAATTGCCGGTACCTATCCAAACATAACCAATGGAATCTTTATAAAGTGCATTCACTACTAAGTCGGACAGTCCTTCGGTGACGGACAGTCCCCGGAATACAGAGGGGAGGGAATAGCCCGGCAGGAAGCTAAACAGTAGGAATAATAGGATGATATATTTTGATATGTTTTTCACTATATATTATATTTCGTTTCTATGTATTATGTTTCTGCAAGCAAATATAAGGAAAAAGAACGAAAACGTTTAGGTTTAGAATGATAATTCAGAGGGCGGAAATCCTCTGCCGATCTGTTGTTTTATGACCAAGTCCATACCAAGCCCGTACCAAGTCCCTGTCAAGTCCGTACCTTCTCCTTGGCTATAGACACGGAGATGATACGGACTTGACAAGGTTTCGATAGGAAGTTGATATAACCTTGATGCTTTTGCTATTTCTTTTTCTAATTATATAATACAATCAATTAATCATTAAATAAAATTCTACTTCAATATCTTTTCCTCTGTATTGGCTTTTAGCTTGTACGTTTTCTTTTGAATACTGACGGTGCAATCAGTCGATGCAGTGTAGTACCATGCCCCTTTCTTGAATTCCAGTAATACATCTGCGGGAGTTTCCGCCTTGATAACTACATTCGGGGTACTTAGCAAAGTTCCATGTCCTAAAAAGAAGGTGCAATCATCGCCCTTTTTATTTCCCCATAAAGCATAGGTGGCTTGTGCACTCATTTTTCCACTGGTGCAGATATCCGTGGGGTTATCTGATGATAGGATATAATCTATACGTCCATCTTTCTGTACAACACATATGCTGGTGGCACTGTTTTCCGTTTTACTTTTTACTTCGGGGAAACTTACTTCGGTAATGCAGCCGGGTTCTTTTACAGATGAGGGCTCATAGATAGCGACGAACGGTCGGTTCCAGGCTTCTCCTTTCTGGCGGGCTACAAATGTCAGGGTAGGCTGTTCTTTTATATTATATGGCA
>OGQL01000868.1_pt1 | contig 24158 bp, 19 predicted proteins | sample 1553211 | NCBI WGS metagenome assembly OGQL01 (sample SAMEA2579942, study PRJEB22360) | human gut metagenome
ATCCATTCATGTTTAATCAATCTACATTGGTTCTTGGGTATCTGCTGCTATATGGTTATGATGTTACGGGAAAAAGCTATCAGATGCGATTAGTCGGAATGGCTTTAGGTGCAGCACTTACCTGCTTCGTATTTTATCGAAATCATAAAAACAGAACTTATAAAAGAAATCTGAAAGATCTGATACAAGAATTTGATATCACTTCTTCCAGAACAAAATGGCAGATATGTCAGATTTTATGCGTACCGATTGTCCTTTGCATTGCAGAACTTTGTAATATGCCACGTGCAATGTGGGCTGGTATTGCGGCCATGTCCGCGATTTTGCCGTTTATGGAAGATATGCACTACAGAGTCCGTAAAAGGATTGTCGGAAATATTGCAGGTGTTATATGTTTTACAGTATTATATTTTCTGCTTCCTTCGTCAATCTATGCATATATAGGAATTCTTGGTGGAATCGGTGTAGGATTTTCAGCACAATATGGCTGGCAGGCAGTATTTAACACATTTGGTGCTTTAGCCATTGCTGCAGAGACTTATGGACTACAAGGAGCGGTTAGTCTTAGAGTGATTCAAAATGTTTTTGGTGTTGTGTTTGCTTTAGCATTTTGTGTTATATTTTATTGGTTTATGTCTAAAAAAAAGGAAAGTGAGGTGACCGTACATGCAGAGTGAAGTGAATCAGGAAGAAAATTTGAATAGAATTATTACGGTTCCTAATCTTCTTTGTTTTTTTCGGCTTTGACCGAAAAATATGGTAGTGCGGTGAAATAGAAAGACGCAACATACAATTGATTTAGCCGTACGGCTTGATATATAATAAATATATCAAAAATTAGCCGCACGGCTATTTTATATTTGTTAAAGTGTATATTAGCTGAATGACTATATAATATGGAGGCAGAATGAAGATAACGGATGCAAAGTCATATGGTGAAGCAATTCGAAAACGCAGGAAAGAACTAGGATATACTCAGGCTTATCTGGCTGAATTTACCGGATTCAGTGTGAGTTTTATATCAGATCTGGAACGAGGCAAGGCAACGGCGGAGATTGGCAAATCAATATATCTCGCAAAGCTATTGGAAATGGATTTGTGTATGGAAAATAGAGGATAATAGTTTATGAGAAGATTACATGTGTATATTGAAATACAGGGAAAACAGAGATATGTCGTGCTAATTTGAGATACAACATGACACAATCAGATTGACAAAAATAAGTGTAGACACTTATAATATTGACAAAACGAAAATGACATGTATGGAGGATATAAAGATGAAAAAATCTGTAACACTTGAGGAGGCATTAAAAAGAATTGAGGAGTTGGAAAAAGAGAATGCAGAACTTCGCGAGGAATTGGAGTATTACAGAAATCGAAAATTAAGCGGGCGACAGAAACATAACGCCAAATGGATGGCTATTTATAATGATTTCGTCATTGGGTATGAGAGTGGTAAGACAATGGTAGAAATTGCGAAGCGGAATAATGTCAGTGAAAGAACGATCTATAGGTATAAAGCATATTATGACAAAACGAAGGAAAAAGAGGATTAGACTATATTGCTGATACCGGACATATATTCATATGAGAATTGTTGATGTTTTTTTGACTGCAAAATAGATGGAGAAATTCTATGACAGAAGATAAAAAGAAAGAAATCGATGTTACAGTAATAGAAGTAACAGAAGAATATCTAAAAGAAAAACTGTATAAAATTAGGGGTAAAAGGGTATTGCTTGATGCTGATTTAGCAGAGATATATGGCTATGATACGAAGGGATTTAATAGACAGGTAAAAAATAATATTGAAAAATTTGATGAAGATTTTATGTTTGAATTGACAGATGAGGAATTAGAAGATTTGCGGTACAAAAATTGTACCGCAAATATAAGTTCAAAAAGTCGTTATAATCCTCATGTATTTACAGAGCAAGGATTATATATGCTGATGACTGTTTTGAAAGGACCGTTGGCTGTTAAGCAGAGCAAGGCGTTAATAAGAACCTTTAAGAAAATGAAAGATTACATATTAGAAAATCGTGATTTAATAGGTCAGCGGGAAATACTTCAGTTAAGCATGGAAACTGCTAACAACAGAATAGAAATTAACAAAATCAACTCAGATATGATATCTCTTGAAAAGCAGATTTCAGATGTTGCAGAAGGCTTGAAGGATGTTGTGACAAAATCTGAGTTGGCTGATATGATGAACAGCTTTGTTTCAGATGATGATGAAAAATGGCTCATGTTTAATGCAAAATTCAGTAGTGCAGATGAGGTATATGAGTCCATTTATAAACAGGCAAAGTCGTCAATATATGTCGTTGACAATTATATTGGCTTAAGGACGCTGGTACACCTTAAGAATTCTCCGACCGGAGTAGCTATTATTTTATTCAGTGATAATGTTGGAAATAATAAACTTCACAACATAGAATTTATAGATTTCTGCAAGGAGTATCCAACAGTAAAATTGTCAATGAAAAAGACTGGTGGCATATTTCATGATCGATTTATAGTGTTGGATTACGGAACTGCTGATGAAAGAGTTTTTTTATGTGGTGCTTCATCAAAGGATGCAGGCGCTAGAATAACCAGTATTGTTGAAGACTATGGAGTATCTAAATATACTCCGGTGATTGCAACGCTGTTGAAAAATCCAACTTTGATTTTACCACAGTAGAGGGAGTGAATGAATTGAAAAAGAAAATAAATTGTTACATTTATAGCTCCGGCATATGATATTGTGAGTACAGTGATATACGCGGGCAGTACATCAGATATGGCATTTTCTATTGGACATGAGTACGATATTCATAAGATTAACCGGGAAAGCTTCAGACAGGAAGCAGCGCGGGTTGGACTGGGAGAGAGAGTCGCTATGCAACATTATGACCGGTTGGCAGATAGAATAGATGAAGCGTTGGATAAGGCTTGTGAAACACTTGTGAGCCAGGGATTTGAACAGGCGGAGAATATAAAGGAACGAATTCTGTTTGCGCGAAAGGAAGTAAAATCAAAAATAAGACAATCTAAATACCCCACCCCCATAACCGCTGTTTACCTCTATAAAATAGAGCTAAACGGCGGTTTTATATTCTTCCTTGACACAAAAGTGCATATAGTATATAGTGTGTATATAACAACAGCACACTTAAAAAGGAGGCGCGATATGAAAATCCTTATTTCAAATACATCAGATTCTCCGCTTTATCAGCAGATCAAGGAACAGATTATTGACGCTATTTTAAAAGGCGAACTGGTTGAGGGAGAGGCACTGCCGTCGATTCGGACATTTGCAAATGATTTGAAAGTAAGCGTTTTAACAATTCGGCGAGTTTACGACGATTTAGAAAAAGAGGGTTTTGTGAATAGTCAGGTAGGTATCGGAACTTTTGTGTCTACAAGGAATGTAGATCTTTTAAGAGATTCGAAGCGGAGGCTTGTAGAACAGAAAATGGCAGATATGATACAGACTGCAAAATCCCTTGGGATCACGCAAGAGGAATTAAATGACATGATGAATATTCTATATGAGGAGGCGTAAGATGGAAAATATTTTAGAAGTTACGGGATTGAATAAAAACTATCCGAATTTTTCCCTGAAAGATGTTTCATTTGCACTGCCGGATGGATGCATTACCGGATTCATCGGAAAAAACGGAGCGGGAAAAACAACCACACTCAAATCTATTTTAGATTTAGTTCCCAGGACATCCGGCAGTATCAAATGGTTTGGAATGGATCTATATACAAATGCAAAAGAGATAAAAGAACGCATAGGGATCGTTCTTGATAATGGGGGCTTTTATGATGAATTAACCTTGTCAGAAATGAAGAGTATTATAGCGTCCGCGTATAAATCATGGAATGAAAAGGAATACAAAATGTATCTTGAGTGCTTCTCACTCAATCCAAAACAGAAGATCAACACCTTGTCAAAGGGTATGCGGATGAAATATGCTCTGGCGCTTGCTTTGTCACATGAAGCAGAAGTGTTGATCATGGATGAGCCAACCAGTGGTCTTGATCCACTTATTCGAAATCAACTGTTAGTGATCCTGAAAGAATTTATGGATAATGGGGGACGTGGCGTATTCTTCTCCACACATATAACATCTGATCTGGACAAGATTGCAGATATGTTGATCATGATCGACAGGGGACAGATTATTTTTCAGGAGGAGAAAGATATTTTACTGGATAGTTACAGAATTGTAAAAGGTGACAGAAAAGATCTGAGTGCCGATGCAGAAAAACTGCTTATGAATATAGATCAGACACCTTTTGGATTTACTGCTATTACAAGAAATGCTGATGAAATCAGAAAGATCATGCCGGATAGCATACTTGAACGGCCATCGATAGAAGATATCATGCTCTGCAATGTGAAAGGAGGCAAATAAATGTTATTTCAATTAGTGAAAAAGGACTTTTTGATCGTAAAAAAATATGTACTGCTTATGGTTGCGGTATGCATCCTGTTTCCAATATTTTTAATGTCACGTTTAACAGAATATGCCGGTATATTAGGTTATGTTTTAGTAACGGTTGTTTCAATCTTCATGCTGCTGCAGTATGTCTCTATAAAAGAAACACAATATCCGAAAGCGTTAACATTGCTGTGTGCGCTGCCATTTTCAAGAAAGAGTGTTGTGTTATCCAAATATATCTTTTGCATCGTGATATATGCTGGCTGTAGTCTTATTTTCTGGCTTGAAGCCCTTATATTTCCGACGCTTCAAACGGTAAGCTATAAGATACCTGTTATACTATTTTTGATTCTTTCTATTTGTTTAGGTATTTATTTCCCGATACAATTCAAGTTAGGTTATGAAAGAACAAAGATGTTTTTCGTAGTGGTCATCATGGCATCTCCAATCGGATTTGCTCAATTTTTGAAAATGACAGAAAATCTGAATATAGAATTTCTGTCAAATATCAATCCGGCACTTCTGCTGATTGGAAGCTTCACTATAAGTGCGGTAATCTTAATAATATCTTCCATTATTTCTATAAAGATTTACAGCAAGGCAGAATTGGTATAACGACCTGTGTGATATAGTCTGACATATGTGTACCACGGTTTGGAGGCCCTTCTAAATAGATACTACGGAATTTACCGGTGGTTTCAATGGCATTTGCCTGCACATATTCATTTAGGATCGTGATAGCAGAGCCGATTCCTTCATAAGCACCACGGTAATAGATGCACAGAGCAGAGGTCTCGGCAAATTCTGTGCGTTCTTCTCCGATGAAATCTTCTTCGACAGGAATACAGCACAGCAGATCCAGACCGGTAGCTGCCTCATTCATTCGCACGGTGAACATACGGGCAGACATGGACATCTTTCCGGTTCGGGCTGCAGCGATGTATGTATCACGCAGTTTGACTGCGGCATCCCTGACGTCTGCACATTGATATCTGCGACAGAAACAGACCTGCTGCGGAAGACGTACCTGATGGATGCTCAGATCCCCCGGCTTAGCTGCCCGTAATTGAAGCAGATGTATATTTCGGTCTAATGTGGCACGCAGGTCCATCAGACGTTCCAATTGATGATCAAGATTTTCCGTATCATAATAATATTCCCGGATCTCGGCAAGGGAAAGTCCAAGGGTCTGCAAGGAACGGATGGAGCGGATCTGTGTCATGTTATCCGCAGTATAATAGCGGTATCCGCTGCTTTCATCCTTGATGGCCGGTTCCAGCAGACCCATTTCTTCATAGCCTAAGATAGTTTTTCTGGTTACTCCTAAAATCTTTACGATTTCCCCTATTTTAAATAAATTTTCGTCTTGCTTTTTCACATATAACCCCATTTTCTGCAAATCTGACTTGTGATAATATTCCTTTGCTTGACTCGTCCCCCAGGGTACGATTTAGAATAATCATAACAAATTGTTCGGAGCTTTACAAGGAGAATGCGTATGAGGATGAAAAATAGAATGAAAAAAGGAATTGCCGTTATGCTCTCCGGAGCATTGACATTTAGTATGGCGGCAGGGAAGATAACCGGGAGAGGAACGCGGGTGAACAACAAGCATATCGCGTGTACAGGCAGAGAATGATACAGCTGACAGTAAACCGGCTGTGGCATATTATGCGACAAAGGAACAGTTGATGGATGACACATTTGCACCGGATGCTGATGGAAAACCCAAAAATATCGGAAAACTGGAGTTTGGCAACCGAAAAGAAGGAAAAAGCTGGATGCCACAGACATGGTATGTTCTTGGTGCCGACAGCAGTATAGAGGGGGATAATACAGTTGTTTTTGCTGCAGAACCGATGCTTGTTGGATCTCAATTTAACAGAGATAAGCAGGATAGAAGCTATTATGCAACAGATGGCACCTATACCGGAGGAAACCCAAGGACGGTATCTGCCAGCCACTATGGGGCAAGCTTATTGCGGGAAGTCCTACAGGAAATGAGCGAAGATAGTTACAGTGATGAAAAATCATATTTTACCAGAGAAGAGAGAAAATTATTACAGAAAACTACGGTAACGACAAAGGATATAAAGAATAATAAAGATTATACAACTTCGGACGAGCTTTATGCATTAAAAGGGGAAGTCGGCGATACAACACTTCGGGTCGGAAGTAATGATGATAAAGTACTGGCGATGGATCCGTATTGGCAATATGGTCGCTATAGCAGTTTCTGGCTGCGTTCCGCTTACAGTACAGATAAAATACCGGTGGCGGTAAGTGTTGCAAGCATGGGATCGCAGGTTAGTTACAGCCAGAATATTACAGCTTTGTACAGCAGCTCATATGCGATACGTCCGGCGGTGAATCTGGATATGTCCGATGTCTTCTTTGCATCATCGGTTCCGGCGGGCTATGGAGCAGCATTAGATTTAAAAGATTATGATGCAATGACACTCAGATTAGATGGAAAATCGAAAGGAATGGATATTGGTACCGTTGAATACAATCCTGATCAGGGTGTGATAAAAGCAGAGAAAGGAACCATCGGAAACCAGTATGATGGATATGGTGATCTGTATTATGGGGGCGTTGACTATGGAGATTCCTACTATCATGTATATCTGGTTATACAGGGTGGAGATGACACTGATCCATGGAGTTACGGAGAATATATCACAGGACTGGAATATATAGATACAGCAGATATCCAATCCGAACTGGCAAAAAGAGGTGTTGAGACAGGTGATATCGATTTAAAGGATTGCAAGATCTGGCTGGAAACAACCGGCTGGTTTTATAACATGACATATGCTGTTGCAGCAACCGAGACGGAAGAAAATCTGGATTCCGAGATTGTATTTGCAAGCGTCAGAGACATTGATGAGCCGAAAGCGGGAGTGCTGTTAGATACTTCAGCCACATGCAGCTCGTCAGGAGTAAGCACGACGACGCCGGCTGTTATATGGACACCGAATGATACGACGGCAGGATATAACACAAGTTATACAGCAAGTATAACGCTTGCTGCAAAGAAGCATTATAATTTTTCGGAATCTGTGACGGGAAGGGCCAATGGAAATAAGGCCAAAGTGAAAAAGAATTCCGACGGAACACTGACATTGACATATACATTTCCGAAAACCGCTGCGCAGACACCATCTGAACCGGAACATAAGCACTGTGTGTGCGGAACAAATAATACGACCGTGGGTGATCATACCTGTGATACGGCCCAGATCTGGACTGGTGTTTCTGATCTGTCTGAGATTACGGGCAGTGGATACTATTATCTGACAGAAGATATTGTATTAGATCGATATATTACAGATGATAACAGTTACACATGTTATGGATGGGTTGCTCCGGATAATGCAGTACTCTGTCTGAACGGACACAGCATTACAATGAAGAATCCGGAGGAAAGTGCTGTTGATAAAACACAGGAAGTCAATAAATATTATGATGGTTATGTAGATACGATAGATGTTGAACATCATTTCACGCTTACAGACTGTAAGGCAGGAGATGCACAGGGTAAAATCGCCCATGCAAGTAACAAGATGGGAAGAGCGATTGATGTTCGGGGCGGTACATTTGATATGTACGGTGGAAAGATATCCGAAAATGCATCTGAATATGATATTGGTGGAAGTGGTGTAGTTATTCGTACAGGCAGAAACCACAGTACAGATGGTACCTTTAATCTGTATGGGGGCGAGATCAGTGTAAATAAATGTAAAATCGGTGGCGGTGTAAGTGTCTTCGGTGGAACATTTAATGTATATGGCGGAAGTATTACGAAAAATATTGCCGACAGTACGTTTGGTCTGGGTAGTGACCTCGGACATGGCGGCGGAGTATATGTCAGTGCGGGTGATACGTTCCATATGACCGGAGGAACCATAACCGGAAACACATCTGATAATACAGGAGCAGGCGTGTATGCCGGTGCTTATGCTTATTATGCCGGATCAGCATCGGCGAAAACGGATGTCTCCGGAACAGCAACGATTATTGATAATAAAAATAATGGCAAGGCTGATAATATCTGTCTGGTAAATGCGGCAGATGACGGAAAAACGGCTAATTCGGTAATCGATGTTCGAGGTAATATGACCGGGAAGATTGGTATAACGTATAAAGGGGTTTCTGATGCAGATATGCCGGTTCTTGTGGTCACTGGTGTAGACGCAGACAAGGATTACAGCGGAATTATTATGAGTGATAATGAGGATTACAGCATTATACATGACAACAGTGACATGACCAGACTGCTTCTGAAACCTAATGCTGCTCCGATATCGGTACCTGTGATCACTACACAGCCGCAGACAGCCGTTGTAAAAGCAGGTCAGACAGCAACCTTTACTGTGGAAGCAACAGGCGAGGAATTAGTATATCAGTGGCAGATCGACAGGAACGATGGAAATGGATTTGTAGACATTGCCGAAGCTGCAAACACAAGTTATACAACAGGCGAGACGGATAAGGATTGTAATGGATTCCGGTATCGGTGTGTGATCAGTAATTCTGCCGGATCGGTAATGACAGAAGAGGCAGGATTAACCGTGCAGACAGAACCGGAAGCAAAAGATAAACTTATAAGCATTACCGCACCGGGCTCGATTGCAGTTGCAAATGGTACTGCATATGCAGATATGCAGCTCCCGGCATATGTCAATATAGTGACAGAGAAGGGAACAGCCGATCAGGCAGTTGTTACATGGGATACTGAATCGCCTGTAGATGGAAGCTATGACCCTTCAGTTCTGACAGAGCAGACCGTAACATTAAGGGGTGTGGTTACCTGTCCGGATAAAGTGGATCCGAATGGTATGGATCTTACAACCGGTATTACGATTACGATCAGTGCGGCCGGTATCGTTGGAGCGCCTGTGGCATCGGTAGAAGTCGGAACTTATACAAAGAATCAGAGTGTAGCACTTACATCTACGACAGATGGGGCAAAGATTTACTATACAACAGACGGAAGTACACCGGCAATCGAGAATGAGGCACCGATTGGAACAACATTGGAATATACAGATCCAATATCCGTTACAGGAGTGGAAGGGCAGAGTATTACAATGACGATTACAGCGATTGCAGTAAAATCTGATATGCAGAACAGTGAAGCAAAAGCATTTACTTATACGATCGCAATTCCGAACCCAACACCGGTTGTAGAAGCTCCGATAATCAGTGTACAGCCGCAGTCAGCCTCTGTGAAAGCCGGAGAAAAAGCAACATTTACAATTACGGCAACCGGTACTGATGTTACATATCAGTGGAAAATAGACAGAAACGATGGAAATGGTTTTGTAGATATTAGCGGAGCAAATAATGCAAGTTATATAACAGGTGTGACAGATAAGACTTGTAACGGATTCCGGTATCAATGTGTGGTAAGCAATTTAGCCGGTGCTGTTACAACAGATACGGTAACACTGACCGTTACAGAGAAACCGACAACGGAACCGACGACAGAACCGACGACAGAGCCGACAGAGGAACCAACGACAGAACCAACAACGGAGCCGACGACAGAACCAACAACAGAGCCGACAGAGGAACCGACAACAGAGGAACCGACGACAGAGCCAACGACAGAACCGACAACAGAGCCGGATCCGGTACCGGTTCAGTACAAGATTATTGAAGGAGCAGACAGCTCCTGGATACAGAATTCAGATGGAAGTCTTGTGATCAAAGGTGATGGAGAGATTTCGAAGTTTCGGAATGTGAAAGTAGACGGTGTGGTTGTAGATAAAAAGAATTATACAGTTACAGAAGGGTCGACGATCATTACATTTAAGGCAGATTACCTTAAGACATTATCGGTTGGTAGCCATACATTTGAGATTATCTGGACAGATGGATCAGCAAGTACAAGTTTTACAATAGCCAAGAATGCATCGGATATAGATGATAAGCTGACAAAGACAGGGGATGAGTTTAATCTGACGCTTTGTATAACTCTCCTGATGGCATCACTTACAGGGGCTGTGGTAACTTTGGACAGGAAAAGAAAACATAACAAGTAAAAATATCTGTTAATATAAAGGATACTACAGAATAAATTTAAACAGGTTTTATCGACAATGCAATGTTGGTAGAACCTGTTTTCAGTTTTGGGATGACCTGTGTTATAATGAATATTAATTTATTTATAGTTGCAAAAGAAAAAGGAGATGCATAACATGTGGTCTGTGACCAGAATAGATGAAGCAGATTATGGCTGCGAGGAGCGGATGCCCGGGGAACCGCTTCTGGTGCTGGTAACAATCGAAAGTGACGATGGCAGAATGTGCCGGTTTGAGTGTGCTGAGAACTGGCTCCTGCAACAGGGCATAGATGAGGGTGATGAATGGCCGGAGGATATTGAACAGGTGGAAGCGGACAGAGAACAAATTGACCGGATGAGCGAGTGGATGAATAAATATTACGAAGCCGTAGAGGAAATGGAAGACCTGTTTGATGCAGAGTGAATAAGTAAACGAAGAAAGACAGAAAAGAGAGGACTTACCATGCAGATAATGAATGCAACAGAAGAAGATAAAGATGAACTGCTGGCTTTATACCATGCGATGATCGGGGGGCCATGTGAGTGGAGTGAGACATACCCGGATGAGAACACGATCGCATTTGATCTTAAGAATGAAGACCTGTTTGTGATGAAGAACGATGCAGGAGAGATTATTGCAACGATCTCGATCGACCATGACGATGCCGTGGAGTCACTGACCTGCTGGCATGAAGATCAGGCACCGTCGGGAGAATTGTCCAGACTCTGTGTAAGAAAGGATATGCAGGGACAGGGAATCGCAAAGCAGATGATGAATTATGCCGGTGATGTGTTGAAGAACAGGGGCATGAAAGGAATCCATATTCTGGTTCGGGAAGGCCATGTGGTAGCACTTTCGACATATGCAAAGATCGGATTTAGAACTGTCGGGGAATGTGATCTGTTTGACAAACATTTTATCTGTATGGAGAAGAAATTCTAAGGAAAATTATAGACATAAAAATTATATCAGTCAGGAAATATAGCACTGCGTTCCGGTGTTTGCCGCAACGCCTCAAACCCGCTATTTTCCTGACTTTTTTCATGATTTTTCTTGTCTGAAACGCTTGTGGAATCAGGTGCTTTTTGATAGAATGACTGTAAATAACTTCCCTGGGGAGGGAAGCAGATGGAGGACAAAATTATGAGGAAAAAATTAGGGATTTTTCTAAGTTTATGGTTGTGTATCAGTATGATATGGTTGCCATTTGCCAGCACACAGGTAAGGGCTGCAGAAACCAACATGGCAACATTGAATTTTATCGGGGCATCTATTGAAAATGGAAAAGCGACCTTTGCTGTTGATGATGCCTATAAAGTAAGGCTGACATTATGTACGAGAGATATTGTTATGGACAGTTACACAAATTGTCCGATCAATGGAAATAACATGCAGATCGATCTGTCAGATAAAGAATATTATCTGAAAGCAACTACCGTTTTGGATGTTTCCTCGCCAGATGACCTGCTTGGAATCTCAAGTGTGAAACTTCAGTTATATATCAATGATGAATCGTATGATATCAGCTCGAATCCTTATGTAAAATTGGATACAAACCGTTTTAGCGGTAATCTGAATTTCAGAATAGAAAAAGTATCAACGCCTCCGAACCCCGGTTACCCGGATGATATTCAGATCATGGGAACCTATGATGGATTTGGAATGGAAATTTATCTGAATTCAGAGAAGATCGGAGCTGAGAGCAGTCATATACAGGGAACTGGAAAGGGATATGCGTCCGGCGAAATCTATAATCTGCTCAGGATCCAACTGGCATTTGGAGATGGAGATATCGGGACGGTCACAGTAAATGGAAAGGCGATCACATTGCCGGAAGGAACGAAGGATACAGTGGAATTCACGATTGCGCCTGCCAGTGAATATGTGATCGAAGTTACAAAGAAGCCGACGATCATACCAAGAACTATTATATGGGCCAAAGATAAAACAGGTAATAATGGATTGAAAGATTATGAGCTGTTAAAGAATGGAACGCTTGAGATCCTTGAGATCAAAAACCCGGATGGAACATCGATCGGTTTAGATGGTGTTAAGCAGGACACCAATTATGGATGGGCAAGTGTTATACCGGGTTCAGAAATTATTCTCCGGGCAGTACCGGAATATGGATATCAGCTTGAATCGATAACGATAAATGGTCAGTCTTTAACGCCTTTGTCAGATGCATCTACATTTTCATATACAATGCCGGATGAAAATGTACATATAAGCAGCATATTTACAAAGGCAGAAGATCAGGTAGAGCTTAAAACAGATAAAGTGAAAAGAGCATTGATCCAGCTTGCGGAAAATGAGATCACATCAGGAAACAGCAGACTGACGATAAAGGATGCAGTCCTCACACAGCAACAGCTTGAGGCTTTTAAAAAGGCAGCAGGTGATTATCAGATCACCGGGTATTTTGATATCAAGCTGGCACAGATCCTGTATAAGAATACAGCAGCAAATCTGTGGGTAAATAATATAGAGACTTTGAAGAAAACGGCAAAGGTATCCCTTCAGATAGAAGCCGACTGGGAATCTGAAAACAGTGAGCTGGCAGTTATTCATGAGAAAAAGGATGGAACCTATGAGATTATTCCTGCTTCTTTTGATGTGGCAACTAAAATGGTGATGTTCCAGACGGATGGATTTTCTAATTATGCGATCGCATATAAGAAGGTTGAGACGACAACAGAGGATCAGACAGGAGCAACGACTGAGGATCCATCGGAGGATACGACCGGGGATGTAACAGAAGCTTCAACAGAAGAAACAACAGAACCGGAAACAGAGACCACAACCGGAGAGACAACAGAAGTTACGACGGAAGATTCTTCAGAGGCCACAACAACAGACCGTACAGAAGATGGAACAGGCAGCACGACACAGAGTGGTGATGGTGATACAACAGAAGTGAAAAAAGATGATAAGACAGCATCACCCAAGACAGGAGATGATATGAATCTGGCTGTGCTTTATATTCTGTTGGCGGTGTCTGGAATGGGATGTCTGTATACGATTCGAAAACGGTAATCTGGTATTGGTAACAGATATAGGAGTAGTTCTCTTATTTGAAAAATAATGTAGAACAAATTGTGTAAATAATCTTGACTTTTATAAAATAACAGTGTTATAATAACGCTGTTATTTTATATTGGATATAAATGATTAAGGTGTGTTTATGAGAAAAGAATCAGAAGGTGTAACTGAAAATTTACTTGCCAGTGCCAGAAAGGAATTCTTACAATATGGATTCCATGATGCCAGCCTGCGGAGAATATCGGCAGACAGTGGAGTCAGCACGAATTCAATCTATACAAGATTTGGCGACAAGAGTGGCTTATTTACGGCGATTGTAAAAGAAGCCGCAGATGAGTTAATGGCGATTTATTCTGACAGCATAAAGAAAGCAGGAGAAGCGACAGATATCAGTCGGGCGGAGGATGCCGGAGATGAAGGAACGGATCTTGTACTGGAATATATTTACAGACATCAGGAAGAATTCAAACTGATCTTCTGCTGTTCGGCGGGAACAGAATATGAGACATATTTTGACAGGCTTGCGGCAAAGGAAGAATACTATTATAAACAGTTTGCGAAGCAGTTTTCGGATGGAGGACATTCGATAGATGATTTTTTTATCCATGTATATTGCAGGAACGGATGGCAGTATGTGTATGAACTTATCACACATGATAAAAGCTATGAAGAGGCAAAAGAATTTATGGCAAATGTCAGAGCATTTAACTATGCGGGCTGGCAGGCGGTGATCGGAATGAAGTTCTGATAATAGGGACTGCTGCATGAAATACAACATGCACCAGTCCTATAAAAATAAATAAAGGTTAGTAGATGCTAACTTTAGTAATAGGAGGTTAACTATGAAAGAAAAGAAACAAAGTGCATTGTCCAGACTCATGGGCATAGCAGGAGGGCATAAGTATTTTACCTATGCGTCCTGTGTTCTTGCGATCCTTTCTGCTTGGATCGCATTGATACCATTTTATGATATCTGGCGTATTATGAAAGAGATCCTTGAGGTTCGGCCGGATTTCGCAGATGCGACACATATCAAAACCTATGGCTGGCAGGCTGTTGGATTTGCTCTGCTTGCAATGGTTATCTATATTGTCGCGCTGATGTGCTCCCATATTGCGGCCTTTCGTGTACAGGCAAATATGAGAACCGCTATGATGGAGCATATCATGAAGCTGCCGCTTGGCTACGTTGAGAAAGAAGGAACCGGAAAGCTCCGTAAGGTTGTAAATGATTCAAGTGCAGCAACAGAGACTTTTCTCGCACATAACCTTCCGGATAAAGTAGTTTCCGTTGCAACGCCGGTTGGACTGTTAGTGGTGATGTTCGTATTTGACTGGAGACTGGGAATTGCCAGTCTGATTCCTGCGGTTCTGGCATTTATCATGATGGGAACATTGATGATGGGACCAAAGATGGCAGAGGATATGAAGCAGTATCAGAATGCACTTGAGACCATGTCTTCCGAGGCAGTTGAGTATGTAAGAGGTATTCCGGTTGTTAAGACCTTTGGACAGACGGTGTACTCATTCAAGAAGTTCAAAGCGGCAATCGATGATTATGAGAAATGGACGCTTGATTACACCAAGGGGATGATGAAGCCGATGGTTCTGTTTACAATGTCAGCAAATGGAATCTTTGCAGCACTGATCATTGTTGCTTACATTCTGGGTGGTAATCATGTAAGTAATACATTTGTATTAAACCTGATCTTCTATATCCTGATCACTTCGGTTCTTACAACTACACTGATGAAGATTGCCTATGCAGGCGAATCCCAGATGCTGGTGGAGGATGCATTACAGAGAATGGATGATATTCTAAATGCAAAGCCTCTGGTAAATACAGAAAAGCAGGAGATACCAAAGGATGCATCGATCACGATGGAGCATGTTACATTTGCCTATGACGAAGCAAAGAAAAATGCAATTGACGATATATCCATGAAGATTCCGGCCGGTGCACATATCGCTTTCGTTGGACCATCCGGTGGTGGTAAGACGACATTGGCATCTCTGGTTGCAAGATTCTGGGATGTAAAGGATGGCAGCATAAAGATCGGTGGTGTGGATGTTAAGAATATCGACACTAAGAAGCTGATGGAAGAAGTATCGTATGTATTCCAGGATAGCAGGCTGTTAAAGATCAGCATATTGGAAAATATAAGAATGGGCAGACCGGATGCGACTGACGAAGAAGTTATGCAGGCACTTTCTGCTGCTCAGTGTATGGATATCATAGAGAAGTTCCCGGCGGGGGTACATACGATGATCGGCTCCAAGGGAATCTATGTATCCGGTGGTGAAGCACAGCGGTTATCGATCGCAAGAGCATTTCTTAAAAATGCACCGATCCTGATCCTAGACGAAGCAACAGCATTTGCCGATCCGGATAATGAGCGTCTGGTTCAGAAAGCGTTTGAGAATCTGGCAAAGGACAAGACGGTTATCATGATCGCACATCGCCTGTCAACCATAACGGATGCGGACTGCATCTATGTGCTGAAGGATGGTAAGATCGCAGAGAACGGAACACATGAGGAGCTGGCTGCAAAGAACGGAATCTATACTCATATGTGGAAAGAATATAACAAATCTGTCAACTGGCAGGTAGGAAGGAAAGGTGAAACAGCATGATAGAAAAATTAAAGCACAAATATGCTCTGTCCGAAAAGGGCGCAAATGCTATGGTTCGTGCCTTTGCAGCAGTTACGATCTCCAATCTTGTGCTGATGCTTCCGGTGGGACTGTTATATCAATTAGCTTCCTATCTGTTGGAGAATCGTGTTCCAAAGGATAAACTGGCATTCTTTATTATTGGAATCATTGTAACTTTATTGTTAATTGTAATATCAACAAGTTTTCAATATAATTCGACTTTCTATTCGACCTACGTAGAGAGTGGAGTCCGTCGCAGAACGCTTGCAGAAAAGCTGAGAAAGCTCCCGCTTTCTTTCTTTGGCAAGAAGGATCTTGCAGATTTGACAAATACGATCATGTCCGACTGTGCATTGATCGAGACGGCAAGCTCACACTGGATTCCTGAGCTTGTAGGCGCATTTATATCTACAACACTGATCGTGATCGGGCTGTTTTTCTTCGACTGGAGAATGGCACTGGCGGCTGTATGGGTTATGCCGGTAGCATTTGCCATCGTTGGTTATTCAAAGACAGTTATGGGTAAGGTTCATGAGAAGACGATAACCTATAAGCTTGCATGTCTGGACGGGATACAGGAAGGTCTGGAAACGATTCGTGATCTTCGTTCCAATAATATGGCTGATTCTTATATGGAGGGTCTGAATAAAAAAATCAAGGATGTCGAGCATCATGCGATCGTATCCGAATTTGCAAATGCAGCATTTGTCTGCTCCGCACAGATGATCTTAAAGCTTGGTATCGGGACAGTGGCACTTGTTGGAAGTATTCTTCTGGTTGATGGCAAGATCAGTGTACTGACGTTCTTTGCATTTCTGTTGGTTGTAACCAGAATGTATGAGCCGCTTCAGATCTCGCTTCAGAATCTGGCTGCCGTTATCAGTATCAATAAGAACTGTGAGCGTATGGATGAGATCCTGTCTCATGATGAACAGACAGGAAGAGAGAATCCGGATAATAAGGGATATGACATCGTATTTGATCATGTGGCATTCTCCTATAAGGCTGGAGAACAGGTGCTTTCCGATGTCAGCTTTACGGCAAAGCAGGGTGAGGTCACAGCCCTGATCGGACCATCCGGCGGTGGTAAGACAACGGTTTCCAGACTGGCAGCAAGATTCTGGGATAACAATGCCGGTACGATCACAGTCGGCGGCATGAATGTTCTGGAAATTGATCCGGAGCAGTTATTGTCCTTGTATTCGATCGTGTTCCAGGATGTTACATTGTTCAATAATACAATTATGGAGAACATCCGGATCGGTAAAAAGGATGCGACCGATGAAGAAGTTATGGCAGCAGCAAAGCTTGCAAACTGTACAGATTTCATCGAGAAGCTTCCGGATAAATGGGATACCATGATCGGTGAAAACGGTTCCGAGTTGTCCGGTGGCGAACGTCAGAGAATCTCGATCGCAAGAGCGTTCTTAAAGGATGCGCCGATTATTCTGATGGATGAAGCAACCGCATCTCTGGATGTAGATAACGAGTCTGTTATTCAGGAATCTATCTCCAAACTGATCCGGAATAAGACGGTACTTATTATTGCACATAGAATGCGTACGGTAGATGGTGTTGATAAGATCGTTGTGTTGAAGGATGGCGTAGTTGCGGAGCAGGGAACACCTGCGGATCTGAAAGTCAGGAACGGCATCTACAAGCATATGGTTGACCTCCAGCTGCAGTCTGAGCAGTGGAAATACAATTAAGGCTGTGAAAAATTTGGAGCCGATGGGATATATATTTATTACGCAGAGCACTTTCGTTCGATTATTACGTAGCGGTACTAAACTCATCACCAGATGGTGATTCGTTAAGGACCGACGTAATAATAGGTCTGCTTCATAAAATATATATCCCTCCGGCTTCAAATTTTTTAGGCGTTAGTTCATCATACCAATCGTTTGTATTTCCACTGCTCTATGTTAGTGTTGGTCTGAATGGAATAAGTTGCAGTTTAGGTTAAAATAGGGTATGTTGAGTATATAATTATGTAGAATATAGAATAGTGCAAAATATAGAGTAATGCAGAAATTTTGAATAAGAGAATGTATAATAAATTACAGGGCTACAGGAGGTTGGCGATTATGGCGAAGATTGATACCAGGGAGATACAGATACCATCGATATTAAAGGTGGAGAAAGATCTGCTCAGACGGATCGGGGGTTATCTTGCAGATGAGGGAATCTACAAGGTTGTGATCCTGTTTGGCAATGGGTTGATCGATATGTTTGGACATACGGTGATGGAGGGTATGTCAGACAGCGGTGTTGAGGTGCTCCAATATATGGAGATGGATACCGTTCGGATCGACGATCTGGTGCAGCTTGCATTTTCATTCCCGAATACTGCACAGGCGGTACTTGGTATCGGAGGCGGTAAGGTGGTTGATGCGGCCAAATATTGTGGCTTCTTAAGAAAACTGCCATTCATCAGTGTGCCGACATCGGCATCCAGTGATGGATTTTCCAGTGCCAGCGCATCTCTGATCGTGGAGGGACGACGCAAATCCGTACCGGCAGGGATCGCATATGGAATCTTTGCAGATATCGATGTGATAAAGGGGGCACCGGAGGCATTTCTGTTTTCTGGTATCGGTGATATGGTATCGAAGATCACGGCACTTTATGACTGGAATTTTGAAGAAGCACATGGACATGGTTCGGTAAATGACTTTGCGATGATGATATCGAAGAAGGCGGTCAACAGCTTTGTGCGGACACCGTTTAAAGACATTCACGATGAACGGTTTATCAAAGAACTATTAGATTCTCTTGCCATGAGCGGTGTGGCAAATGAGATTGCAGGAGACAGTGCGCCGACCAGTGGAAGTGAGCATCTGATATCACATGCATTGGATCAGATGTTGGAACGTCCGCAGCTTCATGGTATTCAGGTCGGAGTTGCAACATATCTGATGAGTGTTGTTCAGGATCACAGATATGAGCGGATCAATACGGTATTTACAGATACCGGATTCTGGGATTATGTGAAGACAGTCGGTATGAAGCGGGAAGATTTCATCCGTGCGATCGAAAAAGCACCGGCTATAAAACCATTCCGGTATACTTATCTTCACGAAGAACAGTACCGAAAGAAAGCGATAGAAGTATTGCAGTCAGACACGAAGCTGTCAGAGGTTTTACAGGCATAATTTGTGTCAGGGACGGATAAGCGAAGGAGGGAACAGTATGACATACGAACATTTTTTAGAGGAATACAGACGAAAACTCCGCACACCGGAGGAAGCGGTTTCCGTTGTAAAAGATGGTGACTGGGTGGATTATACCTGTTCACTTGGAAAGCCGGAGATCTTGGATCGGGCATTGGCGAAACGTAGAGACGAGCTGTTTGATGTTAAGATCCGTGGTAATCTGATCTCAGGGCCGATCGCAGTTGCAGAATGTGATGAGAGTCAGGAGCATTTTACTTATCACAGCTGGCATTGTTCAGCATATGAGCGGTCGTTATGTGATCGTGGACTCTGCTATTATATTCCGATGGTATTTCACAATAATGCAGCATATTATGAGTATTTTCTTAAGGTAAATGTAGTTATGCTCAGTGTGTCACCGATGGATCGGCATGGATATTTTAATTATTCGGTCAATACCGGAGTGGCAGCACCGATCGTGCGTGCGGCAGATATCGTGATCGTAGAGATCAATGAGAATCTTCCGAAGGTTCGCGGCGGTTATGATGAGTGTATCCATATTTCGGATATTGATTATATCGTGGAAGGAGAGCATGAACCGTATCCGGATATGCTGATGCCGGAGCCGACTGCAGTTGATCGTAAGATTGCGGAACTGATCATTCCTTATATCGTGGATGGAGCAACCCTGCAGATCGGTATTGGAAGTATGCCGAATGCACTGGGTGATATCATTGCTGAGTCTGATCTGAAGGATCTTGGTATGCATACGGAGCTTTGCAGCGATGCATATCTGAAAATGTATCTGGCGGGAAAACTCACGAACAAATACAAGCAGATCGATCGCGGAAAAGGAGTATTTGGTTGTGCGGTCGGAAGCAAGAACCTATATGATTGGATTGACGATAATCCGGGAGTTGCGGCATATCCGTTAGAGTACGTGAATCGTCCCGGAGTGATCGGTGAGATTGATAACATGGTTTCCATCAATAGCTGTGTTGCTGTTGATCTGTATGGTCAGGTGGCAGCGGAGAGTGCAGGTGTCAGACAGATATCCGGAACCGGTGGACAGCTGGATTTCCTCGTTGGTGCATCTGCATCTAAGGGAGGTAAAGCATTTATCTGCATGAGTTCTGTGTACAAGGACAGTAAAGGGGTGGTTCATTCAAGAATTCATCCACAGTTTAATGGAGATATCGTTACTTCTCCAAGAAGTCAGGTTTATTTTCTGGCAACGGAATATGGAGTTGTGAATCTGGAAGGCCGTTCAACATGGGAGCGGGCGGAGGCTCTGGTTTCGATTGCACACCCTGATTTCAGAGATGAATTGATTAGGGAAGCAGAAGCAAGAAAAATTTGGCGGAGATCCGGCCGGAGATAGACGACGGATGGTGCAATTGATATATGTCATATATCAGATGGTTGATAACAGGGGGCTAACTTAGAAGAAAGGCGAAGATAATGGTTGTGCATAGCTCCACTTTTCTTTTATAATGGCAGTATAAGAATATACAGATATAAGAGGCAGAGATGAAGATAACATTAGCGGCTACATTACGTCATTATGATAAGAAAAATTTCATAAAGGATCTTCTTGCAGGTATTATTATCATGGCAGTATCCATTCCGATCTCCATGGGATATGCGCAGATTGCCGGACTTCCTGCGGTCTATGGACTGTATGGTTCGGTATTTCCAATCTTGATATTTGCCCTGTTCTCGACATCGCCGCAGTTTATTTTTGGAGTGGATGCAGCTCCGGCAGCCCTTATTGGTTCGGCATTGTTAAGCCTTCATATAGAGAGTGGATCAGAGGAGGCAATGGCGGTTGTTCCGGTACTGACCTTCTTTGTGGCATTGTGGCTTCTGGCGTTTTATATTATGAAAGCAGGAAAACTGGTCAACTATATATCGGCACCGGTTATGGGCGGATTCATTACCGGAATCTGTACGACTATTATACTAATGCAGGTACCGAAGCTGATGGGAGGATCGGCAGGAACCGGAGAGTTTTTTGAGCTGGCAGAACATATTATAAAGACAGCCAAAGATATCAATTGGCAGTCGGTGGTACTGGGACTTGCGGCTCTTGTGCTATTGCTGGTATGTAAGAAGCTGATCCCAAAATTCCCGATGGCGGTTCTTTTGATGATAGCCGGGGCAGGCATGACATATCTGCTTCCTATAGAGGACTGGGGTGTGCAGACACTTGCATCTGTTGATACCGGACTCCCACACTGGGCGGTTCCGGATTTTAGTGTGATATCGATCCGCGAGGCTGTAACGATCAGCCTGTCGGTAGCAGTCGTTATAATGGCAGAGACACTTCTGGCGGAGAATAATTTTGCGCAGAAGAATGGTTACCGGATCAATGATAACCAGGAGATTCTGGCATTTTCAATGGGGAATTTCCTTGCGGCATTTACCGGCTGTTGTCCGATCAATGGCTCGGTATCAAGAACAGCAATGGGAGAACAGTATCAGGCAAAGACACAGCTTACCGGTATCATAGCAGGTCTTTCCATGATTATTGTTCTGGTCTGTGCGACCGGATTTATCGGTTATCTTCCGGTCCCTGTGCTTACAGCCATTGTGATATCAGCGTTGCTTGGAGCAACGGAATTTGATCTTGCGGCAAGACTCTTTAAAGTCAGCCGTACAGAATGCCTGATCTTTTTCGGGGCATTCTTTGGTGTGCTGTTACTTGGCACGATCAACGGTGTATTGATCGGTATTCTTCTTCCTTTACAGAGATGATCATACGGACAGCCAAGCCTGCAAGATGTTTCCTTGGAATCCAGCCGGGGCATAAGCATTTCCGGGATCTGAAGGAGAGCAGTCAGATCCATGCAATCTCCGGTGTACTGATCTATCGGTTCAGCAGCAATCTGTTCTTTGCGAATATACAGATCCTCCAGAGAGATATTGAAGATCATATCACGCCTGAGACAAAGGCGGTTATCATAGATGCCAGTGGAATCGGCAGTATCGATATAACAGCGGCTGACAGGATCGCCATGTTATATCAGTCGTTAAAGGATAAGGGAATCCGTTTCTACATGACAGAGCATATCGCAGATGTGAATGAACAGCTGCGTAAGTTGGGACTTGGTTATCTGATTGAGGAAGGCTGTGTCAGACGAACAGTACATATTGCCTTAAAGGATATGGGAATTAAGCGACCATATCCATTAGAGGGTGATGTAGACAATCAGCCGAGAAGTGCGTCCAGAAAGCGTGCAGATAACAGGGTTCAGGAATTTGTCTGGGCGTTTGGAGCGGAGAGTGAAGATGAGATAGAGAAGCAGATCAGACTTCAGATCGAGCATTTGAAACAGACCGGAGATGTTGATGAGCTTTTGCATGGAAGCTGGTCACATATGGAAGCTATGGATGAGGATGAGTGGTTAGAGCATCTGGAAGAGCATCTGAAGGAGATCGTTCATATATCAGGTAAGGAAGAGGAAACGATTGCCAGACGCTTCGAGGAGCATCGTAGAGAGATCCATGACCGTATTGCAAAGGAACATCCGGAGCTTGCGGAGAAGTTTAAAGAACGAAGACATTTGCTGGATGAGCATTTGAAAGAAAAACATCCTGAGGTTTATGAGTTGGTCGTAAAACTCCGGGAGAAAGATAATTAATAAAAATAACAAAATAATAATTCTGTCATATATTGTACTATACCTGAATATAAGAAAGGAAGAGAGCAATTTATGGCACAGTTTACCAATCAGGCACAGCTTCGCTATGGTAATTCCATAGCAAATTCCAATATAGCAGTCGGAGAACTGCTGGAGGTATTGTCAGCAAGCAAGACCGCAGTCAGAAAGACATATGGTCAGAATGATACCGTAACGTATATTATAACGATTGTAAATTCCGGTACGACTGCATTTAATGGTCTGACAGTTACAGATAATCTGGGCGCATACACATTTGGAACAGAAACACTGACTCCGCTCACTTATATGGCTGATAGTGTGAAATATTATGTAAATGGGGTGATTCAGTCAACACCAGTTGTTGTTGCAGAACCATCACTTGCAATTTCAGGGCTGACAGTTCCTGCAGGGGGCAATATCACAGTTGCTTATGAGACAGAGGTGAATGCATTTGCACCGATGGATGCAGCAGGAACGATCACGAATACAGCAGTTGTATCCGGTGGTGGCATTACTCCGATCACGGTAACAGAGACGATCGGTACAGAGAGTACGCCGATCCTTACAATCACGAAGTCTGTAAGTCCGGTTCCTGTAACAGAAAACGGAACATTGACCTATACTTTCCTGATCCAGAATGCAGGAAGTGCACCGGCAGATATCGGAACCGATGCGGTGATAGTGGATACCTTTAATCCGCTTTTGTCAAACCTTGCAGTATCCTTTAATGGAACGGCATGGGCGGAGACAACAAACTATACCTATGATGAGACAACAGGAGTGTTTACAACGATTGCGGGTCAGATCACAGTCCCGGCTGCAACCTATACACAGAATCCGGCTACCGGTGTATGGACGGCGGATCCGGGTGTCAGTACTCTGGTTGTAAAAGGCACGATCTAGGGATTTTGAACATGACAGAATAGCGCAAAACAGAGAAATAAAATCCTGTAATGCTACTATGATAATATAGTAAGATCACAAAGACGGCGGTTTCTTTGACCTGTAAGAAGCCGCCGCCTGTCTATAAATTACCCCTCATATGAATAAAGTGAACATCAAATGATGTAACAATAAAAACAATTAAATATTATCATGCTGATGTACAAAAAACCAGAAGTGGCATTTATAA
>OGQL01000889.1_pt1 | contig 23778 bp, 23 predicted proteins | sample 1553211 | NCBI WGS metagenome assembly OGQL01 (sample SAMEA2579942, study PRJEB22360) | human gut metagenome
CGAGACTGGACCGGAGGCCTCCGGCGGTCGCAGGGCGGAGAACCCCTGCCGCTCCGCCATGTCCTGCAGCGATGAGGCGAGCGCCTTGGGATCCGGGTCTTGGAGTCGCCTTCCCGTCTCGATGTTGGTGTTGTTCACGACCACGTGCGCGTGCGGAATGCCGTGCTCGTTGTCATCGTGATAGACGATGGCGACCTCGTACTCGGAGAAGTGCTCGGCCGCCCAGCTCATCGCGAGCTTTCGCAGGGCCTCAAGCCCTATACCGTCCTTGGGGTCGGGCGACACGACGTAGTGCTTGTAGGTGCGCACGCGCTTTCCGTGCCAGGGGAGGTCGTTGCCGAAGGCGCGGCGCGTTGAGTCCATGACGCGCGCCCAATCGAAGGACATCTCCGGGTGCGCCGGGTCGGGGACGTCGATGTTGATGTAGTCGCTCGCGAGCGCGCGGTTCTTGCGCGTGAGGTAGCGGCAGATGCCGCGCGCGGAGGTGTGCCCGGCGATGGTCTTGAGCATGGGCACGGCGCCTCACCGGCCGATTCCCGCGATGGCGCGCTGCGATATAGCCTCCGCCTCGCGCCACAGCGCCTCGATGCCCGACTGCATGGCGGCGAGCTTTCCCGACGTCCGGTCGAGCTCTTCGAGCACATCCGAGGTGTCCATGTCGTTGGCCCGCAGGTAGTAGGCGATGGCATTGAGGGCATGCACCGCCTGGTTGTAGTGGTGCCCCCACCTCCGCATCTCTCGGGAGAGCTTCACGGCTGTCGTGCGGTCTATGACGATAAGGGTGTCGCCTTCCTCGATGGAGGATGCGGGCAGCTGCAGGAGCACGCGGACGAGGTCGGAAAGCGTCATGCCGCGACTCTTTGCGAGCGCCTTCGCGCGAGCGATCTCGCCCTCGGACATGCGAACGTGTATCTGCTTGGGATGTCGCTCCATCGCGCCGGCCGGTGCCTCCTTCCGAGCTGGGTTTTCAAGGAGGCTCAGCCGACGCTTTCAGGGGCGCGGGGAATCCCCCGCAAAGAGCGTAGCCGAGCAACGCGAGGCATGCGATGCCGCCGTGCCGTTTCGGGAAGGTTCGTTCCTGTGGCGATGACGCCCGGAACGTGCGCGAAGCGAGCCCTCCGGAGGCGAAGGCGAACGGCGGCCAAGAGCTATTCCGTGGACTGTGTACACGGAATAGGCCTCTTGCTTTGCCGGAAGAGGCGCTAAATAATTCTACAAAGTGTATTCTACATTCTGTAGAATTGTGTTATACTCCTACTGTCGACAAAAAAGGAGGAAACATGGCAACAGCATTAGGGAGGTTTCTCAAGAAACTACGTCTCGATAATGGTGAGTTGCTGTTCGACATGGCGCAGAAAATCGGGGTACCCACTTCGACACTATCTGCCATGGAGACAGGAAGAAGGCGTCCTTCAAAAGGACTCGCAGACAAAATAGCCCGAGCTTACAACCTGACGGAAAAGCAGATGCAGCAATTGCATTCGAGTATCTCCGAGGCCAACGGATGGAACATTGGAATTGACGCGTCAGCTTTCTCATCGAAGGATCAGAACACTGCCGTTGCTTTTGCTCGTAGATTCTCCGATCTGGACGGAGACGATAAGGAGGCAATATGGAAGATACTGAACAAGGGAAAGGATTAGCATGTCGAGTTATGTCAAAGGCATGAAAGTGCCGCCATGCAGCAGGCAAAACTTGCGAAATCTGGCAGACAATATGCACGAACTGCTTCACTATGACGGCAAGTCACCTTTCCCGGTGGTAGATGTTGTAGAGCTGGTTCTTCCTAAGATTATCCCAGGCTTTGATTTTCAAGTCCTCCCCGAGGAAGAAATGGGAAAAGATCATGGGAGAACGTATCCTGACAGGCATCTGATGCTCATTCGGCAGGATGTATACGACAGAGCGTGTATGGGCTATGGACGAGATCGGTTCACCATCGGACATGAGCTCTCGCATCAACTTCTACATGAAGGTGTTAATGTGACGCTTGCGCGAAGCGATAGCCAGCATAAAACCTTTGAGGATTCAGAATGGCAAGCTGACGCACTTGCGGGTGAGCTGCTGATGCCCCACAGAAAAATACGTCGTCTCTCTATAGAGCAGATTGTAGATATTTACCAGGTCAGCCAATCAGCTGCACGAACTCAGCTGAGAGTGGCATAGAGAAGAAACTTTTGAAAGGAGGTGATTACATGGCCAAAGTTCATCATGGCGGGAAGGTTGGCAAGGCGGCCTCGCGACTTGCCAGCAAAGGGACATCGAAGAGCACAAAAAGCGCATCAGCAAAAACCCTCGCCAACCACAAGCACAACATGCATTAAACGAACAGGCGAACACGAATGAAGGGAGGTGAAAACATGGCGACGGTAAAAATCAAAATCCCGACTTACCGAATCACCAAGACTGGAAGAATCGTTAAGACCGGAACCAAGACAAAGACCGTAAGAGTGAAATGAGATCCTAGCTGCCACTAGAATCTCATTCTGCAAAGCCGAGAGTCGTCTTAAGGGCGACTCTCATTTCTTTATTAGGATAGTAAACGGCGAGCATTATTGCAATTCTTGTCACAAACAACGCAGCTGAAATCGGTTAACGTAGAACACGAAAAAGCCCTCCGGCCCGAAGGTCGGAGGGCTCGCCCCTCGCAATGGAGGCCAGGAGGTCTAAGCGGCCTCCGGGAGGGTTAGCAGGTCGGCCCCGGTCGGGATTGCCGCCGCGGCGCGCGGCTGCAGCTGCTCGACACCTTCGCCGAGAGCGTTCAGGTGGTGGCGTATCATCGCCCGGCTGTCGCCCATGACGAGCATCGCGATGTTGTCGAAGCGTACCGCCATGTCCACGGCATCCTCGTGCTCGGCGAACCATGCGAGGGCGACCATCTCGCGGCGCTCTCGCACGCCTGCGCTGCATCGCTCGCTCGGGAATCCTTTGTCGGCGTCGCGACGCGCGCTCACGTCCACGAACACGACGGCGTCGCCGTCCTCGGCGATCACGTCGCACGTCCCTGCCGGGCACTTCCAGGCGGTTTCCAGCACGGTGTACCCGCGGTGCTCCAGGTAGCGGCTCGCCGCCTTCGTCGCCCTGTCGTTAAGATTGCTCATGGTAGACCTCCTCAGTCTTTTCGGCCGGGCCCTCTGCCCCGCCTCGTGGCCCGTCTGCCGCCCGGGGTTCGCCCGCCCGTGCAAGGGAGGAAGCGAAACCCGCAAGGGCCTGAGTTTTCCGGAGGCCTTGGAAGGTGATGCTCCCTGCGGAAAAGTTTTCGCGGCCCTTGCGCGGGCGCGCGGTTCTCGGCGAGCATGCGGGATCAGAGGCGGGAGGGGATGGCCAGATGCGGAGGTCGGCCATGCGGGATGAAGGGCAGCGCGGGAGGGCGGCTTCTCGCAAGCTAGGGTAAGAGAGGCAAAGGGAAAGCCCGCCGACCGTATGGCCGACGGGCTTCGATGGAGTTGCGGGCGCTTAGGCTGCGGCCTGCTCGACTCGCGGGCGGATGCGGGCCATGTCGCCATGGACGTAGTTGTTGCAGTTCCACGAGAAGTCGCCGTCGTGGTCGCACATGGCGACGTACGGAAGGTCGGGGTAGATGATGTCTTTCCTGCCGTCTTCGGTATCGACCTCCACTGCGATGCGGTTGAACTCGGGCTGCCCGAATCCGGCGACGGGATAAGCCTCCCACTTGCCGTAGACGCTGTCGTACATCCACACCTCGTCGCCGACCTGAAGCTCGCCTGCGGGAACCTCGACCGAGTCCAAAAGCTCGCCGAGGCGAAGCTCTTCCGGCATGGAAGCATCGAAGGCTCGGAGCATGTCGTCGAACTTGTGCCAGTCCTCCTCGGAGGGCCCGAAGGAGCGCATCCCGACGGGATTCCAGTCCGAGTCGTACTCCGTCCGCAGGTGGTCGGCGATGTGCCAGCCCTCGATGACGTAGATGCCGTTGTCGCCGGGGTCCATCTGCCGGTCGGTGGTGTAGGCGCCGACGCCCAGAGACGTGGAGCCTCCGAAGAAGTTGCCCATCACCTGGCAGATGCGGGCGAAGCCGTACTCGTCCGAGCTCGGCGGGCGGTAGCCCTGCAGCTCGCAGTACTTGAGCAGCGGCTCTACGGTGTCGCGCCCTCCGTTCCAGTGCAGGTAGATGCCGACCTTGCGCTCCGGCGTGGTGATGACCGCTCGATTTCCCATGATGACCTCCTGGTGTTCGTGGCGCCCCCTCCTTCAGGGGCGCCTCCTTGGGTCGGCGGCCGCTCGGGAGGGCGTCCAGGTGCAAGGGGGAAAGCGAAAACCGCAGGCCTGAGCTTCCGGTCACGAGAGTGTTCTTTCAGCGGAAGGTTTTTCGCGGCCCTTGGCACCCGGTCGCTGTCCCGTGCAACCTGTGCCCAAGGTGGATGCGCCTGAAGGGAGGGGCGGATGCCGGGAGGCGGTCTTGGGGGCGGTGTCGTCCGTTCGGGGCGTTTCATCGGCGGAGCCTGCCTGCCAGTGCGAGGGACAGGAGCTCGCTCGCGCCCGAGTCGATGGACTCCGCGCCGCCGAAGCGCTCGCGGACGCGCTTGCACTCCTCGGGGGAGATGTCGCGGCTCTCTCCCGTCTCGGGGTCGAACCCGGTGAACACCATGTCGCCGAACACGATGGTGAAAAGGTCGCCCTCGCGCACGGGCGTTGCGAAGTCGAGCTGGCTCAGGAACCCGGCGTCCTCCATGGCCTTGGTGGCGTAGATTGCTCTGTTGGCATCGAGGAAGGTCGCGCCGAGCGCACCCTCCTCGTTGCAGTAGCCCGCGGGCGCGTCGTCGAAGAGCCAAGAAAGCGGCTCGATCAGGCCGCCCACGCAGCCCTGGAGCGCCCTGAGGAAGCTGTCATCCTCGTCGGATTCGAGGGTCTTGGGCTCGGGCTCGCGGCCCACGGGCACGACCATCACATCGAGCGTGCGTTTCATGTCGATACCTCCTTGTCGGTGGGGATGAGAAGAGAAGGGGCCGCCCGACCCGTCGAAAGGCCGGGCGGCTGGAAGGAGCGTCAGGCCGCCTTCGCCAGGGCGGAATCGTCCTCCTCGTCCACGTCGAACGGCGGCTCCTCAAGAGGCTGATCGTCGGCGTCGAAGGGAGGCTCGTCGTCGGCATCGTCCGCATCGGCGTCGCCCTCGCCGAAGATCTCGTCCTCGTCCTCGGCGGCGAAGATCCCGTGGAGGTGGTCCATCAGGTCGCGCTCCTCCTCGGAGAGCTCGTATCCGGCGGGCATGAGCACGTCGTCCATGAAGGAGACGAAGCCGAGCAGGTCATCCACGTCGTATGACCAGGGCGCGTATCCGCACTTGAGGGTGCGGTCGGGAACACTGGGCACGCAGGCCGGGATGGTGCGCATCAGGATGAACTGGTCGAGCGCCTTTCCGCGCGGCTCCTTGAAGCCCTCCCAGGCGTCATCGGGCTCGCACTCGTAGCAGGCCTCGAAGGTCTCGTGAGCCCACTGGCGCAGCTTCGACTGTCCCTTGGCCGGGAACTTCGGGTAGATGGACTTGGCGAACTCCGCGATGCGCCCGTCCATGGCCTCAAGCGTCGCCTTGCGCCCGAGGTAGGCCTCCGTCTCCGCGATCTCCTCGGGAGTGGGCTGGTATTCGTGGGACTCGTCGTCGCAGTAGAAGGTGACATCAGCGCTCTCGCCCCAGGCCTGTGGCTTCACGACGGCCACGAGGCCGGGGTGCCCGCACTCGCCGTTGCATCCGTGGTAGCCCTCGCCGAGGGAGTCCGCATCGACCACCTTGACGCCGAGCGATTCAAGCCTCGCCGTCTCCTCCTCGGCCGCTGCGCGGGCGCGGGCCTTGCGGCAGACCGCCTGGCGATCCCAGTAGCTCTTCTTGGAGAGCACGGCCACCACGTCGTCCTCGGTGAGCACGTCGTCGTATTCGCCCATGAGCGCCACGGCCTCGAAGTCCAGGTTCACGGCGTCCACGGGGACGACCTTCGTGCCCCGCACGTAGGACTCGGCCTTGTCCTCGGGGATGTCTGCGCTCACCGCCGCGTCCGCGACCGGAACCCCCAGCGAGAGCATCGTCTGGATGCCGCGCCCGCGCTCGGCCTCGGTGAGCTCCTTGCGGTGGTTGTTCTCCGCGTTGAGGATCTGCGCGATCCTGGCGTCGTCCCAGCCGTCCATCACGTATGCGTCGGCCTCTTCGAGTCCGAGCGACCTCATGGCGGCGGTGCGGCGATGCCCCGCGACGAGCTGGTAGGCATCTCCGTCAGCAACCACGATGAGCGGCGTGATCTGGCCGTTCACCTCGATGCTGCGGGCGAGCCCGGACACGTCTCCCAGCTCCTTGCGGTTCTGGTAGCTGCTCTCGACGCACTGGGAGAGCGGGATTCTCGTCGTTTCCATGATTTCGACCTCCTTGTCTGTTCGGCCCGCCCCCTCTGGGCGGGCATTGTGGCCCGTGCACCGGACGGGGTTCGGGAGGCGCGCCAAGGGAGGAAGCGAAACCCGCAAGGGCCTGAGTTTTCTGAAGGATTTGGAAGAGGGATCACCCTTCAGAAAAGTTTTCGCGGCCCTTGCGCGACGCCCGGTTCCCGGCCGAGCATCCGGGCGTCAAGGCTGCCGGGGGCTCGGGGCCGCGCCTGCGGAGGTCGGATGGCGACGAGGTGAGCCGCCCCGTTGCGTCGATGTTCCGCTTTCGGGAACGCATGGTTTCTAGGCGATGACGGCTCGCGTAGAATGGAAGAAAGGTGAACGGAGGAAGCATGGTGCAGGATGAGGGAAACGGCTTAACGAAGGCGAATTTGCCAGACGCCGACTGGCGAATCGTCGCCGACGGATCCGATGCGGGTATCGCAGACGAAGCGCAGACATTCGACGGCTTGATCGACGCAATCGAGAGCACGATGGAGCGGGCGCGCAATGCGGCGGCGCATCACGTGTGCATAGACCAGCTGCTGGCATACTGGAACAACGGACGTCTTATCGTCGAGTACGAGCAGAATGGGCGTGACAGGGCACAGTACGGCGACAAGACGCTGGTGCGCCTCTCCAAGAGGTTGACGGAAAGGCTGGGGCGTGGCTTCTCAAGGTCGAACCTGCAGTACATGCGGCTTTTGTACCTCAAGCACCCGATTTGCCAGACACTGTCTGGCAAATTGACATTCTCCCATTACTGCGAAGTGCTTGACTTGGACGACGATGCGAAGCGTGGCTTCTACGAGCGGGAAGCGGCTAACGCCGGTTGGAGCGTGCGCGAACTGAGGCGCCAGATGGACAGCATGCTCTTCGAGCGGGTGCTGTCTGCAAAAGACGATGCGAGCAGGCAGGATGTTCTGGGGCTCGCCAACGAGGGCATAGCGTACCGCCAGCCATCGGATGCGATAAAGTCGCCGTACGTGCTGGAGTTCCTGGGATTGCCGGACAGCATGGCGCCGCTCGAAAGGGACTTGCAGGACTCGCTGGTGAAGCAGATCGAGAAGTTCATGTTGGAGCTCGGGCGCGGCTTCATGTTCGTTGGTGCGAACCAACGGGTTCCTGTCGGCAGCGAGAAGGACTTCGTGGACATGGTCTTCTACAACAAGCCGCTGCGGGCTTACGTCCTGATCGAGCTCAAGGCGACGAAGCTGATGGCATCGGCTGTGGGACAGATCAACGAGTACCTGAACTACTACGCCGCCGAGGTCAACGACGAATACGACAACCCGCCCATAGGCATCATACTGTGCACGGACAAGAACCATGTGCGCGCGGAGTATGCTCTTGGCGGCCTTAACAACAGTATATTCGCTTCAACATATACCTTGAACCTTCCGAACAAAGAGCAACTTGAAGAGCAAGTCAGGCGGACGATCGAAGCGAACGAATCGAAACTGTTGGGTGATTCGGCAACGAGCGAAGGGTTGACCGAGTAGTATGTTCCTGAGAGCATAGTGGCAGATGTTAAAGCCTTCGAGGCTTTGCAAGAGCCGGTCCTGCTGGGACTGGCTCTATTTTTTTCCGGCCTTCATCGTTGACGAGGCGGTTAGGGGGTTTGCGAATATAATCGCACGTAGAAAACCGCAAGGTTTTGCAAGAGCCGGTCCTGCTGGGACTGGCTCTAGTTTTATCTAGGCCTCTTCCAGAACCCCGCCAAGATTCGTCGCACAGGCTTCCACGATGCAGCGTACCGCCGCCAGCTCGGAAGCGGTTATCCTCTGGTTGTCGGCCTTGTCCTCAAGCATCTCAAGGAGCGACGCCGCGCCTTCCAGCTTCTCCGAGGACTGCACCATAACGTTGACGAGCTCTTTCGGCGGGGCGTATTCTGCGCTTGCTGCCATGGGGCCACCTTTCCGTAATCGGGATTAGGAAGATGGTAGCCCCTGGGAACGTCAGATGAGAGGCATCCACCTCAGTTGTCACGCTGTTGGGAATTGAACACCAAATACCCAAAACGGCAGATGCCCCTCTGTCCGGTATTTGGTGTTCATATTCAATTAGCGTGACCCTTTCATTATAAACCGCCCCGCATTCGCCCAAAAGACGCTCACAGGTTAAGCAGACGCCAGGCACGGCGAACGTCCGTCCGACATCTCTCACATGAAGCGGAACACGGCGCGGAAGAGCCATTTCGCGAACCTCCATAGCGTTCTCATGACAACCTCCCTCCGAACGGCATGGCGCTCAGCGCCAGTGCTTCCTCATGGGCTCGCTCAAGGCCTGCGCTGGGATTTCTGAACAACTCGACCACCTTGAGGTAGCGGTCGTAGCGCTCCTTGCAGGCACCGAGGAAGCGCTGGTAGTGCTTGTCGGTCTTGCAGGCTTCGAGCACGTCCTCCTCCGGCGGAAGCTCGCCGCTCATCGCCATGGTCGAGCGAATCACGCAGCGCTGGGTCTCCACGCGCCGCCAGAGCTTCGCGAAGTCGGGGTCGGCCTGGGCGAGCCCCGGCATGTCCAATGGCTCGCCGTCCGCATCGAGCAGGTCGGGCGGTATCGGCTCGTCGGCGTAGGCCGATAGCCCTCCCTCGCCTTCGAGCCAGCGGGCGAGGTTCTTGGCGAGCGTCACGTCGTCGCCGTTCCGCATCCAGTAGCTCTTGGCGTAGGCGCAATAGGCCTCGATGATGTGCTCCGGCGCGAAGCCCTGCGCCACCCTGCGCTCCCAGGCCGCGAGGCAGTCGCGCTTGAAGCGAAGCGAGGACACCGGCTTGATGGACATGGCGCACAGCCGCTCGAAGGCCTCCGGGAACTCGCCCTTCCGATATGCCACGAAATCATCGCGGCCCTTCTCGTTACCGCCTCCTCCGCCGGGGGGACAAGAGGGGGGTTGTTTATCGGAATCAAGTTCTTTATCGGATGAGTGATTTATAGGGGCCGATTCCCCAGATGTGGCTTTTCCAGATACGGGTTTTCCCGTTCTGGCTCCGACCTGGGGACTCTCGCCGGTTTCGTCCGTTTCGCAAGTGTTCAGAGGCGCAAGCTCCACTTCCACGTTGGCGGCGGGGTCGCGCGTGAACTCGGAGAGGATGGCGAAGCCGTCGGCCTTGAGCTCTGCGGAGACCTGCCCATGCATGGCGGGGTCGTCGAGGGTGATCCAGGTGGCCTCCTCTGCCTTGAGGAAGCGCCCGTTCACGCTCCGCTTGCGGGCGCGGATGATGTAGCCGGAGGCCTCAAGCTCCTTTATGCCCGCCGTCACGGCGTCCACGCCGTCGCGCACGAGCGAGGCGAATCCCTTGATGGTGAACACCCACTCCGGGTTGTTCTCAAGCGAGCGTATCTGGCAGTAGATCCCCTTGGCCTTCGCGGAGAGGCCGTGGTCGAAGAAGATGGTGTTCTCGACGAAGGTGAACGACCCCTTGCCGCGGTGCATCACGTTGCCCATCATGCACCGCCCTGCCTGCCGCGCCGCGCCTCGGCCTGCTCAAGCAGCTCCAGGGCGCGAACGATGCGGCTCTCTATCTCGTCCTTCGTGGCGCTCGGCCTGAAGAACCGGGCGATGCTCTTCCTGGGAATCTTCACCTGCTCGACCTGGTTGGGCTTCTCCTCCTCCATGATGGAGCGCACGAGAGCGGACGTGAGCGAGCCCTCCTTGGAGTAGCGCTTCATCTTGACGGCCTGGGCGTGGGAGGGCGTGCACGCCTGCGCCCCCATGGCGTCGAAGAGCCACGCCTGCTCCTCTTCCGAGAGGTAGCTCACCTCGACCGCCGGTAGCATCTTCATGCGCCCCTCGTCCACGAGCGCGAGCAGTTCGGGGACGAGATGGGTCAAGCGTATGAAGCGCTGCACCTTGTCCTTGCTGACCCCAAGCTCCTCGGCGAGAATGTCGCGTGACCACCTGCCGCTCGACTTCTGCGCAAGTTGCGCAGAAGTGAGGTCGGTGCGCTGCCCTTGGCGTTTCATCGCCTCAAGCCGCATCGAATAAGCGAACGCCCGCTCGCTCGGCAGGATGGCCTCCCTTTGGAGGTTGCTGTCCACCATGGCGATGACGGCCTCGTCGTCGTTCATCGCCCGCACGATGCAGGGAGCGCTCTCCAATCCCGCAAGCTCGGCCGCTCTCTTCCTGCGGTGTCCGCTCACAAGCTCGTAGCGCTCCGCGCCCGACGCGCGCACCGTCAGCGGCACGAGCACGCCGTTCTCGGCGATGCTCTCCGCCAACCGTTCCATCTCCTCGTCGTCTCGCACCTGGAAGGGATGGCCGGGGAACGGATCTATGAGCGTGAGCTGAATCTCCGTAACGCCCTCAAGGGTCGCGTTGTCGCGCTCGCTTTGGGACGTGAACAAGTCGTCCACTGTGGGTAGCTCTATGAGTGCTCTCTTCCTAGCCACGGCCAAGCACCTCCTCCGCAAGCCTCTCGAAGGCGTGAGCCACCTTCCCATCCTCGTCGTAGGAGAAGACGCTCATGCCGGCTGCAGGTGCTTCCGCCGCCGAGACCGCGCGTGGAATGACCGTATCGAACACCCTGTAGGTGCTCCCGTATCTCTCACGTATGGTCTGCTCAATCTCGTGCGCGAGGTTGTTGCGGCTGTCGGATAGCGTCACGAGGATGCCCTCCACTTCGAGAGAAGGGTTGATCTGGCGCCGCACGCGCCCGACGGTCTTCAAAAGCCCTGTCATGGCGGAGGCGGGAAGATATTCGGCCGACACAGGCACGAGCACGCTGTCGGACGCCACGAATGCGTTCACGGGAATGATGCCGAGCGTGGGCGCGCAGTCGAAGATGATGAAGTCGTAGTGCGCCTTGAGCGGGGACATCCACATGTTCACAAGCTGCTCGCGCGACATAGCCATCAGGATGGGCATCTCCATTCCTGCGAGCTCGATGTTGGCGGGCATGAGGTCGATTCCCTCGTCGTGCGAGAGGATGCCCTCATGGGGGTCGAGGGCGGTGCCCTCAATCATCGCGTTCAGATGGTTGGCAAGCGTCGGTGACTCCAGGGCATCGGGGTCCTTCCAACCGAGCGACTTGGTGAGGTCGCCCTGCGGGTCGGTGTCCACGAGCAAGACGCGTTGGCCGCTCCTGGCGAGCGCCATACCCAAGCTGAGGGTGGTGGCCGTCTTGCCGGTGCCTCCCTTCTGGTTGGCTACGGCGATGGTTCTGCATGGCATGGTACATGCACCTCCTTCTGCGGTTCCCCGCATCAGGAGGTCAGATCGGCCATTTCAAGAAAGAACACGGGTTTCGCAAATGCCCGAAAGACGGGATGGGCGCGGGACGAAGACGGGAAAATCACGGGTTTCGACCGCGACGCTGCGTATGCACGGGAAATTGCATGTTTCGCATATTGCCTGTTCAAACCCCATAAATTGGATTGCCCATTTCGCATCTTTCACCGGGAAGCAACGGGTTTCATGATTCCCAAGCTTGTATTCGCGGGTTCGAGTCCCGTCGCCCGCTCCATGAACTTCCCGACCCCGCCTTCCGGCGGGGTCGTTCGTTTTTTGGACGCGGATATTGTTTCGAGAGCGAAAGACCGCTGCTTGGCGTGAGTCAGGGGGACGGCCCTCTGACTCACTGATGCACGGGCGAGTTTCTTCTCGCCCATAGCCGGAGGTAAGCGAAGCCGATGAGGGCGGGCGGAACCGGCGCCGCTGCCTGCGCCGCATAGATTCCGATGAATCCGCAGCCCAAGGAGGCCGCCAGGAGCCAGGCTAGCCCCATCCTCATGATGAAGGCGTCGATGAGAGAGACGTCGGAAACATCCTGCGCAAACGCGAGTACGGCGGGGAGTTGTTCGGAAGTTTTGTCGTCCACTACTCGCTCAAGGTCGGAGGATCAGGGAAGGACGTCTGGTGGGAAGACGGCAGATGGTTCTCTCGCGAAGGGGCATAAGGTATAAGGCAGAAGACCGAGGTTAACCTTCCCAGATCGGACTGAATTCCCCGCATGACTTCACAAGATCGTCGGCTATTGTGGTGCGCCCCTTTCGAGAACGCGCCACGAAACACTTTTGCTCGACCCCCGTACGGCAGACGAGCTCGGTCATATCAGCACTTCGGGTCATAGCCTGAAGGTCGTTGACTCGAATGCAGCCCTCGCGACCAATAAAACACCAGGTCGGAACGTAATCTCTGACCATATTTATTCTCTTGAGCGGCTCTATGTGGGCGAATATGGGCTAATTTTTTGGCAAAAATACCGTGGAACAACCTGCAACCTGGGAAACCCCGTGAAACGCCAGGGTCATTAACCCAAAACCCTGCAAATCGGCGATCCTGCGATTCCATATTGCGAACGCAAAGCTTCGCGTCCTCCTCCCTTCGCAGAAAAATCCTCTTGCGCCCCTCCGATGGGGCGAATAGAACCGAATAGAACCGAAAAACACCCCTCTCGTTTGCTGCTTACCCGTCCATTCCCAATAATCTAGCCAAGCATCAAAGAAGGGATGTTTCTTTTCGGAAAGCCGAAGACGGAGAAACGAGCGGGGGGGGGGATCTCAGCAGCTTTTTCAAATACCAAAGCGATGGGGACCGCTAATGGGTCCGGCGATCGCAGCCCTGCTGGTTTGATTTGATAGGCAGGCCGTAGCGTTGCTCAATCTTGAATCGCGTTTGCCTCAGCCGCCCGGCGATGTGCAGATGAGCTGAATGACCGAGCAGATCCGGTGTTTTCCGGATCTGCTCGGTATCGCCAGGTCAAGTGGAAGAGCCGGTCTTCATAAGAACTCATGCTTCATCTGCAACTGCCCAGAAGAAAGGCGGCAGCCGCAATTGCTAGTTCAACGTTACGTCGTAAGATGCCAGCGTCTCGTAAGTGTCATTATCCCAGACCTCAATAACCATCTCGACGTTCGTCATTTCGCTAACGCTTGCGACATCATCGGAATCGGCATAGAAGAACGCGCCCTCTGCCAGCTTGCCAGGCAATACGACTTCGCCGCCCCAGAAATCGACCATCTTGCCATTGACGGAGCACGCATCAGAGGGAACCGTTACGTAGATGGGCTTGTCGGATTTATTGTTCACGTCAACAACGTAGCCCGAGCCTCCCCATTCGTCGCTCTTCTTCGCCACGACGTCAATCGTCCACATGTCGTCGTCAACAACGGTGACGGGAGTGAAGGAGGCATCGTAGGTCACTCCGCTGTCGGCAGAAGTAGCGTCATCTCCCTCGTCGCTAAGGATGCCCTCCATGCTCGCGGCATCTTCTTTGATTTTCGCTGCCTCTTCTGCGCTGACCTTCTGGAAGGTCATCTCCTCGCCATCAACAGCAATCGTAAGCTCTTCGCCATTCAGTTTGCCCGTTGCGGAACTGCCTTCGATGGTCAGCGTGAGTTCGGTACTGCTCTTTGCTTCCCAAGTGCCCGATATTTCCTCGCCCATCATATCAAGAACAGCAGTTTTGTCTTCGTTGAGGTTGAGTACGACGCTCATGCCGAACGCCTCCATGGCCGCAATGTCGTCTTCGGTTGCGCCTGCTACGTTCGTCATCTTCCAGCTTCCCTGGAAGTTCGCCGAAGCGTCTTTTTGCGCGCCGCTGCAGCCGGTAAACGCAAGGCTCAAAGCGATTACGAGCGCCAGCGCGGTGATCGATAACAGTCTCTTCATGATTTCCGTCCTCCTCAGTTCGAACGTTTTGTTCGTGAGACGGTTGCCTCACACCGCTATTGATACACTTCGAAAGTCTGCTAGTCCATTACTTCGTTGGGTATTTTCTCGGGGCAAAAGAAAAAATACTTAAATTGAGTAGTGTCGCTGTCTTATGCATAACCGCAGTTCAATCGCATGATTTCTGAATCCAAGGACTAAATCGAATACTTCGGTTCTGCAAGTTGATGCGCGAACAATGATTTGCTGGCATAATGAGCCGTGAGACTCGATCTTTTTCCTATCTGCTGCAAGCAACGATATGAATGGGGGTTGTGCGTATGAGAAGGATGGTCGGCATCATTCTTTCGTTGGTGCTCGCCTGCGGGCTGTTGCTCGGTGCCGGCTGCGTCCGCTCGCAGAGCAACCAGCCGACCACCATCACCATCTGGCACGTCTACGGTGGCCAGACGGATTCTCCGCTCAACGATCTCATCGATGTTTTCAACAACACGGTTGGCGTCGAAGAGGGCATCCAGGTTGAGGTCGCCATGGTGTCGGACAACAAGAACATCCACAACGGCATCATTGCCGCAGCGGCGGGAGAGCCAGGGTCGCCGAAGCTGCCCGATATGTTCGTTTCCTATCCGAAGACCGTTCTTGCTCTGCCTGATCAGAGCATCCTTGTCGATTATCGCGATTACTTCACCGAAGACGAGCTTGCAGCCTTCGTGCCGGCTTTTCTGGAAGATGGCGAAGTCGACGGCCATCTTGTGTGTTTGCCCGTTGCCAAGTCAACAGAGTTGTTCTTCGTCAACAAAACCGATTTCGACCGCTTTTCCGCTGCAACAGGCGTAACCCTTGACAGTTTGAGAACGTGGGAGGGTCTCTTTGACGCTTGTTGCGTCTACGAGGAATGGACCGACAGCCTTACGCCGGATATCGAAAGCGATGGGAAGGCGTTTTTCGCCCATGATTACCACTTCGATTACTTCCAAGTGGGCATTGAGTCTCTCGGAGCGTCGTTTTTCGACGGTGACGACATCTCGTTCAACTCGACGTTCGCCCGCGTGTGGCAGCCTTATGCGCGCGCGGCAATCAGCGGAGGCCTGTGGCTGGGAGGCGGCTATGCGACCGATCCCCTTCGGACGGGGGAGGTGGTTGCCAGCGTTGGCTCTTCGGCGAGCGTTCTGTATTACACCAACGAAGTTATTCGCGCCGACAACACCTCCGAAATCGTCGAGTTCGACATCATGCCCGTCCCGACATTCGCCGGCGGGGAGAAGATGGTGATGCAGCGAGGGGCAGGGATATGCACGGTAAAGTCGACGCCCGAAAAGGAGCAAGCCGCCATCCGGTTCCTGAAGTGGCTTACCGACCCCGAGCGCAATAGCCAATTTGCCGTAAGCACCGGCTATATGCCCGTTGTTCAGGAGGCGTACGATTCCTATTTGCCACAATGCATTGAAAAGCTAACCGACCAAAGATACGTTGAGCTTTATCGCGCCTACATAGAAACCCAGCGGGACTACCTGTTTTACAAAGCCCCTCAAACCGATTCGTATCTGCAGCTTGAAGATGCTTTCGAGTCGAACGTGCGAAAGCATCTCTCGGCGGCGCGCAACAGCTTCATCGAATCCGGAGACGAAAGCGGCGCGGCTCTCGACAGGCTCATCGCCGATAGCTACGAGCAGTTCAAGAAGGGAGTCTGATAATCCGGCAGCATGGATCCCGGTTACGAGCCATGCGATCGCGGAATGATGGCCTAGCATCTGTTTGTCGGGAGGTCAGATTCCCATAGATTGAAACCGGATTCTCGGTTGGCGAAAGGAGGGAGTCGCGCATGAACCGCATACGGCAGACGATCGAGCTTATGCATGCGACGTGCAAGGAAGTCTCCATGCGGCGCAAGCTTGTCGCATATTGGGCTTCGATGATCTTCGTCCTGCTTGCTGCGATGCTCATCCTCGCCAGCTTGTTCGGCGTGTTCTCCATCAGGGAGAGCAACCTCCGTCATGCGCTCGACGCCCATCATGCCAGCACAGTGGCAAGCGTCAAAAAGCAAACGAGCGTGCTTGCCGCCCATGCCATCGCGTTGTCTCAGGAATCTTCGAACGCCCTTGATCTCCAGCTGCTCACCCATCCCACATCCAAGCTCAACGATGACCCGGAGGGCATTGCCCGCGCCGAACGCGCGTTGTTCTCCGTGTTGCGCACCGCGCTTGAGACGAGCCCGTGCAGCGGCGCTTTCGTCATCATCGACGCCACTGTCAACACACAGATCGACAACGCCGAAAACTCTCGCGCCGGCGTGTACATCAGGTTTGCGAATCTCAGTGTAAGCGAGGTTGTCGGTCAAGATATCGTTCTATTTCGCGGGACGCCCCAAATCGCTCGGGAAAACAGCCTCGAGCTCCATAATCGGTGGAGGCTGGAGTTCGACAGCTCTCTTATGCCCGGATACGAAACGATGCTCCGCGGTTCGACCGGGAGGGTTTCGGAAAGCTGCCGATGGACAAGCCGTTCGCAGCTTCCCGGCACCTGGGAGGGCGTGGTCATGGTCGTCGCTCCTGTCTACTCTTCGAACGGAACGGTTCGCGGGGTGTGCGGTCTGGAATTGAACGATTTGCTTTTCAGCCTGTCCTATCCCGCGCAAGATAGCGAGTACGGCTCTGTGATGACGGCCGTAGCCCCTGTAAGCAACGGCGTTGTGGACTTGCCCAAGGGCATGACCGGAGAGCTCAAATCAACGTATCTGTCCGACGCCGAAAAACTCTACGTACGCGAGGACTCCGGCTTCAACGTGTATGAGGCGTCAAACGGCACGTTCGTCGGCCTTCACACGCCGCTTGGCCTGCAGACAACAGACGGCGAGGACGTGTGCGCCATCACCCTCGTTCCCCAAGAGTATTACAGCGCGATGGCCTTCGCCGACCGCATGAAGATCATCGTCGCCTCTTCGCTCCTGTTCGTCGTCGCGCTTATGCTGTCCCGGTATTTGTCGCGTCGATTCGTAAGGCCGATATCCGATGCGGTTGACGCCCTCAAAGCGGACGGATCCATCGGGGACGGCCTGACGGGTTTTTCCGAAATAGACGCGCTCGTTTCAGTATTGGATTCGAAAGCGACGAGCATCAAGCCGAGCTTGCTTCCTCCCGATGTCGCCTCTTTGCTCGATGAGTTTTCGGCTCGTTTCGCCACGCTTACCGCCACGGAGCGCAAGATAGTAAAGCTTTATGCCGACAACTTGGAAACGAGCGAGGTCGCCGAGCGTCTGTTCATCAGCATCCATACCGCACGCAAGCACAATGCGAACATATATCGCAAGCTGAACGTCGGCTCGCGTGAAGAGTTGGTGCTCTATCTGGAGCTGTTCCGCCGATGCAAGAAGCTCGATGCCCTCTTCGGCGAAGGGGGCGCTTCGCAGAATCCGGAGGCTTAGCTGCCGGTCAGGCTCCTGATCAAATTAAGTACTTTCCCGCGTTCGCGTTGAAATACCCAATAAGGTAATGGAACTTCGCGGACCTCCCCCCGCATAATGCAGTCAACGGAAGGGCTCTCGCCCTGACCTCGCCCCGCAATTCAAACCCCGTCTCGGCGCTCGCCAAGAACTGCGCGGCAGCTATCAAGCGGGCTAGGAATGCAGGCGGCCCTTCCTCTGTGGCGTCGCAGTGGCTGAATGCTGCATTCGGTAAGGGAGGATGAACCATGGGACTGTTCGGGAAGCTTTTCGAGAAGAAAGAGTGCGCTATCTGCGGCGGAGAAATCGGTCTTTTGGGCAACCGCAAGCTTGAGGACGGCAACATGTGCAAGGCGTGCGCAGCCAAGCTGTCGCCATGGTTCGATGAGCGCCGGCACTCGACCGTCGCGCAAATCGAGGAGCAGCTTGAATACCGCGAATCTAACAAGGAAAACGTCGCCGCGTTTCGCACGACGCTATCGCTCGGTGAAACCGCCAAGGTTCTTCTCGACGAATACGTAGGCCGCTTCATGGTTACCTCGGCGCGCAATTACTCGGAAGCGAACCCCGATGTGCTCGAGCTTTCCGATATCACGGGATGCACTTACGATATCGACGAGGGCATCGACGAGGTGACGCGTTTCGACGAGAACAACGAGGCCGTAAGCTACGATCCTCCGAGATTCACCCACTCCTACAATTTCTATGTAACCGTTTACGTCAACAACCCGTATTTCGACGATATGCGCTTCAAGGTGAACAGCCGAACCGTCGAAGTCGAAGAGAGGCGCGGGCCTGCGGTTTCTGCGAACCCGGGCAGCATCAACCTCGTTATCGGCTCGCTTTCGGGAGCAGAGACGTTCAATCCCGAAGCCAGCGTCGAGTACTGTACGTACCGCGACCTGTGCGAAAGGATAGTAGCAACCCTTCTTGAGAACCGCCAAAGCGCACGTGAGGAAATCGCAGCGGCGGCGGCGCCCAAAGCAGCGGTTGCGTGCCCGTATTGCGGTGCGACAACAACGCCCACAACGACGAACTGTTGCGAGTTCTGCGGCGGAGCCCTTGGCGATTAGGCTTCGCGCTGAATCGGACACCGGGCAACTGATCAACGGAGGCGGCCATGGCTTCGAGCGTGAAAAACTACCAGTGCCCTTCCTGCACGGGTCCTCTCGGATTCGATGCGGAAACAGGGTTGCTCGTATGCCCCCGACGCCATAGAGGCCCTCTATGGCGTGCGCACCGAACCCGAGGCATCGGCTGAAAAGGCCGACATGGGTTCCAAAGAGGGCGGTTCGCCTTGGAGCCTGGCGGGAACAGGGGGTTCGACGATGCGGAAGAGCAGGAGATGCGATCATGCTGCTGCCCCTCGTGCGGGGCCGAGCTCGTTTGCGATCATGCGACCATAGCCGCGTCGTGTCCCTGCTGCGACAATCCGACCGTGATCCGATCCAGGGTTGCAGGCGCGCTCAGGCCCGATCTCGTTATCCCGTTCAAGTTGGAGAAAGATGCGGCCGTTGCTGCGCTGAAGAAGCATTACGTGAAAAGGCCGTTTCTGCCGAGGTGCTTCAAGGATGAGAATCGAATTCAATCGATCAAAGGGATCTACGTCCCGTTCTTCTTGTTCGACTACACTGCTTCCGGGATCTCTGATTTATATAGTAAATAGTGCATATTTAGACAAAAGGAGAGGCCTCAGCCTCTGTATTTTTTGAGCTCATCTTTCTTGTGCTATGCTGGGCGCGGCAACTTCGCTGAAAGGACTTCCATGGCCGCTCTGCAACCTGATCCCTGTGCGCTCCTTCCCTTTTCCGCCGGACAGCTCACGCCGATGCAGGCGATTGAGGCGCGCCATGCCGTGCGCAGCTACACCGACGAGCCTCTCGCGCCCGAGGCGGTGGAGGCGCTGCGGGAGGCCATCGCCCGGGTGAACGAGGAAGCGAACCTGAACATTCAGCTTGTGCTTGATGAGCCGCGGGCTTTTACCGGCTTTAAGGCGCGGCTTGTGAACTTCACAAATGTGCGCAACTACCTGGCGCTTGTGGGGCCTGAGTGCAAGGAGCTCGACGGCATTCTGGGTTACTACGGCGAGCAGCTGGTGCTGCTGGCCCAGTCGCTCGGACTGAACAGCTGCTGGGTCGGGGGCACCTTCAAGGTGGTGAACCGCGCTTACAATGTGGATCTGGGCCAGAAGCTGGCCGCCGTGGTAGCGCTCGGATATGGGGCCACGCAGGGGGTGCCGCATCGGTCGAAAGCGCCCCAGGAGGTGGCCCCGGGCTACGACGGGGCGCCGGAATGGTTCAAACGCGGGGTGGACGCGGCCCTGCTCGCTCCCACGGCCTTAAACCAGCAAAAGTTCTCCTTCTCGCTTGACGGCGAAGAGAACGACGTGCCGGTGGTGCGCGCATCCACCAAGCGCGGCGCGTTCACCCAGATGGATCTCGGCATCGCCCAGTGTCACTTCGAGATAGGCGCCGGGAACGCCCTCTATCGCTGGGCCGAGTAGTAGGCGTTAGGAGTCAGGAGAACCGGCCCCCCTGACTCACGGCCAGAGAAGAAATTCGCTATCGTTTCCTTGTCTCGCCTCAGGGCGCGGTGCTGTGAGCGGGAATGTGGAAGCCGCTGCAATCGACGCCCTCGTGCTCGAGCAGCCACAATTTGCGATTGATGCCCCCGGCATACCCTGTCAGGCTTTCATGGGCCCCTACTACGCGGTGGCAGGGAACGATGATGCTTATCGGGTTGCGCCCCACTGCGCCCCCGACGGCTTGCGCGCTCATGGACTCTTTGCCCAAATGCGTCGCCACATCCTTTGCCAGATCACCGTAAGTGCGTACCTCGCCGGACGGTATTTCGCAGAGCAGCTTCCATACGGCCTGTTGAAAGCCGCTCCCGTTCGGCGCCAGGGAAAGCGCGGCGATAGCAGGAGACTCGCCGGCGAAATAGGCGTCCAACCAGTGGGACGCCTGATCGAGATGATCGTTCGCGCCTTCTGTCATCGGCCTGTCCAGGGTACCGGCGAAATACTTCTGACCGTTCAGCCAAAGCCCTTTCAGCCCTTCCTCGCTGGCCGCTAGCGTCAGCATCCCCACCGGGGAATCATACGTGCAAGAAGCATAGTAAGCATCCGTCTTGATGGCCATTTCTTTCCTCCCGGTTCTTCGATGAAAACCACTCTCCGGCGATTTTACCTGTTATCGAGTCAGCCTATGAGCGGTTCGCGTGAAGAAGCCCAAGGAGGGGGAAGATGAAAGACAGCTGCTGGCTCTGGAGAGAGGCAGAATCGGTACCTGTATAGAGGGAGGGTCTCGATGAGGGCTTACTTCAGCCTGCGACCCTATGGGGGTCGGCGCGAGGAACAAAGTGCGACATTCTTGCGTCATAGATGCGGTCGTGATCTGGCATGCTTGCCTCCCGCAAAGCGATATACGGAGGAAGCAATGGCAGCACAGGAAGCAACAGAATTCGTAGCATTTAGTAATGCCCGAATGTTCAATTACGTCGTTTCGAAAGAAGACGTGTGTCAAAAGCTCGTGGAGAGAATTCTTGGCATCGAAGTAGATCGTATCGAGTTCGAAGCAGAGGAACACTCAATTCAGCCGGGCCTGCAGGGCCATGGCGTAAGGCTTGATGTGTACGCGAGAGGAGGCGGGAAATCCTTCGATGTGGAGATGCAGGCCCAAACAGAATTCTATATAGGCTGCCGATTGCGCTACTATCAGTCGGTCATCGACTACGATCTCCTGCGCAAAGGGATGGAATACGGCGATCTGCCGTTCAGCTATATAATTTTTCTTTGTGTGAATGATCCTTTGGGGTCAGGGCTGCCCGTTTATACGGTTGCGCCCCAGTGTGAAGAAATGCCAGAGTGCCATTTGGAAATGCGGTGTAAATGGCTTGTGTTGAATGGAAGCGCATGGGCCCAAGAAGAAGACGAGGGCTTGCGAGCGCTTTTAAAATACATCGAAAGCGGTATAGTTACGGAAGGCGACGAGCTGGTCAAGCAAATCGATCGCTTGGTTTTGGAAGCAAACAACGACGAGAGGGTGAAGGGCGAGATGATATCCGTAAGTACCGTCGAGGAAAATGCTGAGCGTCGCGTCCGTATGGCGAAGAAGTTCTACCGTGAAGAAGGCTTGGAGGAAGGGCGAGCGGAAGGGGGAGCCCAGGGAAAGGGTCCCCCCCCCCCGCCTGTTGAAACGGCTCGCATCACGGCCCTTGTTTCCCGTCTTGTGGCCGATGGGCGCGAAGGGGATCTCGTTCTCCTGGAAGATCCTGAAAAGCTCAGGCTTCTCTTGTCGGAATACTCCCTCTAGCTTGCTGAGTTAAGGGGGGATGTCGGTTCGTTTGGCTCCCCGCGGTTGCTCCGCTTGCGAGGGCTGACCAAGGTCAGCCCCTACGGCGGGGTGGAGTGGAACGGGATGGTCTATTTCCCCGGCATGACCAGCTTCAGCAGGCGCAGCTTCTGCTCGTTGAAGGGCGGGTTGCGGATGCCGGTCTCGATGAGGGTCGATTTCTTCATGGTTGACTTGTAGTGGGTGAACGCGTCAAAGCCCACCTTGCCGTGGTAGGCGCCGATGCCGGAGTTCTGCACGCCGCCGAAGTCCATCCGATTGCTGCTTGCGTGAATGACCACGTCGTTGATGGTGGCCCCGCCGCAGCGCACCGCGTCCAGGATGTGCCGTTGGAACGCGCGGCTCTCCGAGAAGATATAGCAGGCCAGTGGATGCTTGATCGACCGCACAATGTCCAGCGCCTCGTCCACATCGCGCCAGGTGATGACGGGCAGCGCCGGGCCGAAGATCTCCTGGCTCATGAGCGGGTCGTCGATGCGCACGCCCGTCACTACGGTTGGTTCAATCTGCAGTGTCGTGGGGTTGCGCCGGCCGCCGAAGGCGATACGGGTGCCTTGGGGGCGATCGTCGATGAGCTGGCACACCATGTCGAAGTGCTTCTGGTTGATCATGTGCGGGTAGTCGGGGCTGGCCAGCACGTCCTCGCCGTAGTACTCGTGAATCCACCGCTGCAATTCTTCCACGAACTCGTCGGCCACGTCCTCGTGCACAAGCGCGTAGTCGGGCCCCACGCAGGTCTGGCCCGAGTTCAGGCACTTGCCCCAGGCGATGCGCTGGGCGGCGCGACGGATGTCGGCATCGGCGGCGATGAACACAGGGCTCTTGCCGCCAAGCTCCAGGGTGACGCTTGTCAGGTTCTGGGCCGCGGCCGTCATGATCTCACGCCCCACACGCGGGCTGCCGGTGAACATGATCTTGTCGAATTCCACCTGCAACAGCCAGTCGTTCATGTCGTTTGATCCGTGCCAGCAGTACACGTAGCGCGGGTCGAACAGCTCGCGGCACATATCGCGCAGAAACTGCGACGTGTGCGGCGAGGTCTTCGACGGCTTCAGGGCCACGCAGTTGCCCGCGCCGATGGCGTCCACTAGCGGAATGAGCGTCAGCTGCAGCGGGTAGTTCCACGGCGAGAGCACGGCGGCCACGCCGAAGGGGTAGGGGTACACCGTGGACGAGGAGGGGAAATGCGCAAGTGGCGTAGGCACGCGCCGCGGGCGCGCCCATTGGCGCAGCTTTCTCAGGTAAAGGCGAATCTCGTCGTAAACGAGCCCCAGCTCAGTGGCGTACGACTCGAAGGCGGATTTTCCCAGGTCGGCATGGAGGGCATCCAAGGCCTCCTGCTCGTGGGCAAGCAAGTAGGCTTGCAGCCGGCGCAGCTGGCGCAGGCGGAAATCCACGGGTAAGGTGGCGCCGGTTTCGAAGAAGGCCTCCATCTCGTTGATCTGGTTCTGCACGTCAGCCATGGAGGTGGCAACGCCGTAGTTGTTGGGGATGGGGGTCGCGGAAGGCGTGGAAGAGGTATCGTTCATGAGGGGGTTCCTTTCGAGGGAAAGTTACAACCGACGCAGCACGTTCCAGCCGGCCATGGTGATGCAGGAGGGAACGACCTTGCCGATGAGGCGCAGCGCCGCCGACTGAGGGCTCGCGCAGGCCACGGCGAAATGGGCCTTGTTCGCGCAAAGCGCTCGGCGCACCACGTCCTGCGGCGTCTGCTCGCCGAGGAGGTGCCCCACGTCGTGGCCGCCGCCGGAGGTGCGTGCCACCTTCTCGAAGCCGGTCTTCACCCAGGTGGGGCACAGCGCCGTGGCGGTGATACCCGTGCCGTGCAGCTCCCAGCGAAGGGCGCGCGTGTAATGCAGCACGAATGACTTAGTGGCGGCGTACACATTCATATGGGGCAAGGGCGTGAAAGCAGCGGCGGAGGCCACCTGGATGATGCGGCTGCCCCGTTCCATATAGGGGAGTGCCGCGCGGGTCATATCCACCAGCCCGCGGCAGTTCAGGTCGATCATGGA
>OGQL01000895.1_pt1 | contig 23629 bp, 19 predicted proteins | sample 1553211 | NCBI WGS metagenome assembly OGQL01 (sample SAMEA2579942, study PRJEB22360) | human gut metagenome
GGGCCCCAATAATGGGGCCCGTGCTGTTTCTGGAGCGAAGATGCCGCTAGTTTTTCAGAGAATTCAGCGGTGCAGGCATGCGGCCGCCGCGATGGGCGAATACCGTGCCGGCATGTTCGTTTACCGGCATTACCGGTGCATAGCCAAGCAAGCCTCCGAAATCGAGTTTGTCGCCAACCTTCTTGCCGATAGCGGGAATGAGGCGAACTGCGGTTGTTTTGTTGTTGATCATGCCGATAGCGCATTCATCGGCAATGATGCCAAAGATGGCTTCGACGCTGGTATCTCCCGGGATGGCGATCATGTCGAGGCCAACGGAGCAAACGCAGGTCATAGCTTCAAGTTTCTCAAGGCGGAGCGCACCAGATTCTGCTGCGCGAATCATGCCGGCATCTTCGGATACGGGGATAAAGGCGCCGGAAAGACCGCCAACGCTGCTACTTGCCATAACGCCGCCTTTTTTGACTGCGTCGTTGAGCATGGCGAGAGCTGCTGTAGTGCCAGGGCCGCCACATTGGCCAACGCCAATAGCTTCCAGAATTTCTGCAACCGAGTCGCCTTCAGCAGGCGTGGGCGCAAGAGAGAGGTCCAAGATGCCTTTCTGTACGCCCAGGCGTCGGCTGGCTTCTCGGCTCATGAGTTCGCCTGCACGAGTGATCTTGAAGGCGGTTGCCTTGATGGCTTCAGCAATGGAGGTCATATCGGCATCTTCTGGCATGTTGCGCAGGACATTGTTTACAACGCCGGGACCCGATACGCCTACGTTGACCACTGCATCGGCCTCGCCCGAGCCATGGAATGCACCAGCCATGAAGGGGTTATCTTCGACGGCGTTGCAGAATACAACCAATTTGCCCGCGCCAATGCACTGCTTGTCTTTGGTTGCCTCTGCGGCCTGTTTGATGATGCCAGCCATTTTGAACGCGGCATCCATGTTGATGCCGGCGCGCGTTGATCCGACGTTTACCGATGCGCATACATTATCTGTTGCGGCAAGGGCGGCAGGGATTGATTCCATCAGGTTGTTGTCGGCGCGAGAGGCACCTTTGTGTACGAGTGCAGAAAAACCGCCTACAAAATCGACGCCGACTTCTTTGCCAGCTTTGTCCATCGCGATAGCGATAGGGGAAAGGTCGGTGGCTTGGGTTGCAGCGCAGATTTCGGCGATGGGCGTCACGGAAATGCGTTTATTGACGATAGGAATGCCGTATTCACGTTCGAGCTGTTCGGCGGTAGGAACAAGCTTCTCGGCAGCGGTGGTCATGCGATCGTATACCTTGCGGGCCATAACGTTCACATCTTCGTGAGTGCAGCCGCGCAGGTTCAAGCCAAGCGTGATAGTGCGAATATCCAGGTGCTGCTTGCTTACCATTGCAAGCGTTTCAGCGATCTCTTCCGGGGTGATCTGCATGGAAACGATCCCTTTCGTACGGTTTCAACAGACCTTTGAATTTTATCACGCTGGTATAGCAGCAATGTTTCGAAAGCGAATCATTTGCGTGAAGTGACGTACCGCAAACCCCGTATAAAAACTGGGGCAAAAAATGCCAAGCAGCTCTGCCCCTACAAACCCTAAGGTTTTGCGTCTAATCGACGTATTAACTTTTCGAGCGCCAATGGGCTTAAAAGGGGAACGCAACGAACGTCAGGCGTTTATCTGGTGAGGCGGTCGAGCTAAACAAGTTTCGCGTAATTTTGACTTTGGTGAAATATTCGAACTATATAAACCGCTTCCCCCTCTACGCGGAATAGCAGAGCGTAGTTCATGAACAATGCCTTTTGGTACCCTAGGGTTCTTAGGCGTGGTTCATTGGGAAAGGGAAAGGCACCAGGCATTTCTTCGAGCAAAGAAACCACTTCTTCCAACTCTCCGACGAAATGTTTGGCAGCCTCGTGATTTGTAAGCGTTTCGGCCAGGTAATGGACGATAGATTCTTGATCGACAAGCGCTTCTGCTACAAAGTGAATGCTATAGGCCATAGCGAGAACGAATGTCGTTGATGGCAGTGTGGGCTTCGACGGTTCTACCTGCTGCAATGTCTGCTTCTGCTCGATCTATGGACTGATAGAGCCGCGAACGCGCTGCCTCCATTTCTAGAGCTTCATAGGCGCTGGTGGACAGTGCTACGAAAGCTTCACAACCGTTTTTCGTGACGATGACAGGCGAATCCGAATTCTCAACAAGCTTCGTGAAATCAGCCGTATTCTTTAGTTCTTTTATTGGCACGCAGGTAGTCATTTCGACCTCCGATATCGGATTGAAGATACCATGATTATGGTATCACGGTTGAGCTAGGGGGTATTCGTTGATATTTTTTCAACGAATACCCCCTAGCTCAACCAAAAACCGAATTGGGTTTGCATGATTGCGTACTGGCTCTGCCTAGATGTATGTGGGCATTTAGGCGGGGAGGAGGCTTCTGGGCCTCCTCCCCGGTTGACGGCTTAATATCCTGCCTGCGAAACACCGTATTCAGCTTGGGAATGTGTGAAACCTTCGTATTCGAGCTGTTCTATTAGTCCGCTTCGCGAGAAAGACATCGTATTTAGGTAAGTCTTTGCCATTTTAGCCGCCTGTTGATTCCAATCAGCATCGCAGTTTGCGACGGCACAGTCTGCTTCGCTAGAAGAAAACCCTTCGTATTCAAGCTGCTTCTTGAGTCCCTTTGCGGAAAATGGCATTGAATTCAGGTACTGCTTGGCCGTCCTTAACGCATTTTTTTCTCCAATAGTGGATGGGGCTTTTTTCGGAATATTTGACGATGAGTCTGTTTCATCAGAGCTGTCGGAGTTGCCGTTCTTCTTATAAGTGGATTCGCTTCCTGAACCTCCGCTGCTCGTTGAGGTGCTTATATCGGCATAGCTTAGCGGAATAGAAATTTCTGTTTTCGGAAGGTTTTCGTCGTATCTGATGGCAACGATTCGCTTATTAGGGTCAAGACCAGACGAAATGATAAGGGCGTCTCTTTCCTGGTCGTTGTTTTCGTTTACGACTGCATAGAGTACCGTGTCTCCGTCTGTTGACGTTAATTTATATGTTTCGTTTTGCCTTTCGACTTTAAAAGTTTTTGCTTCTGAATTGATGGCCAAAAATCCGTTTTCATTGTTTTCGAAGTTTGCGACGTTGTTGGTGTCGCAAACATTTTCAAAAGAGAGATTGTTTTCCCCTGTGTCGGTGTAGGCAACCAAGCACCATTTGCCCTCTATGTTGGGCGAGTGGTTTACTGTGGTGCTAGAGCATCCAGAAAGTGCGAACGCGAGGGCTGAAGCAGCAAGCAGGCAGATGATTTTGGGGGTTCGCGCCATTATGGCACCTCTACAATCATGGACTCATATTCATAGAATTTCGCCCAGCTGTCTGAGCTCTTCTTGAGCCCCTGAATGTCTTCTTTGATTAGATTTCCATGTTCGTCGTATGTGCATGAGTGCTTTGTTTCGAATCCGTCCTGTGCTTCGATAAAGCTGGTCATGATACCTTGTGAGTTGTATGAGTAGGTGGTTGTTTTTTCGGGTGTGGTTGTTTTTCCGGGATGGCTCGGAAAGGTAATGACTTGTTTTGCGAGATTTCCATTTTCATCATAGGTATTGGTGTAGGTGAAGACCTGATCTTCTCCGAAATAATCCTTATATTGGCTGCTGCGCTCCGACGTTGCATTTCCGTGTTCGTCGTATGACCAGTAGCGTTCGTAGTCTTTGTTGCCTTCCTTTTGGTGCGTGTTTTCAGTGCTCGATTCTAATGTGCCATCGTCTCTGTACGAATAGTTATAAGTTGTGACTTCGACTCCGTCCTTCATTCTGGGCGATCTTTTTTGCGAAATCATATTTCCGCTCCTGTCAAATTGTTGGTCGTAGTAAACGTAGGTTAGAGATCGATTTTCGCTTTTTGTCATCACCCATACTTCTTTTGTTTTTGGTTGACTTGTCGATTTCGTATCAACCGATGAGGTGGTTTTGTTTTGGGTGCATGCGGATAGGGGAAAGGCAAAGATTATTAGAAGAAGTGCTAACGAAATGTACACGGTTAGCTTTTTTGTCATAGTGGTCTCCCTTACAGATTTACAATTCCATTTTTGATATCAAGGTAGAAGCTGATTGCGAATTTGTTCATGCCCTTTTCTTGGCCGAATGCGAGCTTCCATCCCTTATCGATGATGCGGATATTGTTGATGTCGAGTTCGCGACTTGTCTCGCGTGGCTCGACAATTTCCGCTTCTTTAAGAAGTCGAAGAAAATTTGGTGCACTTTTGCTGTTGGCGCCGCATGATGACCAATCAAACTGTTCTGTTGGGTTGTTAAGGTTCTTTAAGTAGCTCTGAACGAATTGCTTTGCGTGTTTGAGTTTGGCTGGCGGGAGTGCATCTGCGGGCACATACCAATTTCTACCTCGCTTTTTAGCGTGAATTACCTTTTCGTATCTTTTGCAGTAGTCTCTTGCTTGAGAACGGGAAACATTCCAGAGTTCGGCGGCAGCTGAAGTGGAAATCATTTGTTGTGCCATCGGCTTTCCTTTCGGCTGGTGCGCCTTGACCATATGGTCAAGGCTATCTATCGAGGATAGATAGCCTAAAGAGGCTTCTTTAGCCTGTTCGAAACGTTGCTCTCCCGTCGATAGTGGGATTTGGGCGATGGCCGCTAAGGCTAAAAATGCGGAAGTAGGTGGCGTCAATTCTCCACACCCTCTTCATGGTTACGGAGTCGTTTCTTGCCGCAATCCGCACCCCTTGTTACTATGTTTTTGCACACTGTGTTCATTAATGGTCGCCTTGTCTAACTCGTGCCCGAGGGAGCATGCGGGCGGCCGTACAACGGGGAAGAGGTTGTTGTGGCGGCTGGTTCCAGCACACAATTGCGTTGCGATGGCAACGTTGGCGTTGCTGCGTCTTGTGCTGAAGGCGCATGCCCCGCCTCACCCTGCTCCGAAGACCGTCGCATCACGCGCAGCAAGAAAGCGCTTCGTTCTGCTCTTATAACCCTCATCGAAGAAAAGGGCTTCGAGGCCATTACGGTAAACGACTTGTGCTCGGCCGCCGATCTCAACCGTGGCACGTTCTACAACCACTTCCGTAGCAAAGAGCACTTGCTTGCCACCTTTGAAGATGAAGTGATGGCTGATTTGGCTCAGATCCAAACGCAAATGGAAGCATTCAATGTGCGTGACGTAGTAGCTGTGCGCCTTATGAAGCGCCCGCTGCCGTTCCTGGTCGAGCTTTTCGACTACCTGCGCAATCAGGGCGCTTTCCTGCATGCAGTATTGGGCCCCGGCGGGGATGCGGCATTTGGCCCGCGCCTGCGCGATTCGGTGTGCACGCACCTTATCCAAAGTGTGCTCCACGAGCAGTATCGCAACGATCCTAGCCCGTTTGTTAGCTATTACCTGGCCTTCTACGCTTCAGCGTATTTAGGCGTTATAACCCATTGGATTGAAACCGGAATGAAGGAAAGCTCGGAGGAAATGGCGCTTATTGCTATGCGTTTGCTTTTTATCAAACCGGGGGAACCTATTCGAATGTGAGGAGATTCACCATGGCAACCGAAGCTGGAGTATCTAAGCTCCATCTGGGTATCGACGTGGGATCAACCACGGTAAAAGTTGCAGTTTTGGACGAAGACGATCAAATCGTCTATTCGGTCTATCGGCGCCACCACGCGGATGTACGTGCGACGGTGCTGGGGGTATTGCAAGAAGCGGCAGCACAATTTCCCGATAAAGAGGTTACGGTGGCCATCACTGGCTCCGGTGGTCTGTTGCTTTCCCAGTGGCTCGGTATCGAATTCGTTCAGGAAGTAATCGCTTCCAAAACGGCAGTTGAAACGTTTATCCCCAAGACCGATGTTGCTATCGAGCTTGGTGGCGAAGACGCTAAGATCATCTACTTCGATAATGGCATCGAACAGCGTATGAACGGTACGTGCGCTGGTGGTACCGGCGCATTCATCGATCAGATGGCCGCGCTTTTGGACACTGACGCAACGGGACTGAATGAGCTTGCTCAACATCATACGGTGCTGTATCCGATTGCTAGTCGTTGTGGCGTATTCGCCAAGACTGACGTACAGCCCCTTTTGAACGAGGGAGCTAAAAAAGAAGACATTGCTGCATCGATTTTCCAGAGCGTTGTTACGCAAACCATTTCCGGTTTGGCATGCGGTCGTCCGATTCGCGGTCATGTTGCGTTCCTCGGCGGTCCGCTGCAGTACTTGCCTGAACTCCGCAAGCGCTTCTATGAAACGCTTGAGCTTGATGATGAGCATATTATCGTTCCCGATAATGCTCATCTTTTTGTGGCGAGCGGTTGCGCGTTGGCTGGCTCTGAAGCTAAAGCTGAGTTGCTTTCTGACGTTGTTCGGCGTCTTGAAAATCTGGGTGATGTGCAGGGCAGCGAAGTGGTTCGTCTCCCTCCCTTATTTAAAGATGAGGCCGATTATCGTGAGTTCAAGCAGCGCCATGATCGCGAAAAGGTTCGTCGTGCTGATCTTTCAGCCTATGAAGGGGCTGCTTTTCTTGGCATCGACGCTGGTTCGACCACATTCAAGAGTGCCCTTATCGGCGAAGATGGCAGCCTTTTGTGGAGCAGCTATGTCAACAACAAAGGCGACGTTTTGGGGTGCGCGAAGCGTGCCGTTGCCGAGCTGTATCAGCAACTTCCTGTCGATGAATCGGGCAAGCCCAAGGTGAACATCGCTCATGTTACGGTTACCGGCTACGGTGAGGCGTTGCTGCTCGAAGCTTTGCGTGTGGATTCCGGCGAGATCGAAACGGTTGCGCATCTCCGCGGCTCTCAGGAAATGCTTCCAGGCGTTGAGTTCATTCTGGATATTGGCGGTCAGGACATGAAGTGCCTGCGCGTTAAGGACGGCGTGATTGACCACATCATGCTGAATGAGGCGTGCTCATCTGGCTGCGGTTCGTTTATCGAGAGCTTTGCATCGGGTTTGAATCTTGACGTGTCCGAATTCGCTCAGAGCGCTATCAAGGCTGAAAATCCTGTTGATTTGGGCAGCCGTTGTACGGTGTTCATGAACAGTCGCGTTAAGCAGGCTCAGAAGGAAGGTGCCACGGTTGGTGACATCGCTGCTGGCTTGGCTCTTTCCGTTATCAAAAATGCCTTGTTCAAGGTAATTAAAATCCGCGACCCCCGTGAAGTGGGCACTAAGGTTATCGTTCAGGGCGGTACGTTCTTGAACGATGCCGTTTTGCGTGCATTCGAGCAATTGGCTGAAACCAATGCGGTTCGCCCTGATATTGCTGGAAACATGGGTGCATATGGTGCTGCCCTGCTGGCGCGCGATCGCGCTCATGTCAAGGAAGCGGCTTCGGGCGTTCCTGCTCAAACGACCATGCTTGGATTGGATGCCTTGCGCGCGCTTGAGCCTACGCATCGAAATGTGCGCTGTAAAGCATGCTCGAATCACTGCTTGCTCACTATCAACGATTTTGGCATTGATGAGGAAACGGGTAAGCACCGTCGCTTTATCACGGGTAATCGTTGTGAAAAGGGCGCGGGATTGGCAGAAGAAGCCGCCAAGGTTCCAAACTTGTTCGAATACAAGACCCATCGCTTATTCGACCATTATCGGCCTCTATCCAAGGAAGAGGCAACTCGTTCCACGGTTGGTATTCCTCGCGCCCTGAACATGTACGAAAACTATCCGTTCTGGTTTACGTTCTTTACCGAACTGGGCTTCCGTGTGGAACTTTCCGATCCTTCAACCAAGAAGACGTACGAAGCGGGTATCGAGTCTATGCCTTCTGAAAGCGTGTGCTACCCAGCCAAACTTTCTCATGGCCATATCATGAACTTGCTTGATAAAGACATCGATTTCATCTGGATGCCTTGCGCGAAGTATGAACGTCAGGAAGACGAGACCGCGGGCAATCATTTCAATTGCCCTATCGTAATGAGTTATTCCGAGGCGCTGAAACTCAATGTTGATGCACTGAACGAGACCGATATCCAGTTCCTGAATCCTTTTGTTCCCTACCACATGAAGGACAAACTGAAGGAGCGCTTGTACGTCGAGCTCGTCGAGAAGCATCCTGAGCTTATGGGCTCTGGCCCTGCTCCCACGCAGGCTGAAATTGATGCTGCGGTAGATGTCGCATGGGCTGAAGACGAGCAGCTTCACGAAGATATCCACAACAAGGGTATGGAAACCCTGAAATGGATAGAAGAGCATGGAGTGCACGGTATTGTATTGGCTGGTCGCCCGTATCATGATGATCCTGAAATCAACCATGCAATTCCAGAATTGCTTACCAGCTTCGGCTTGGCAGTGTTTACCGAAGATTCAATTGCTCATTTGGGTCAGGTCGAACGTCCTCTTCGCGCTGTTGACCAGTGGATGTACCATACGCGCTTGTATCGTGCCGCAAAGGTGGTAACCCAGCGTGATGACCTTGATATGATTCAGCTGAATAGTTTCGGTTGCGGTCTCGACGCTGTTACGACAGATCAGGTTCAGGAGATCCTAGAGGGCTCGGGCAAAATCTACACTGTTCTGAAGATCGATGAGGTTTCCAATTTGGGTGCTGCCCGTATTCGAGTTCGCTCTTTGCTGGCTGCGTTGAAAGACCAATCCGACGAGCGCGCTGAACAGAATGCAATTGAGGGTGGCTGTCCTGTTTGCGGCATTGACGCTGATAAGCTCGAGGCCGATGTTGCTGCACGTGAGGCTGTTATCAATGCCAAGACCGGTGCCCGCGAAGCTGAGGCTGGCGCTGCGGTTGCTGCAGAGATTGCCAATGGTCAGGGAAGCACCTGTTCGTGCGGGACGATTGATAAGCATGATGACCCCCATATTCGTGAAGCTGAATCCACTGCATTCCCGAAGGTTCAGTTCACTCAAGAGATGAAAGATGCTGGGTACACTATTCTTTGTCCCCAGATGGCTCCTATCCATTTTGACTTGCTCGTGCCGATCTTCCGCTCAAATGGCTACAACCTTGAATTGCTACCAGCGGTAGACCATGGAGCGGTGGATGCTGGCCTGAAGTACGTGAACAACGATATTTGCTACCCGTCCATTCTGGTTACTGGTCAGATCATGGAAGCGGTTACGTCTGGTCGTTATGACACTGATAAGCTTGCTGTGATCATCACCCAAACAGGCGGCGGCTGTCGTGCAACCAACTACATCAGCCTCATCCGCAAGGCGTTGAAGGCGGCGGGTCTGGGCCATATCCCTGTTATCTCGCTCGCATTCAAGAAGCTGGATGAATCAAATCCTGGTTTCAAGGTGACGGCCACCATGCTGTACAACGCTATATTTGCGTTGTTCTACGGTGACTTGCTTATGCAGTGTCTGTACCGTACGCGTCCGTATGAAATTGAAAAGGGTGCGGCAGAGCAGTTGTTCGATTACTGGATGGAAAAATGCAAGCTGCAAATCGCCGAAGGCGAGAAATTCGGTCGCTACAAGAAGACGGTTCGCGCCATCGTAGACGACTTCGACAACTTGCCGCTGCAGGGCGAGGGAACCAAGCCTCGCGTCGGTGTTGTTGGCGAGATTTTAGTTAAGTTCCACCCCACGGCAAACAACCAGGTAGTCGACGTCATCGAGGCGGAAGGCTGCGAAGCGGTTGTGCCTGGATTGGTTGACTTCTTCTTGTTCGGTATTGCTGGCTCCATCTTCCAGCAGGAAGGTGTAGGAAAATCGAAGAAGGGTGCGATGGGTGCAAAGGCGGGCTTGGCTGCCATTGCGAAGCTGCGCAAACCCATGAATGATGCCTTGGCGAAGTCAACGCGCTTCGAGCCGCCCACGGATATCTTTGAGTTGGCAAGCTATGCCGAAGAGATCTTGTCTCTGTGCAATTCGATGGGTGAAGGCTGGCTTCTTACTGCTGAAATGTGCGAGCTCATTCGCAACGGCGCTCCGAACATCGTGTGTGCCCAGCCTTTCGCATGCTTGCCCAACCACGTTGTTGGCAAGGCGGTTATTAAGGAGCTGCGTCGTCGCTATAAGGGCACTAACATCGTTGCAGTCGATTATGACCCTGGTGCTTCCGAGGTTAACCAACTCAATCGTATCAAGCTGATGATTTCGGTTGCTAAGGCGAACCTCGCTGAAGAGCTCAAGGCCGAGCAACAGCACTCGGAAGAGGGAAGTACAACCGAGTTCCATACCGAAAGCGAAGTGGAGACTACGCGCGCATAATGCTCATGTTTCGCTTATGACGCTCTTTGGCCGACCCTTCAATCTGAGGGTTCCTTAAAGCGGCAAAAAGGTTTTGTTTCCTTTTTGCCGCTTTCTTTTTCCGGAATCGCTTTAGTACGGTGTAGAATCCATACGCTATGGATATGATATTTGAATTGATCTCTAACTTTTTTGGAATCGAGCCTCTAGGTTTAGCAATTGTTTGTGGGCTTGTTTTTTTGGCCGGCTATGTCGATGCTATCGCTGGGGGAGGTGGGCTAATTTCCTTGCCCGCTTATCTTATTGCCGGTGTTCCGATTCATGCCGCTATAGCCACAAATAAGCTCAGTTCCTGTATGGGGACTACTGTGGCAACGTTTCACTATGCCAAATCGGGTTTCATTAATGCGCGCCTTGCGTTGCCAAGCATCGTCTTTGCTTTCTTGGGGTCGTTTTGCGGTTCCAACGTATTGCTGCTCGTTGATGACGGATTTTTGCGCCTATTTCTTTTGATGGTGCTTCCGGTAACGGCGATTTATGTAATGAAGTCCAAAAGTTTTGACGCAGCGGGTCTTCAATCGTTTTCACTTCGTAAGACCACTTTGCTCTGTATGGGAATTGCCTTCGCGGTTGGTGTTTATGACGGCTTCTACGGTCCGGGAACGGGAACGTTTTTGATGCTAATACTTACCGGATTGGCCCATTTGCGTTTGGACTCTGCGGCAGGCGTTACGAAATCGATCAATCTCACTACCAATTTAGCGGCGTTGATCGTGTTTTTGATCCATGGCCAAGTAGTTATCCTTCTCGGCCTTTTGGCTGGCTTGTTCAATATGATCGGCAACTATCTGGGGTCTCATAGTTTTACCAAGAACGGGGGTGCTATCGCGCGCCCCATTACAATAGCGGTATTGTTGATTTTCTTCGCGAAAGTTGTTTGGGATTTCATGGCATAGAGCCAATTGGGCGGCTTGAAGAAAACAGGTGCTTTGATCAAGCTGCCTTCTGCGCGCTATTTCACGAGTGATCGATGGTGTAGTAGCTGTTCTCTTACGGAAATCGGCGTCTCAAGGCTCTTCATTCTGCATCTTTTAACGCTTTAGATTCTGTGACTTGAAGTCTGCTTCCGAACCTGGACTAGTTGGCGTATTGATTGATTTACGATGGCGTATTCTCTATGTGAACGTGTTCATTCTTAATTGGGAAAGCGCTATAGTGGGGTCGTAGTAATTGTGAACACGTTCAAATTTGCTGTTATTAAAGAAACGGCAATAAAGCGGGGTTAGCCCGTGCATGGAGAGGCGGTATTGCCATGAGTAAGATTCCAAGTGTTGAAACTATGGGAACTTGTCCGAAATGCGGAATCCTATTGGATCTTACCGTCGAAGTTGCCCCTGAAGAAGTTATATACCATGGCGTTTGTCCTGAACATGGGGCATTTACCCGTTCGGAGCCTCGAGCTGATTTGTCGGAACTTGGTGTTAAGGTTTCATCTACGGTTGGCATACGCGGTCAGCAAGCTTCTGTTGCGTAAGTTTTTGGTTGCAGCCTTAAATCAAACTCGGAACCAATTAGGGGCTGCACTGAAGACAGGAACGTTTAGGGTTGCAGTTCATAGGCTTCGACCCAGTATAGACCTCGCTGGTTTTAGCGGGGTCTATTTGTGTTTTGGGAGACTTGGGCAACCTAACTCATCTCGAGACAATAAGGCACTGTCGTTTTGGGCTTCGGTAAGCGTTTTGCGGTTGCTTGCTGTGCTTTAGCTTATGAGACCTTTGCGATAGCGCATTTCGATTGCTCGATGTCGCCGTAATGAATGGCGGCAGTGGGGCAGAGCCTTAGGCAGCCGAAACACATAAAACACGTTTCTTTTATCCAGACGGGGTGCTCATCTTTCATTTCAATTGCTTCGGCGGGGCAAATCCGGCTGCATTTGCCGCAGCCAATGCAGTTTTTGCATACTGAGAAATTATCAGTATAAAGAACCTCGTCAAGATCGACACGGGTATAGAGGCCTGCGGCGCTCTTGGTCTTTCCATCGTTCATGACGCACTCCTTGCCCTGATCCCTGTTGTCCATTGTATTGCTCGGTTAATCGAGAAAACAATGCAATCTGAAACAGCATGTATGAGTCAAATTCATACATGAATTATCAATTGCATCCATCGTTTTTTTGAGACGTGGTTTCTACTGTTGGCCTTCAAGATTGCGACTCGGCATAACGGACTGTGCGTAGTGTTGCTGCTTATGTAACTAGCAGGTTTGTTATGCAGCCGAAACGTGATGATTTAAGGTCGATGGGCTGCTTCGCAATTCAGCCGCTTCGCTATTTGGCTAAGTTCGGTATAATTTCATGGTTATACAAATACAAGGATGAAGAAAGGGTGCATCGTGGCCAACAGCTACAAGCAAACCATGAATCTGCCGCGCACCGACTTCGCGATGCGTGCGAACTTGCCTGAAAACGAACCTAAGCGCCTTGAGTATTGGAATGACATCGACATTTACGCAAAGGTGCTTGAAAAGAACAAGGATAATGCACCCTTCGTCCTGCACGATGGTCCTCCGTATGCAAATGGCCCTATTCATATCGGTCATGCCTTCAATAAGATCCTTAAAGACTTCATCGTTAAGTACAAGTCTATGCGCGGCTTCTACGCACCCTATGTTCCTGGCTGGGATTGTCATGGCCTGCCTATTGAAAACAAGGTTGAAGAGCAGCTCGGCGAAGAGAAAATGGCTAAGATTGATACGGCTACGTTCCGTAAGATCTGTCGCGAATACGCCACTAAGCAGCTTGACGGCCAGCGCGAGGGCTTCAAGCGCCTTGGCGTGCGTGGAGAGTGGGATAATCCTTACCTCACCTACTTGCCTGAATATGAAGCAGGTAACATTGAGATTTTCAAGAAACTCTACCTTGACGGTAGTGTGTATCGTGGTCGCAAGCCCATTCATTGGTGCAGCCATTGTCACACAGCACTTGCTGAAGCTGAAATTGAATACAGCAACGAAGTAAGCCCCGCTATCTTCGTCCGCTTTGAAATGACGACTACTCCTGCTGGTCTTGAGTCTTACGAAGGCAAGATGGATGTAGCCATTTGGACCACTACGCCATGGACGCTTCCTGCAGACCAATGTGTCATTCTTCACCCGGCGGCAGAATACGTAGCTGTTGTTGTCGATGGTCGCGCCACCATTGTCGCCCGTGATTTGGTTGAGAAATGTTGCGAGCGTTTTGGCTGGAACAACGAACTTGCTTGTTGCGCTGACGGTAGCGAATGGTCTATGACCGGCGCAGATCTTGCTGGCAATGAGTACAAGCAACCTATTTTTGCCGACCAGGGCGAAATCGGTAAATTTATCTATGCCGACTACGTAACGCTCGAAGATGGTACGGGCATTGTACATGGCGCTCCTGGCCATGGTGTCGACGACTACAACGCTGGCATGAAATTCGATATCCCCGTTGTTATGCCTGTTGACGATGACGGCAAATTCTATGTTGGCGAGGGTATCGGTTATGGTGGCCCTTGGGGTGGAATGGATGTCAATGAGGCCAACCCCGAGATCATTAAGTGGCTCGATGAAAAGGGTCTCCTTATCCTTCACGAGGATATCGATCATAGCTACCCCCACTGTTGGCGCTGCCACGAGCCCGTTATTTTCCGTGCAACCACCCAGTGGTTTGTTTCCATGGATAAGACTGGTATTCGCGAAAAGGCATCTAATGCCATCAAGGAAGACGTTACCTGGTATCCTTCCTGGGCTTCTAATCGCATTGGCGCTATGGTCGCCGATCGTCCTGATTGGTGCATCAGCCGCCAGCGCTATTGGGGCGTTCCGATTCCAGTATTTACCTGCGATTCCTGCGGTGAAACCGTAGCAACCGAAGCAACATTCGATGCGGTTATCGATCTCTTCAAGACCGAAGGTGCTGATGCGTGGTATCGCAAGACGCCCGCTGAATTCTTGCCGGCAGATACCTGCTGTCCTAACTGCGGTGCCGGTGTTGATCACCTGGAATCCGATAAAGACGTTTTGGACGTTTGGTGGGAGTCTGGTGTAAGCCATACTTCCGTCTGCGAAGCCCGTGAGAATCTCCATCGTCCCGCCGATGTCTATCTGGAAGGCTCCGATCAGCATCGCGGCTGGTTCCAGTCTTCTTTGCTTACAAGCATTGCGGCATACGGTATTCCGCCCTACAAGAACGTTATTAGCTGCGGTTTCACGCTCGATAAAGATGGTAAAAAGATGTCCAAGTCTCTGGGCAATACCATCGACCCCAGTGACGTGAACAAGACCTTGGGCGCTGAAGTGCTTCGCTTGTGGACTAGCTCGGTTGATTATGGCCAAGATGTGTCCATTGGCGATGAGATCCTTCAGCGAACTTCTGAGACCTATCGCAAATTCCGCAATACCTTCCGCTTCCTGCTTGGTAATTTGGACAATTTCGACGATCAGACCGACTGCGTTGCCTGGGATGAGCTTGAGCCCATCGATCAGTATATGATGGTAAAAACTGCCGCCATGCTCGATGATGTCACGAAGGCGTTCGACGATTATCGCTTCCATCACGTTTATCGTGTGGCGTACGATTTTGTTACCGATCTTTCCAACGTTTACATGGATGTTGCGAAGGACCGCCTGTATTCTGAGGCTCCGGAAAGTCCCCGTCGTCGTGCGGTTCAGACTGTCCTTATGAACATCCTTGAAGTTATGGTTCGTGTGCTTGCCCCTGTTCTTACCTTTACCACTGAAGAGGTTTGGCAGCATTACCCCGAAGCAGCTCGTGGTCGCAAGGGACGTGAATCCTCTGTTCAGCTGTGCGATTGGCCTACTCGAGGAAGCTTCGTTCCCGCCCTTCCTGCTGAAACGGAACAGCTCGAGGCCCAGTGGGCAACCATCATGGAAGTTCGCGATGTTGTAACCAAGGCGCTCGAAGAAGCGCGCGGTGCCAAGGTCATCAAGAAGAGCCAGGAGGCTAGCGTAGAGGTTACTGTTCCTGCTGGCGCTCTAGCTGTATTGAGCACTTTCGATGCAGCTGTATTTGAAGAGCTCTTCATTGTTGCGGGCGTTCGCTTCGTTGAGGGCTCTGAGCTCGGTTGCGAAGTTGTTGCGGCGCAGGGTGAGAAGTGTCCTCGTTGTTGGAACTTCCGTGAGCTGGGTGGCAACGCAAACCATCCTCATGTATGCAAGCGCTGTGGCGACGCGCTTGATGCTATTGGCTTCGAAGGCGAAGAGTAAGGCTTTTGCCTGGGATGACCAACGCTTCTAAAAAAGATACAGGTGCCGCCAAAAACGGCGGCACCTGCTTTGCGCGCAACCTTGCCTTATGGGCGGGTTGCGCGTTTTTGTGGTGTGTTGTAGACCGACTTACAAAAGCCTATTTTGATAGCAACTTCCATGTTGGACAAATTGCGGTTCCCGATATCCTCGGCTTAGTTCAGCTCAATTTGGTTCACAACAACGGCGTTGCTTGGGGCGCCTTTGCGGGGAATATTCCCATAATCGCAATTGCAACTTCCTTGATGTGTATCGGTATTGCCGCTTTTTCCTTTTACTGGGCGCGTCGCTCCTCAATGCCTGAGATGATTGGACTCGGGTTGCTGTTTGCAGGCGGAATTGGTAACTTATACGATCGCATTGCACAGGGGTATGTTGTCGATTTCATTACACCGCTCTTTATTGATTTCCCAACTTTTAATATTGCCGACATTGGTGTTACTTGCGGAATTGCTTTGTTGGCTATTTGCTGGATAGTTCAGATTGTTCGTGAGGGAAAGAGTCCTCATGAAACCTCTTCAACTAAGGAGGAATAACGTATGGCGCGAAGCCTTTCAACTACGGTTACCGAAGCATATAACGATATGCGCCTTGATTCCTTTTTGTACGAATCGGGGTTGTATGAATCGCGTAGTAAAGCGGTAAAGCAGATTGAAGCAGGCAAGGTTTTTGTGGGTGGGCAGACTCCGACGAAAAAGACTTTGGTGCATACGGGCGATTTCATTGTTTACGAGGAATTCGAAAGTAACGACCGAGTGTTTCTTGAACCTCAGGATATTCCACTCGATGTGTTTTTCGAAGATGACGATATGGCCGTCATCAACAAACAAGCTGGTTTAATCTGCCATCCTTCTCCAGGCCATCCTGACGGGACGCTGTCCAATGCGCTCATCTATAAATATGGTCGCGATCATTTGGCGCATATCCAGGGCGACGATCGTCCAGGCATTGTTCACCGTTTAGACGGCGACACTTCAGGACTTATGCTTGTTGCCAAAAACGACGAAATTGGATTTGAGCTGCAGGACGAGATCCGCTCTCGCAATGTTAATAGACGTTATCTATGTCTGGTGCATGGAAATATTGCAAGTGATACAGGTCTTATCGATGCGCCTATTTTCCGAAGCGATAAAGTTCGTACCCGTATGCAGGTCTCCGATAAACCCCAGGCACGTTCTTCGGTGACCACGTTCAAGGTGCTGGAACGCTTTGAGTCTTCCAATAAAGATAATGGCTTCTCGCTAATCGAATGTAAATTGTACTCTGGGCGCACACATCAGATCCGTGTGCATATGGAATACATTAAGCATTGGTGCGTTGGTGATCCTATGTATGGCACTCCCGGTAAAGCCGACAATCTTGGTTTAACGCGTCAATTCCTTCATTCCTATTTTGTAGAGTTCGAGCATCCTCGTACGGGTGAGGTGATGGAATTCTTGGCTCCTGTGCCGAAAGATTTGCGGGATACCCTTCGCAAGCTCCAGAACCGTCGCATTGGTCTTACGGATGCAGGTAGGGAAGTGCTCTTTAAGTACTGCAGTGAGGGTCGAGGCATTCAACTTCCTGAAGGCAAGACTGCCGAAGAGGTTGATTCGTTTACGTTTCTGTAAAAGGAGTTCATAGCTGCGTTCGCTGCGGGTAGATTGCGCATGTGCTGGCTAAACAGCTATAGAGGTCGCCGTTGAGCGGCCTCTATTTGTCGATAGGCTAATACTATTGCGTGGAGTTGGGAGTGCTCTCGATATCTTTGTCCGCTATTAAAAGCGGTGCGATTATTCTTGTAAAGAATACAAGCCAGACAAGCGAAAGACAAAATCCACCCAACACATCGCTTGCAAAATGAACTCCCAGGTAAATGCGACTAATTCCAATCATGGCGATAATCACGCAGAGGGCAACTATGATGAGTGTGCGGCGCACCCTGTCTTTTTCATAGCGCCAAACGAACCAAACAAGCAAGCCGAAAAATGCCATAGCAATCATTGAATGACCAGATGGAAAGCTGAAACCGCTGGCTTCAGCAAGGCGAAAGCCTTCGGGTCGGGGGCGTTGCACGATTGCCTTCATTACTTGGTTTAGGGCAAGAGCCAGTATTAGGTTTATGCCCGTGCATAATCCAACTTTTCTTCCCGGTGCAAAGGCGGTTACTAGGACCCAGAGCACCACGATGGTGACAGGCGTTGCCAAATTGGAAAAGCTTTCCATGATGGGCGTAAGCCAGGGTTGGCGAAGGTTTTCTACGATGAGCCAGTACGCTGCTTCATCGAGTTTCATTGCTTCGCTTTCAAGTACCTTGTCCAAGATGCCCAGATACACGGTGGTGCAAACAACGGCGACGACAAGCAGTTTGTTGTCGAGAAGCAGACGCTTGAATTGATTTGCGGCAGCCACGAGGCGTTCGTTGCTCATGTAATTAAACCCTCTCTGTGGCGGAATAAAACGCATCATATTGTAAAACCGAGGTCGTGCTCGATACGTGTTATTTGATAGTTGTAGGGAAGAAGTAAGATGCAAATAGCAATCTTTTAAAGAATTCTTTACCAGTTATTTCAAACTTATATAAGACTTGAACTGGTATTTTATTGGGTTTATTAAGCCTTATTTGATTTCATTAGGAGGCTTAATATGGAATCTAGGGATATTCTTTCGCGGCTCAATACTTCCGTTTGTTTGAGGGAACGGTTGGCTGCAATTTTAGGGGCAGTTGGAGTTGCCGTTACGGATCAAGAGATCTTTGATATAGAAAATCAAAGGAATGAATCGCTTAGATCCCATGGGTTGCTGGAGCTTGATTCACGCGCCCTCGAGATGCTCTTGACCTTCATTGGGCAAGCGCCTGTTTTTCCTTACTATTATGCAGCTGAAACAGTCTGTGAACTTATCGAGCTGTACTATGCTCTTCGCTCATCGTGTTCTCTCGAGGTCGTTGATCCGGAGCTGATTGAAAAAATTGCCGCATCTTTCGAATCAAGCGAGGGTGCAGTTGACCTCATCGACCTAGATGCTCTGATTATTTCCTCTTGCGATCCTTGGGATGCTTTCGAGGAAGCAGCTGATAGATGCGGTTTAAGCAGCCAGGATTCGTTGATTTGGGAATATGACGAGTTTTCACCTGGTCGGGATGGGGAAGAATGGGGTGCAGATTATGACAAGTAATGATCTGCAGAATCTGAGCCCACATAGCCCCGGCGCGTTGAGGGAGCCGGTTGCTCAACCTTTACTGTACAAGATCGATCAGGCGGCCCTCGAAGGATTTGGCAGGTTGTTTAGCGGGCTTGTTATGCTGCGCACTCATGGAGCATCGTCGTCGATTTCTGAACTTGAGGCGGTTCAGCTTGCTAATTCCCTCTGCTACGTCCTTGGGTCGTCCGATCTGCCGCCGGCTTCCTTGAATAATGCATTAGCCAATGAGCCGTTTACCTTCTATGTAAGTCAAGTGAAACACTTGGAGGAGCGAGTGGAAGCGCTTCTGGTGATACGGAAGCGAGTCTGCGAGCTAATGCCGCCTCTTCGCAATGTTTCTTTGCGCGATACGTTGGGAAGCATAGGCAAGATAAGGGCTTTATACGATATACGTTTCCGGGCTCATGAGGTTCCCTGCGACATCCAGTATCAGCTTAGTTGTCCTGTGTATGATAGCTTGATGGGGATCGATTATTTGGAGGCCTGGATAAGCGAATTATTGAATGAAGTTGCAGTTTACATCGGGCAGTTGTATTTCAGTGCTAGAGCGGTTTTGCTCAGACTATCGAGGGCTTCATGTCAATCTTTCGACCTTCTTAAATCTCGCGAAGATCTATTGGAGCGCGTCGGGGAGCGATGTGGGGATGCTTGCTGAACGTTCAACCGAATGGAGCTTCGCTTGATTCAGGAATACGGTTAGCTTTAACCATCGCAGAGATCGAGGCAGCGTCCTGGGTGGATAGAGCGCAGGATGCTGCCTGTTTTCACCTGAATTCGTTTAGTGGCAGCCACAAGAGGTATTGTCACAGCCTTTGCAGCTCGAACATGCAGGGGCAAGTTCGATATCTTTGTTCTGTATTTTAAGGTACACGAATATGCCGAAAGCGATTATGGCGACAGCGGCAAATCCGATAGGACTTAATTGGCCAATGCCGCCAGTTGCAAGCAATCCGAAAGCGTACACGACAAACGAAACGATCCAGGCAATGCTGCATTGCAGCACAATCATTTCGAGTGCCGAACGAGTGCCACCCTGTTCGCTGCGGACTGTAGCAATGGCCGCTACGCACGGCGTGTAGAGCAAAACAAAGGCTAGGAATGCCATTGCAGTTACTGGCGTGAACAGCATCGTAAGATCCACCCCTTCGCCCATCACTTGGGTTAGGGTGGATACCACACTTTCTTTGGCCATAAAGCCTGTCATAAGGGCGGTAGACACGCGCCAGTCTCCATAGCCGAGCGGGGCGAAAAGCGGCGCTATAAAGCCGCCTATGCATGCCAGGAGGCTAGTATCCACATCTTCTACGACGTTTAGGTGGGCGTCGAAGGTTTGCAGGAACCAGATAATGACACATGCGGCAAGAACGACGGTAAATGCTTTCTTGATAAAACCTTTAGCTTTGTCCCAAACCAATCGGGCAACGCTTTTCGCTGCGGGAAGACGATAGTTGGGAAGTTCCATAACGAAGGGCACGGGCTCGCCTCTAAAGCGCAGGTGTTTTAGCAGGGCAGCAAAGGCAATACCGCATAGTACTCCGAATGCGTACATGCCAATCATGACCACGGGCTGCATGGGGCGAGGGAAGAATGCGCCGATAAGCAAAGCGTAGATAGGCAGTTTTGCGCTGCAGCTCATGAAGGGCACCAGCATCGTTGTCATTTTGCGATCTCGTTCGCTCGAAAGCGTGCGTGTGGCCATGATCGAGGGCACCGAGCATCCAAATCCCATAAGAAGCGGAACGATACTTCTGCCAGAAAGGCCGATTTTTCGCATAGCTCGGTCCATAACAAAGGCGACACGTGCCATGTAGCCAGAATCCTCCAAAATGGAGAGGAAAAAGAACAGGGTAACAATAGTGGGCAAAAAGCCAATAACCGCTCCCACGCCGGCACCGACGCCATCTATGAGCAATGATTCTGCAACTGGGTTAAGCCCCCATGATTCAAGGCCTGCAGCCAAAGTGCTCAGGGCAATATCGACTCCCTCGCTCACTAAATCCGAAAGCGTTCCACCGATAGGGCCAAAGGTCATAGCGAAAACAAATGCCATGATGGCGAAGAAGCAGGGGATGCCGGTGAAGCGGCCAGTTAGAAGCTTGTCTACGGCAACGCTGCGCTTGTGCTCCCTGCTTTCGTGAGGGCGTACTACTGTTTTGCTGCATAGATCAGAAAGGAACGAGAAGCGCATATTCGCCAAAGCTGCTTCGCTGTCCATTCCTGCATCTTTCTCCATGGAGGTGGTAAGTTCGTCAATCGAAGACAGGGCGCTTTCGGGTAGGCTGAGCTTTTCCTTGATAAGCTCATCGCCTTCGACCATTTTGGTTGCGGCGAATCTGAGGGGCACGGAAGCCTGCTCGGCGTAGGGCTCGATGAGATGAGCAGTTGCGTGGATGCAGCGATGTACTGCTCCTAATGGGTTGTGCTCTTCCTCGCTTGAGGGGCAAAAGTCGATTTGTTCCGGCAGTTCGTAAAAACGAGCAACATGGAGAGCATGGTCTACGAGTTCGTCCACACCTTGATTCTTTGCAGCAGAAATGGGAACAACCGGGATACCGAGTTCCGCTTCGAGTTCGTTGACGCGAATGGTTCCACCGTTCTTTTCGACCTCGTCCATCATGTTCAACGCAAGCACCATGGGAATGCCCAGTTCCATAATCTGCATGGTGAGGTACATATTGCGTTCAATGTTGGTGCCGTCGATGATGTTGATAATGCCATCTGGCTTCGATTCGAGAAGGAAGTCGCGCGTTACGATTTCTTCATTTGAGTACGGGGAGAGCGAGTAAACTCCAGGCAAGTCGGTAACAGTGGCTTCGGAATGGCTGCGGATAGTGCCGTCTTTCCTATCGACAGTGACACCGGGAAAGTTGCCAACATGTTGATTGGCTCCGGTTAGCTGATTGAACAAAGTGGTTTTGCCGCAGTTCTGATTCCCAACCAAGGCAAAGGTCAAAGGGCCGGTTTTAGCGGTTTCTCTTTGAGTGTGACGTCGGTAGTCACCTGCTCCCGAAAGCTCACCTAAGCCAGGGTGGGCAATATCCTGGTGAATGTGATGGTTCTTTCGGAGGGTTGCTGGCTTGTCCGAGAGGGTGACGCATACGTTATTTGCCTCTTCGAGTCGAAGGGTCAACTCGAACCCACGCACCGTGATCTGTATTGGGTCGCCCATGGGAGCGATTTTTTGTAGGGTTACCAGAGCGTTGGGGGTGAGACCCATATCGAGCAAATGTCGTCTGATGGAGCCTGATCCACCCACTGATTCCACTATGGCGTTTTGTCCTGGCTCAAGCTCGCTAAGAAGCATCTGCTTAAATCCCCTTCGATTATCTTATCGAGCGGTCCTCGATATACGAAATGATAGCCCTTTAAATAAAGCAGCTGGATAGGAATTTCATTGCCCAGATGATTTGGCTGGTGATGGGGCAAAGAAATAGGCGATATAGTTCGGATCACCAAAGCAACACCAGCAGAGTTGTTTGCGAATACAAACAAAAAAGCAGGCCAGAAGGATGAAATCCTCTGACCTGCTGATTTAGCTGGTCGGGTTGACAGGATTCGAACCTGCGACCCCTTGACCCCCAGTCAAGTGCGCTACCAAACTGCGCCACAACCCGTTCGGTTACTGCCCGAAGCAGCTCCGCTATAATAACCCAAACAACAAAGCGATGCAAAGGGATTTTTCAAAATATTTTTCCAAATTTATTAGATCCGATTGTATTCCCAGATCAAGATGGTACTTAGAACTATTATTTAATTCGCCTTTGCCATGGAAAGAGCTTTGTCGAGAATGACATGAGCCAGTTCAGTTTTAGGGGCAGGGTCGATGTGTTCCGCGCCTGATTCGGTTACAAGCCAGATTTCATCGTCGTCTTTTCCGAACGTTTTGTTTGCGCCCACTTCGTTTGCAACAATCATATTTGCGCCTTTTTTGGCAAGTTTCTTGCGGGCATTGTCGACTACGTCATTTGTTTCAGCGGCAAACCCAATTACAACTCGGTTTTCCTTCTTGTGGCCAAGCGTTGCCAAGATATCGGGGTTTTCGGCGAGCTGAATAGCGGAAAGTTCACTGTCATTCTTGCCCTTTTTGAGTTTCTTGTCAGCTGGGTTTGCGGGTCGCATATCTGCCACTGCTGCAGCAAACAGGGCGATATCTGCATTGGCAAATGAAGCCTCTGCAGCGGTAAGCATGTCGCGTGCGCTTTCGACGTACGTCGTCTCTACGCCGGCGGGCGCTGGGAGTGCAACGGGCCCAGAAATCAAGGTGACCTGAGCTCCTCGGTTGGCGGCTGCTGATGCAAGCGCATAGCCGAATTTGCCAGAAGAGCGATTGGTGAGGTAACGGACCGGATCGATGGGCTCTACTGTGGGCCCAGCGGTGACCATTACGCGCTTGCCTGCAAAGTCGTTTTTGATTTCATTCTTTCCATTGAGCAGATCAAGGACGGCAGAAACGATACGTTCTGGTTCAGCGAGGCGGCCGCGCCCAACATCGCCACAGGCAAGGTAGCCGTCATCGGCTTCAACGAAATGGAAACCACGTGTTTTGAGGGTTTTCATATTGGTTTGCGTTGCAGCGTTTTCATACATATGAACATTCATAGCGGGTGCAACCACGATAGGCGCTGTGGTGGCGAGAAGGGTGGTGGAGAATAGATCGTCCGCGATGCCGTGTGCTGCTTTTGCCATAACGTTTGCCGTACACGGCGCAAGGAGTACAACGTCAGCTTCTGCTGCTAATGAAATGTGATGAATTGGATCGGAGGGGTCGTCGAATAAACCTACCGCAACCGGTTCATGGGTGAGGGAGCGGAAAGTGAGTGGGTCGATAAAGTGCGTGGCATGCTCGGTCATCATCACTTTAACTCGAATGCCGGCTTTTTGGAGTCCTCGTACGATTTCGCATGATTTATAGGCGGCGACTCCTCCGCTAACACCTATAAGTACGGTTTTCTGTTCCGCGGTATCCATCAAATTCGCTCCTTCAGCGATAAAAGGTACAAAAAAGCGCTGCCGATATTGTACGGCAGCG
>OGQL01000922.1_pt1 | contig 23162 bp, 24 predicted proteins | sample 1553211 | NCBI WGS metagenome assembly OGQL01 (sample SAMEA2579942, study PRJEB22360) | human gut metagenome
TCCCACGGAAAAGCTTTCTTCGAGTAGCTACGCTGCATGTTTTCGGTTGCTTTTTTATAAAGCTGAAGTAAGCAGAAAGGGTTCAGGGATTTCCCTGATAAGTGCCGTTGTGGTATCACAACGGCGATGCTTGCGATATAATTATTTCGGCGGCAGGATAGTATTTTTAAATAAACATGGTTTTCTCTTTTCTTTGTAAATTTAACTGTGGTAAATCAAAAATTCTTTTCTAGTTGCTCAGTTCCTAAGGTATAATGAAGGGGATCGGTCTGACGAGGCGATGCATGAGCTGCTACGCTCGTCCAGCAAACTGTCAGCCGCCTCTCATTGTATCGTTCGATTTATGCAGGTTGAATTAAAGGAGTCAACTCCCACATTCGAATAACAACGCAAGCTGAATCGGTACTGAGTAACAGCGGTCACCGAATATGATTAGGAGGTTGAAATCCATGACAAACAACATCATCACAGCTGTCGGAATTGACGTCTCCAAAGGGAAAAGCATGATTGCCATACGGCACGGCACCCGGGTGGAGAGGTTTTGCGTATTCACCGCACGGAACGGCCCAAACAACAAAAATTTAAAACAATCGCCGCAACACACTCTTTTTTTCGGGTAGTACAGGAAGTAACAGGGGGTGAGGTGTGGAGAGGGGGAGTGAGCTTTCGCAGCCATTTCGCTCCTGCAAAAGGGCAGAATTTCCCTAAGGCGTCCCGTTATCTTTTTTGATTGTGTCAATACAGCGAATATCGGTTACAAAATTCAAGTGCCCGGAACACCGAATTCATACCCAAAACATAAAAACAGCGTTTCTATTCTTTCTTTTTAGAAAGTTAGAAACGCTGCTTTTATAATATGCTAATTTGCTGTTTGTTGCTGTCAAATGGGTTCTTATCTGCAGAATTTTGAAGGCGTATCATAAACAAATTAAAATGCGTTGGACTCTGTTTTTTAATATCAAATCTACGCCCATTTCTACGCCCAAATGACATGAAATTGTGTGATTTTATATGGAACTTTATGCTTGCGATGTTTTAGAAAACGCAGTAATCATGCGGGTTTGCAGACTTATATGGAAGTATATAGATATATGAAAAATGGTCGGTCTGCAACGATACCTAATTTCATCTATAAAACCATCTTTCTTTGAATGTAGTCATGACGTAAACTCATACACAATCAGTATAGCATATTCCCCCTGCGCCTGCAAGAAAATTCTGTGATTTACAGGGGAAAGTTTTTTTTAAATCTGCTGTGGATAAAATCACCATATCACGCCTATGCAGTAGAAAGCAAAAGAAAATCATGTTGCTTCAAGACGAACTGTTTTTACATAATGAATAAAATTATATCAACAAAAGTCTAGATACTATTGACAAATACCTTGCTAATCAGTATCCTTAAAACAAGAGTTATCGTATATTAAACTGATACTTTACAGTTTGGGGTGAAGATCGATGAAACGGATTTTGTCCATGGAATTAAAAAAAGCGTTTTGGAACAAGAGATTTTTATTTTCTTTATCAGTCGCTCTTTTTTTGTCTTTATTAAGCGGCTTTTTACAAATTCGGGGATACATCATCAGAACAAGGTTTCTGAATACACCAGCATACCAAAATGTTGCTGACTGGGGAAAAGACTATCATCTTAGTGCTGAAACTATGGCGGATTTCTGGATTGGCATGGATTTTTCAACTTGGTGCGCCACGGCATTTTTCTTTTTACTACCATTGCTGGCTGTCTTACCTTATGGCAGCTCGCTCCACCGGGAATACAAAAGCGGGTATCTTAATTTGATCACGCCGCAGATTTCCCAGAAGCGCTATTTTGCGGCAAAGTTTTTGGCGTCGTTTCTGTCCGGCGGCGCAGTGATCGTTCTTCCTATGATTGTCAACGTGATTTTTGTCGCCTGTACGGTGCCGATGCGTCTACCGTCCGTATTAGAAGTGATCTATAACGGCGTATACGGATTCGGGCTATGGGCGGAGGTTTTTTATACGCACCCGGTTCTTTACATTCTGCTCTATCTCTTGCTGGATTTTCTTTTTTCCGGCGCGATTGCCACAATTCCCATGGCACTTTACAAACTGAAAAACAGAGGACTGGTCTTAATTCTTCCGTTTCTCACGCTAATGGTTTTTCACATTTTCCTTTCCCTGCTTTATCGGTTCATTCCTTTCTGCCTGTCGCCTCTCGATTTCCTTCGCGCGGTAAATGTTTCTCCGTATGGCGCAAATTTGTGGATTGTAGCCGCAGAGTTTATACTGCTGCTTCTTCCGGGGATGCTCACCGTTTTGGCTTGGAGAAAAAAAGATGTTTTATAGAATTTTTGCTTTAGATGTAAGGCGATCCTTACTCGGCAGATGGAAAAGATTTTCGGTTGCACTGCTCTTTTTTGTTCTGGTAGCATTTGCATGCAAAATCAGCTTTTCAAACGCATACCTGCAAAGCCCGCAGCTTTCTCCTTTTGCGGCGCCTACCTTGGGGGACTTTTTGTTGTATGCCTTTGGGGGTTGCGATTTGTACATATTTGATTTGGATAGGCCATTTGCTATTCCTTTTCAATGGCTTTTACTGATTTTACTTGCCATATATATTAACTTTGACTTGACTGAGGAAAGCTCTGCGGGCCTGAATGTACAATTACTTCTTCGTGCCGGTGATAAAAAGCAATATTGGTTATCGAAAATTCTGTGTATTACTATCAGCACAAGCTTGTATTTTATGCTGGGTGTGATTGTGACACTCGGGTGCGGTTCTGCCTTGGGTGGAGTTTCTTCTTTAGAAATAGATAATTTAATTTTAAACGTGATGAACCTTTCTTCTATGGTTCCTCGAGAAGCCACCAGCCCCGCTTTTATTCCGACCTTGTTGATGGTATGGTTTGCCATTCTAACGATCACGTTGCTTCAGCAGCTTATTTCACTATTCATCAAACCGATTGGAAGTTTTTTAGTCATGGCTGTATTTTTGTTTCTGTCTGCCTATTTTATGAAACCTTTTTTCTTTGGCAATTATGCCATGATAATTCGAAATGCCCTCCTTTGTGAGGGCGGAGTCGATGCGGCGGAAGGTATTTTGATTTTGTCGCTTGTAAGTTTAGCATCGATAGCAGGAGGTTGCGTCGTTTATGATCGCAAGGATATTTTAAGCAAGGGGGAATCCTGATGTTTCTTGAAGTGAAAAACGTTACAAAGTCTATACACGGCGATGTTGTAATCAAAAACGTATCCCTTTGCTCCGAGCGCGGGCGTGTGATCGGCCTACGTGGAATAAATGGTTCCGGCAAAACGATGCTGATGCGCCTAATCAGTGGATTGATCCGCCCCACGAAAGGACAGGTTTTGATCGACGGAGAAGTCGTATCGAAAGACATACCGTTTCCGAGATCCTTAGGCGTGCTGATTGAAGGGCCGGCCTTTTTGGACGATTATTCCGCTATGGATAACCTGAAACTCATCGCATATCCCAAAGGAAAAGTGACAGAGGATGAGATCAGGGCCGTTTTATCGGAAGTGAGGCTGGATCCGAAAAGCCGTAAAAAATACAAAAAGTTTTCTTTGGGCATGAAGCAGCGCCTCGGCATTGCGGCGGCGGTTATGGAGCACCCGGATTTGATTCTGCTCGATGAACCCACAAATGCGCTGGATGAATCCGGCGTTGACATGCTGGGGGACATCGTGAAAAAAGAAAAAGACCGCGGCGCGGTCTTGATCGTTTCCTCGCACGATCGGGATATTCTGGAGGATATATCCGATGAAATTTACGATTTAGAGCAGGGAGAGATCGTTCGGCACAGCATAAAGGGGGAGAAGCGAAGTGAAGGCTAAGAAAATCTTACTATGCGCAGTCAGTCTGGTTTTGCTTCTGCTCATCGTCGTGCGCATCGTCCATGTGAATACCAATGTGTTGACGATCCCGGAAGAGCGCTATGCGCAAAACCAGTGGGTAGAGCTGAACGGTGCCTTTCAGGAAATGGATGATGAAAACACGGAGGGCTACTCTGTAAGAATACTTGGTGCGGAACAGCTGACCTACAATGAATTTCTGGAAAAATACGGCGCGTCGGAAAATCCCCCGGAGGGAAAGGATGATATAGAGACTGTGCTCGATGTAGAGTATGAATTTCGCAATGTAGGCAATTCAGACGGCTACCTCCTGCTGATCCAATACATGATTGCAGGGCCGTACTATTCGCTAATTTTCGATTCGACCTTGTGGTCTGTATGCACGCCGACCGGCGAGGGACAACTCGCAACCGCATTGCAGGAAGATACCACGTATTCTTTCCATGTCCCGTACATTTTTGCCGGCGGCTTTTCTAAAGACTTAGAAGGCGAAAAACTCGCCGCCGTCGTTTCACGTGTCCCTGTCAAAAAAATGATTGAATTTACGTTGTAATCTGCTTTATAAATAAACAAAAAGAAAACGGGCTTCTGCCGAATTGCCGCGGCGGGGCCCGTTTCTTTATGTGTGAACTTGCGATGTGTGCAATCTTGTTCTCTTATGCGTTTTCCTGTTCTGCGAGTTTTCTGCCCATGAGCACGCCCATGCAAGAGGCCATCATCAGGCCGCGCGTCCATCCGCTGGCGTCGCCAAGGCAGTGCAGGTTGTGAATGCTTGTGTTGAGGTCTGTGTCCATCTTCACGCGGTTGCTGTAAAACTTCAGCTCCGGCGAATAGAGCAGCGTCTCCACGGCGGCGAAGCCCGGGACGACGTGATCGACCGCTTGAATGAAGTTGATGATATTCACCATAGCGCGGTACGGCATGGCAGAGGTGATGTCGCCCGCCACCGCGTCCGGCAGAGAGGGGCGCAGGTTCGAGCGAGAAAGCTCTTTCTGCCACGTGCGCTTGCCGTCCAGAATATCGCCGTAGCGCTGCACCAAAATGTGTCCCGCGCCCAGCATGTTCGTCAGCTCGCCCACCTTCTGCGCGTATTCGATCGGCTGATTGAACGGCTCGTTGAAGTTGTGGGAGCATAAAATGGCGAGGTTCGTGTTATCGGATTTTTTATCTTTATAGGAATGGCCGTTCACGACGGCGAGGTTGTTATCATAATTTTCCTGGCTGACAAAGCCGCCCGGGTTCTGGCAGAATGTGCGCACCTTGTTTTTAAACGGCTTCGGGTAGCCGATGAGCTTCGATTCATACAGAACGTTGTTCACGGTTTCCATGATCTCGTTGCGCACCTCTACGCGCACGCCGATGTCCACTGTGCCCGGCGCATGGGCGATGCCGTGGCGGGCGCAGAGCTTGTCAAACCAATCCGCGCCGCGTCGGCCGGCTGCCACAACGGTCTGCTTCGCGTAAACGTCGTATTCGTTCTGACCCTCCGCAACGTGCACGCCGATGCAGGTGTCGTTCTTCAAAATGAGGTCGCTGCACGCGCAGCCGAAGCGAATCTCCACGCCGTTATGCAGAAGATATTGCTCAATCGCGTAATAAATCTCCTGCGCCTTCTCTGTGCCGAGGTGACGGATGGGGCAGTCGACAAGCTTCAGGCCGGTCTGGATGGCACGCTTGCGAATTTCTTTGACGGCTTCCTTTTCGCTCACGCCCTCCACGCGCGTGTCCGCGCCGAACTCCAGATAGATGGAATCCGTGTATTCAATAAGCGACTGTACGGTGTCTTCGCCGATCAGCTGAGGCAGGTCGCCGCCAACCTCCGGGCTGAGGGACAGCTTGCCGTCCGAAAACGCACCCGCGCCGGAAAAGCCTGTTGTAATATGGCAGTACGGCTTGCAGTTCATGCAGCGGCCGGTCTGGGCCTTGGGACATTTGCGCGTTTCAATGGAACGGCCTTTTTCCAGCAGCAGAATTTTCTCCTTGCTGCCGCGGCGCAGAAGCTCCATCGCGGTAAAAATGCCGGCAGGACCGGCGCCAATGATGACGATATCCGTGTTCATGTTTGACCCCAACTTTCTAAAACTAACAGATGAATTTGCGTATGAATTTCAAAATACAACTTTATGCAAGACCCGGTTTCGGGTAAATCGGCACATAAAAAGGCCGCCCTGTGCCCAAACGTATACACGAAGCCCGTAAGCGGCTTCGGTATAGTCGGCACCCAAGGCGGCCGGTAGAGACATTCACCCAAGTCGTGAATTTATATGACCGATCAGCAATTCAGAATTATAGCAGCTAATGAAACTTCTGTCAAGCTTTTTTACGCATGAAAATGCAGGCTTTTGCAAAATATCTTGCAAATTTACTTATTTGATGAACTTCTCGCCGTCGTAAAGGAAGATGCCCGCGCCCGCGCCGGTCTTTTTGCCGTCCAGAAGCCATTTTTTAAAACAGCGGCGCTGGGTGGTGTCCTCCGGCAGCTCGCTGTTCGGCTTCTCAAAATCCTTTGCGAACACACGCCACTTGTCATGGAACACATCGTATTCCTCACTGTCGTAAATATAGAAGTCACCGATGAAATCGACCATATTGAGCGTCTCGGGCAGAATTTCGCGGTTCTTCGGGAACAAAAGCCAGGAGTGGCAGCGGAATACCATCGGCTTGCCATCGAGGTCTTTTTTGTAAAATTCGTAGGCTTTTTTATAAGATTCGATGCGCGCCGCGCGGTTCAAAGAACCGCAGGACGGAATGTGCATGTTGTAAACCGTGTCACCGGGCTTTACCGTGTAACCGCCGACCGTCACGGGCGTGTCGCCGGAGAAGTGTACGGCCTCATACTGCAAACGGCCCAGCTTAAAGCGGTGCATCGTGTAGAACCACGGGTACCAGCTTGCGACGAATGTGCCCCAAATGCCGTATACGTCGTGGCATTCGATGAGCTTGAATTTTAGGTCGGCGATGGTGTCCCAGAACAGCTCGTCCGTCAGGCCCGCCGCTCTGTAATTTTCGCGCAGACGTTCGCTTGCAAGCGCAAGGAACAGGAAATCCACCACGTGGCGGTGCAGCCCTGTCCGCTCCGAAAGCGCGTCCATGTGCGGCACAATGGGCTTCCATTCCGCGCCGTATGCGCCGTCAATGCCATAATCTTTAAAGAGCAGCGTCTCGGCAGAGACCAGCTCGTCAATCGCGCCGGGTGTCGTCACGAGCGTCTCGCAGTTCTCGCGCAGAGAAGCGCGGCTCGCTTCCGGCAGATCAAGGTTTTCAATAAAGCAATTTAAATAATCGAGTGTGTACATACGGATCCTCCCAAAGTAGCGTTTTTCCATAGAAACGCGTTTATCTCATTCTATCATTTGTATATGCGCGGCGCAATGGACTTTTTGCACAGCAGAGCACACCTGTTTTTGTAGGAACGGTGCACAGCACCTGTTTTTGCACGGTTTTCTCCGCTAACACTCAAAATACAATCACCTTTTTATCACATTTTGTAAGTAAAATTTAAGAAACAAAACAAAAAGGAGGGCGGAAGCCATGGCGGACTATACCGGCATATTTGAGCGCGTAGAGCAAAAATATCTGCTCGATTCCTTACAGTTTGAGGCGCTCTGGGCGGTTTTGGAGCCGTATATGCGCCCCGATGAATACGGGCGCTCCACCATATGCAACATTTACTTTGACACCCCGAATTATTTGCTGGCGCGACTTTCGGGCGAAAAGCCCGTCTATAAAGAAAAGCTGCGTTTGCGCACCTACGGCGTGCCGAAAGCGGAAAGCCCGTCGTTTGTGGAGCTGAAGAAAAAATATCAGGGCTTTGTCTACAAGCGCCGCATCGTGATGCCCTACGGCGAAGCGTATGACTGGCTCGTAAACGGCAAAGCGCCGAAAGAGAACAGCCAGATTGCAAAAGAGATTGCATGGTCACTGCACTATTACGGCGATTTAAAGTCCGCCATGGCGCTGTGCTACGACCGTGTGGCACTTTACAACCGCGAAGACAACGGCCTGCGCATCACATTCGATACCAACATACGCTTTAGAGAAGAAATTACCGACCTGCGTCAGGGGGACGACGGGCGACTGCTTTTAGAGCCCGGCGAAACGCTGATGGAAATCAAAGCCGGCGGCGGTCTCCCCACATGGCTCACCGATATGCTGAGCCGCTTTAGAATTTACCCCGCGTCGTTTTCTAAATATGCCAGCGCCTATAACACCCACGGCACGCACATCGTGCATGCATCCTAAATAATTCATTTGATTTCAGAAAGGATATTCCCATGGAAACCGTGTTTGCAAGCTTCACCTCGTCCGGTATCACCGTATCTTCGTTTTTGATTTGCTCTCTCGTCGCGCTGCTTTGCGGCGCACTCATCGCGTTTACGTATACGCGCCGCACGCGCTTTACGCAAAGCCTTGTGCTCGCTGTCATTTTGCTGCCGTTTGCCGTGCAGACCGTCATTATGCTCGTCAACGGCAACGTCGGCACGGGCGTCGCGGTCGCCGGCGCGTTCGGCCTTGTCCGTTTCCGCTCCGCACCCGGTAACGCCAAAGACATCTCCGTCATCTTCGTTGCCATGGCCGTGGGTCTCGCCTGCGGCAGCGGCTATATCGCGCTCTCCGTGCTCTTCACGGTCATTGCGTGCGCCGTGCTGTATCTGCTCGTCTTCTTCCGTATCGGTGCAGACCGCAGCGGCGAAAAAGAGCTCAGCATCACCATCCCTGAATCGCTCGATTACACCGAGGTGTTCGACGATATTTTCAAAGAATACACCACCCACGCAGAGCTTACGGAAGTCAAGACCGCAAGCCTCGGCAGCCTCTATAAGCTGCACTATCGCGTGCGCCTTGCGGACGACCGCAACGAAAAAGGATTTCTCGATGCGCTTCGCTGCCGCAACGGCAATCTCGAAGTGCGCTGCGGTCAGCCGCATACTCCCGTGGAACAACTGTAAAGAAAGGAGCCTTCCTTTATGAAACCGAATCGTTTATCCACGAAAAAACACACACTGCGCCTTGCTGTCATTCTTTCCGCACTGGTCTTAACGGGTTGCGCCTCCACACAGTCGACCACATCGTCTACGTCCGCATCTTCCGCTTCCTCTACCGTGAGCACGGTCAGCACCTCTGAGGAAAGCGGTGCAGACGAGACCGATTCTACCGGCGGCGCGATGAACGGCACCATCGGCTCCGTCATCGAAGCAAATCTTTCCTTCAAAAATAAGGATTTCTACATCGATTACAGTACGGAAGACACCGTGAAGATTGACCTTTCCGCGCCAAAGGAAGCAGACGGCGTTAAGGTTTCCGGCAGCACGGTCACCATTACGGAAGCGGGCACGTATGTCCTCAGCGGCACGCTCACGGACGGCCAGGTCATCATTGATGCCGGCGACGAGGATGATGTGCGCCTTGTGCTCGAAAACGCGAGTATCACCTGCACAACAACCGCGCCGATCTACGCGAAAAACGCCGATAAAGTCATTATCAGCCTGCCCGAAAACACCGAAAGCACCGTGACCGATACCGTCACCGGCACGGACGGCAAAGATGCGCTTACCGCCGCGATTTTCGCCAAATGCGACCTTTCCGTTAACGGCACGGGCACGCTGAACGTCAACGCCAACGCAAATGACGGCATCACGAGCGAAGATAAATTGAAAATCACCGGCGGCGTTTTGAATATCACTTCGGCAGACGACGGCCTCGTCGGCAAAGACGCTGTGCTCATTAAGGACGGCACCGTCCATATCACGGCTTCCGGCAACGGTATCAAGTCCACCAAATCCGAGGCCGATAAAGGCTATGTTTATATCGGCGGGGGCACTGTGAACATCACCGCCGAGCAGGACGGCATTCAGGCGGAGACCAGTGTTCTCATTTCCGCGGGCGAAGTAAATGTCACCACAGGCGGCGGCACGAATGGAGAGCAAAAAACGGGCAATGCTATGTTTGGCGGCGCACAGAGTACAACGACGGACGAAACTCTGTCTACAAAGGGCATCAAGGCCGAAGCCGCGCTCGACATCACCGGCGGTACCGTCACGGTCGATTCCGCAGACGACAGCCTGCACAGCAACGATTCGATGACCGTTTCAGGCGGCGGTATCACCGTAAAGTCCGGCGACGACGGCCTGCACGCAGATAACACCCTTACGATCGAGGACGGCACCATCGTGGTGGAAGAGTCCTGCGAGGGCCTTGAAGCCATCGACCTCACCATCAATGGCGGTACGATCGATGTCACCGCAAGCGACGACGGTCTGAATGCCACGGGCAGCGCCGTTGACGGCGGCTTTGGCACTGCGGGTGCAGATACGCTCACCGTCAACGGCGGCACGCTCACCGTAAACGCTTCCGGCGACGGGCTCGATTCCAACGGTGCGCTTACGATTAACGGCGGTACGGTGTACGTCAGCGGCCCCACCGGTGACGGTAACGGCACATTTGACTGCGACGGCGTGTTTACCATCAACGGCGGCGTTGTGCTCGGCACAGGCAGCTCCGGCATGCTGAAGACCCCCACAACGGATTCCAAACAGAACACGATCAGCGTCAGCTGCACCGGCAGCGCAGGGGGCACCGGAGAAGTGGAAGGGCGCGGACGGCAACACGCTCGTTTCCGCCGTGGCTCCGAAGAGCTTTACGAATGTCACGTTCAGCACGCCGGACATCACCGAGGGAGAAACGTATACAGTCTATGTAAACGGTACAGAAGCCGCGAGCGAGACCTGCTCCGGCGTTGTCCGCGGCGCTACGGGTATGGGCAGCTTTGGCGGCGGCCCCGGCAATTGCGTCAAAATATGAACTTTTCGTAACAATTTCGGCTTTTTTGCAAAAACCCGCACACCTTTTGTCAGGGTGAAAAGAAACCTGTCAATTTCCGTCGAAAACGCGCGAACGATTCTATTTGAACTTTCAAGACCCCCTTGCTATAATGGCATTACTGACAGACTTACCACCCATCCGACAGCCTCCGCTCTAAAAGTACAGCGGGGCTGCCGGGCCGGATCAGGAAGGATGAGAGATTTTGAGTGAACAGGAATTGATGCTGCGCGTAGCAGCGAAACACGGCGTAGACGGTGAAACGGTCCGCGAGGAGATTGGCAAAGCCCTTCGCACGGCGAAGAATTCTTCAAATGCCGCAGCCCGCGCGTTTTGGAGTGCCATCCCCGAAGATGCCAGCGACAAAGAGATCGTGCAGTGCATCGCCGCCCTCTTGTTGGGTAGCGCCGTGCAGGAGCAAAACTGAACAGCATTATCCCCATCAACTCAAAAAACACGGTGCAGCCGAAATGAAGCTGCACCGTGTTTTTGTTGTTTTGCAAAATCACAGAAATAAAGGTCGCGCTTTTGGCTCGGCTTAAAACGACCGGTTCGTGCCTTGTCACGATATCCTCTATCTTTTTCTCGGTCTCCTGTCCGCGAATGACGAAGTAAGAGTTTACTTTATTACTCTTGCCCTTACAACCGGCGAAAGTGCCGCCAGCTTTTCGCGCACGTCCTCCGTCACGTCGCCCGTAACGTCCAAAATGGTGTATGCCCAGTCGCCACGCGATTTCGAGAGCATGTTCTCAATGTTGATGCCCGCTTCACCGCACACCTGTGTGAACGAACCGATGGTATTTGGAATGTTTCTGTGCGCAAGGCAAATGCGTGTGTCCGCGCCGCGCGCCATGGAAATATTCGGGAAGTTGACGGCATTTCGGATGTTGCCGTTTTCAATGTAATCCTTCAGCTCCTCTGCGGCCATCACAGCGCAGTTATCCTCGCTTTCCGGCGTGGAAGCGCCAAGGTGCGGGATCGCGATGACGTTTTCGACCCCGAGCAGCGCGTCATCCGGGAAGTCCGTCGCATACGCGGCAACGGTGCCGTCTGCAAGCGCCGTCAACATCGCGTCGGTGTCGACGAGCGCCCCGCGCGAGAAGTTTAAGACGCGCACACCTTTTTTCACTTTTTTCAAAGCGTCCGCGCCTATGAGTCCGCGCGTCGAGTCATTTAGCGGTACATGTATTGTAATGTAATCGCACTTTTCAAAAATCTCATCCACGGAAGCGGCCTTCACAATGTCGCTCGAAAGGTTCCATGCAGCGTCCACGGAAAGGAACGGGTCGAAGCCGTATACCTGCATGCCGAGCGTCTGTGCGGCGTTCGCAACGAGCACGCCGATCGCGCCAAGACCAATCACGCCCAGCTTTTTGCCGAGAATTTCCGGCCCCGCAAACGCGGATTTTCCTTTTTCCACCTGCTTCGAAATGTCTGCCGTGCCTTTTAGTGTCTGCGCCCATTCAATCGCCGGGACAATCTTTCTCGACGTCAAAAGCAGTGCCGCCAGCACCAGCTCCTTCACGGCGTTGGCGTTTGCGCCGGGTGTGTTGAACACCACAATGCCGGCTTCCGCGCACTTTTCCACGGGAATGTTGTTCACGCCCGCGCCTGCCCTCGCGATTGCAAGCAGGCTATTGGGCAATTCCATGTCGTGCATGGCGGCGGAGCGCACTAAAATGCCCTCTGGGTTCTCAATTTCGGCAGCGTATGTATAGTTTTCGCCCAAACGGTCGGTGCCGAGCGGGCTGATCTTATTGAGGCAAAGTATGTTGTGCATCAGGCATTCTCCTTTTCAAAGTTCTCCATAAACTGAACAAGCTTCTCTACGCCCTCGCGCGGCATCGCGTTATAGATAGACGCGCGCATGCCGCCCACGCTGCGGTGGCCCTTCAGATTCACAAAGCCCGCAGCGGCAGCTTCCTGCACGAATTTTGCGTCTAAATCCTTGTCGCCCGTCACGAATGTCACGTTCATAATGGAACGGCTTTCTTTTTCGGCGCAGCCCTTAAAAAGCTTTGAGCGATCGAGGAAATCATAGAGCAGCGCGGCTTTTTCCACGTTGCGTTTTTCCATCGCCTTCAGCCCGCCTACTTCGTTTTTCAGCCATTCCAAAACGAGCTTGCACATGTAAATGGAGTAGCACGGCGGCGTGTTGTACATGCTGTCGCTTTCCGCGTGCGTCTTATACATGAACATCGTTGGCGTTTTTTCCTGCGGCTCGCCGATGAGATCCTCGCGGATGATGACAATGGTCAGGCCTGCCGGGGCGACATTTTTCTGCGCGCCCGCATACAAAACGCCAAATCTCGAAACATCGATCGGTCGGCTCAGAATGCAGGAGGAAATGTCCGCCACAAGCGGCACGTCACCTGTCTCCGGCAGCGCATGGAATACCGTGCCGTAGATCGTGTTGTTCATGCAGATATGGAAGTAGTCCGCGTCCGGGCGGAACTCCTTCGGGTCAAGGTCGGGAATGCGGCTGAAATTCTGCTCTTTCGAGGATGCCACCACTTTGCAATCGCCAAAGCGCGCGGCTTCCTTATACGCTTTTGTGGAGAACTGGCCGGAGAGTACATAGTCGGCCTTGCGGTTTTTCGTCATCAAATTCAGCGGCACCATCGCAAACTGCGAGGATGCGCCGCCCTGCAAAAAGAGCACCTTGTAGTTATCCGGGATCTCCATCACCTCGCGCAGAAGGCTTTCCGCGCCCTTGATGATCGCGTCATAGACCTTAGATCGGTGTGACATCTCCATCACGGACTGGCCTGATCCTTCATAGTCGAGCATTTCGGCAGCGGCTCTCAGAAGAACGCTTTCCGGCAGCATAGAGGGGCCGGCAGAGAAGTTGTACACACGGTTCATAGTAAGATCTTCCTTTCTTTGGCGCGTTAAATCACACCGGATAATAAAATAGATTTGCCTTGCTTTACCGTGATTTCTTATAGCACCATGGTAAAGTTTCCCCTATTATACATACAGCAAAACGCAAATGTCAAGTATAAATTTGTTTTTGGAATAAAAACAGGTGTATCTAATCGGTGGACAAATATCGAATGCTGCATTTCGTTCGTGCCCCATGCACAAATACAAATAAATTGTCCACCTTCTGCTGACAAGTCCACATTTTTCGGCCGCAAGGCAAAAAACGCGGCAAAAAAACACTTTAAAAACTATCTAAAAGTACAGAACATTTTCCATAACGGATTGATTTTTTGGAAATCTTTTTGTATAATAACAGAATACAAGGACACTTTAGGCTCAAAAAGAGCAAACAGACCCGTGTCCGAACTCGGCGAAAGGGTGAAGCTTTCATGAAGGTACAGAATATTGTCAACATTTTAAAGGCGGAAATACTGGCGGAGGGCGACCTTCAGGAAGAGGTCAAAACCGCATGCGGCAGCGATATGATGAGCGACGTGCTGGCGTTCGTCAAGGATCAGTCCGTGCTTCTCACGGGCCTTGTCAATCCGCAGGTGGTACGCACGGCGGAAATGATGGATATGCACTGCATCATCTTTGTGCGCGGCAAGCGCCCGGATGAGACCGTGTTGTCGCTCGCACGGCAAAAGGACATCACCATCCTCGCAACGCCGTACAGAATGTTCACGGCGTGCGGCCTCCTATACGAAAACGGATTAGAAGGCGGGTGTGACGTATCATGAGTATGCTGCAACTTCGGTATTCAGTCCCCGGCGATGATTTTACCCGCGCAGGCGAAGCTTCGGGCGATGTAAAGCATAAATTAAAGAAACTCGGCTATAACCCATCTGCCATTCGCCGCGTTTCCATCGCTATGTACGAGGGTGAAATCAACATGGTCATCCATGCGGGCGGCGGCGAAGCCAATGTGGACGTGGACCCGGATAAGGTTGTCATCGTGCTCACCGATCACGGTCCCGGCATCGCAGACGTGGAAAAAGCCATGCAGGAGGGCTGGTCCACCGCACCGGATAACGTGCGGTCGCTTGGTTTTGGCGCCGGCATGGGCCTGCCGAACATGAAGAAGTATTCCGACGAAATGACGATTGATTCGGTCGTGGGGCAGGGCACCACGCTCAAAATGGTCGTTTACGCGCAGAGCGAAAAATCGTAAGCTCTGCATAGGATAATGGAGGAGGCGCGTTAGATTGGGTATTTTTTTCCACTCGGTCACGCTCGATGAAAGCAAGTGCGTAGGCTGCACAAACTGCATCAAGCGCTGCCCAACGGAAGCCATTCGCGTGCGCAGCGGCAAAGCGGTCATCATGAGCGAGCGCTGTATCGATTGCGGAGAGTGCATCCGCATCTGCCCGCACCACGCAAAGCGTGCAAAGCATGACCACCTTTCCATGCTGGAAAAGTTTACATATAAAATCGCGCTGCCCGCACCGTCTCTTTATGGGCAGTTTAATAATTTGGACGACCAGGATTATGTTTTATCCGGCCTTAAAAAGCTTGGGTTCGATGACGTCATGGAGGTCTCCGGCGCGGCAGAGCTTGTCAGCGAGGCTACCCGCCGCCTGATGGATGCCGGCACCTTGCAGCGCCCCGTCATCAGCTCGGCTTGCCCGGCTGTCGTGCGTTTAATCCGCGTCCGCTTCCCGGATCTCTGCGACCACGTTCTGCCGCTTTTGTCGCCCATGGAGACTGCGGCAAGGATTGCAAAGCAGCAGGCCATGCAGAAAACGGGCCTGCCGAAAGAGCAGATCGGCTGCTTTTTCATCACGCCGTGTCCCGCAAAGGTTACGGATATTCGCATGCCCATCGGCATCGAAAAGTCGGAGGTAGACGGTGCCATCGCCATCAGCGAAATTTTCCCGCAGCTTTCAAGCCGCATGGATAAACTCACGCCAAAAGATCTCGAATCACTCTCAAATTCCGGCATTATCGGTGTCAGCTGGGCGACCTCCGGTGGCGAATCCTCGGCGCTGTTAAAAGAAAAATATCTCGCGGCGGACGGCATCGAAAACGTCATCCGCGTTTTGGAGGAGATTGAAGACGAACGCATCGGCGAGCTGGATTTCATCGAGCTCAACGCCTGCTCCGGCGGCTGCGTCGGCGGCGTGCTATGCGTCGAAAATCCGTATGTCGCCATTGCAAGATTGCAAAGATTGCGCAAATATCTGCCCGTCTCGCAGAATCACTTGGAGAAAAACAAAACCGTCCCGGAGGAAATGAACTGGGGCAGCGGGCTGGAGTTTTCCAATGTTTTAACGCTTTCGGAGGATATTTCCCGCGCCATGGAAATGATGATGGAGATCGACAAGGTGGAAGCGGAGCTGCCGGGGCTCGATTGCGGCGCGTGCGGTGCACCGAGCTGCCGTGCCTTTGCGGAGGACACCGTGCGCGGAAGCTGCCGCAAGGAAGACTGCGTGTTCATCCTGCGCAAGGAGATCCGCCGTTTTGCGGATTCGCTCTCAAATTTAGACCTTGACGGCGGCAAACGCACAAATGATGACGAATAGGGGGAAGTAAAATGCAGATAGGGGAAATGGCCGAAACACTCGGCTGGAAGCTTTTGACCGAAAATACAGATACAACGCGCGAAGTGAAGGGCTGCTACTGCGGCGATCTTTTAAGCTGGGTCATGGGCAGAGCCAAAGCGGACGACGCGTGGCTTACTGTCATGGGCAACGTCAACGCCATCGCGGTCGCATCGCTTGCCGATACCGCAGGCATCATCCTTGTAGAAGATGCCGTTTTGGATGCAGATGCCAAAGCGCGTGCCGAGCAGCAGGAAATCGCCGTGTACGGCACATCCCTGCCTGCCTTTGAAACCGCGCTCAAAATCGCTTCATTACTGGGGTGAATGTATGAACAGCTATCGGTACGACCTGCACCTGCACTCGTGCCTTTCTCCGTGCGGCGATACGGACATGACGCCGAACAACCTCGTCAATATGGCGGCGCTGCTCGGCTGCGACATCATCGCGCTTACGGATCACAATACCTGCCGCAATACGCCCGCCGCTGTAAAGGTGGGGCAGGCCACGGACGTGCTCGTCATTCCCGGTATGGAACTCTGCACCGCCGAAGAAGCACACGTCGTCTGTCTGTTTGAAACGGTCGAGGACGCGCTCGCGTTCGATAAATACGTCTGTGCGCACATTCCAAAGGTGCCGAACCGCCCGGAAATTTTCGGCGAGCAGTGGATCTTAAATGAGGACGACGAGAAGATCGGCGAAATTTCCGAGCTTCTCATTACCGCAACAGACATCAGCATCAACGACGTGCAGGCGCTCGTGAAAAAGTTTAACGGCGTGGCGTTTCCCGCGCATGTCGATAAAGACGCGTACAGCGTCACTGCGTCGCTCGGTGCTATCCCGCCGGAAGCGCAGTTTTCCGCAGCAGAGCTGTCCCTTACTGCCGATGCCGCACAGCAGCGGCTTCTGCACCCGGAGCTCGAAAGCATGATGCTTCTGCGCAGCTCTGACGCGCATTACCTGCATTTGATGCCCGAAGAACACCAAACGGTGGAGCTGCCGGAAAAAACCGCCAAAGCGCTTTTAGATGTGCTGCGTGGGTGCGGTGCAGGTAAATTTCAAGCTTTATAAGGAAAAACGCCAAGCTGTGTGCTATGCGAATTTCGCATAACGCACAGCTTTCGTCATTTTTACCAATATGGTCAAATCGCTGAATTTTCGTTAAATTGCATAAAATTTCGTTAATCTCACTCTTTTGGAAATTAGTTGCTTCTAACTTTTGCGAATCGGGAGAAAACGGAATAGATACACTTTTATCGATATAAAATATCGATAAAATGAGTGATATTTCAACCTTTTCACGGCAAATCTATACTGTTTTTGTATACTTTTACAAATGCCTGAAAACGAAATTTTTGTGCTGTACGCTAAAAGAACTGACAAAAATTTCGTCATGGGTTTGACAAACTTTCGTTTTTAATTCTTTTTTAGAATTATTACGTATGTCGATTTTGATATAATTCATAAAGATGTATGAAAGTTCTCCGCCCAATAGGGGCGCAGACCGAACCATACCTGAATTTAAACATAATTTTATCAGGGAGGAAATAAAATGCAAAAGCGTATCAGTACCATTCCGTTTACCGATACTCCCGAGCAGCATGAGAAGCTCCTCGCAGTCATCGAGAGCCTCAAGAATGAAAAGGGCGCCGTCATGGCTGCACTGCACAAGGCGCAGGATATCTACGGTTACCTGCCGATCGAAGTGCAGAAGGAGATTGCACGCGGTCTCGATGTATCTCTCGAAGAGGTCTACGGCGTTTCCACGTTCTATTCTCAGTTCTCGCTCACTCCGAAGGGTAAGTACAACATTTCCATTTGTCTCGGCACCGCATGCTATGTTAAGGGTGCAGATAAGGTTCTCGACCGTCTCGTTGCAAAGCTCGGCATCCAGCCGGAGGAATGTACGCCGGACGGCGTGTTCTCGCTCACCGCATGTCGCTGCATCGGCGCCTGCGGCCTTGCACCGGTCCTCACCGTCAACGAAGACGTTTACGGCCGTCTCGTTCCCGAGGACGTGGATAAGATTCTTGCAAAATACACAGCGTAAGCCATGCGCGAGCTTTCGTTGAATGTGATGGACATTGTGCAGAACTCCGTTCGCGCGGGCGCATCGCTTATCACGGTGCAGGTCGCGGAATCGAAAAAGCACGACACCTTAACCATCACGATAACGGATAACGGCTGCGGTATGAGTGCGGAGCAGGTCAAAAGCGTCATCGATCCGTTTTTCACCACACGCACCACCCGCAAGGTTGGGCTTGGCGTGCCGCTTTTCAAAATGGAAGCGGAAATGACGGGCGGCTCGTTTCAGATTGATTCCGAAGAGGGGAAGGGCACCAAAGTCACGGCTGTGTTTCGTCCCTCGCATGTCGATATGATCCCCCTCGGGGACATCGCGTCCGTTATCCATCTTTTGATCACCTGCAATCCCGAACTCGATTTTCTCTTTACCCACAGCATTGAAGAAAAAGAGATCACCCTCGATACCCGTATGCTGCGCGAGCAGCTGGAGGGCGTTCCGTTTACGGAGCCTGCGGTATCGGCGTGGATTCGGGAGTATCTTGCAGAGGCGGAGGAAGAGCTTAAGTAGCTCTCGTAGTATCAATGCGCAAGGCGCAGAAAGGAAAAGCCACATGAAATCATTAGCTGAACTTCAGGCAATTCGAGATAGAGCAAAAATGGCGGTCAACGTCCGCGAAAATTCCGAAGCGAAAACACGTGTTCTGGTCGGCATGGCTACCTGCGGCATCGCAGCAGGCGCAAGACCGGTTCTCACCACCATCTCGGATGAGGTCAATAAACGCGAGCTTCACGACGTTCTGGTCACGCAGACGGGTTGCATCGGCATCTGCCAGTTCGAGCCGATCGTCGAAGTTATCGATGAAAACGGCACCAAGACTACATACGTAAAAATGACACCGGAAAAGGCACTGCGCGTTGTCAACGATCACATCGTCAACGGCAATGTCGTCACGGAATACACCATCGGTGCAAATCAGAAATAAGGAGGTAAAACTATGTTTCGTTCCAATGTTCTGGTCTGCGGCGGTACGGGCTGCACGTCCTCGAACAGCGAAAAGATCATTGAAAAGCTGAAGGAGGAAATCAGCGCCAAAGGTCTGGATCAGGAAGTCAACGTTGTTCGTACCGGCTGCTTCGGCCTGTGCGCACTCGGCCCGATCATGATCGTATACCCGGAGGGCGCGTTCTATAGCCGCGTCACCCCGGAAGATGTCCCGGAAATTGTTGAAGAGCACCTGCTCAAGGGACGTATCGTTCGCCGCCTGCTCTACAAGGAGACGGTCGTCGACGAAAGCACTACAAAATCCCTTAACGAGACCACGTTCTACGCAAAGCAGATGCGTGTCGCACTGCGCAACTGCGGCGTGATCAACCCGGAGCAGATCGACGAGTACATCGCGCTCGACGGCTATCAGGCAGTCGGCAAGATTCTCACAGAGAAGATCCCGCCCCAGCAGGTCATTCAGACCATGCTCGATTCCGGCCTCCGCGGTCGTGGCGGTGCAGGCTTCCCCACCGGTCTTAAGTGGAAATTCGCAGCGGCAAACGATGCCGATCAGAAATATGTATGTTGTAACGCCGACGAGGGCGACCCGGGCGCATTCATGGACCGTTCCATTCTGGAAGGCGACCCGCACAGCGTCATCGAAGCCATGACCATCGCCGGTTACGCCATCGGCGCAACGCAGGGCTACATCTACATCCGTGCAGAGTACCCCATCGCGGTTCACCGTCTCCAGATTGCCATCAACCAGGCGAGAGAATATGGCCTGCTCGGCAAGAATATCTTCGATTCCGGCTTTGATTTCGACCTTGAGATCCGCCTCGGCGCCGGCGCATTCGTATGCGGCGAAGAGACTGCACTTATGACCTCCATCGAAGGTAAGCGCGGCGAGCCGAGATGCCGCCCGCTGGGCCGCCTTGGAAAAAACGCCGTTATTGCTCCAAATACCGGCGGATGCACTCAAAGGTCTGTTCCAGAAGCCGACCGTTCTGAATAACGTTGAGACGTATGCCAACATCCCGCAGATCTTCCTCAAGGGGCCGCAGTGGTTCCGCAGCATCGGCACAGAGAAGAGCGCGGGCACCAAGGTGTTCGCACTCGGCGGCAAGATTAACAATACCGGCCTTGTTGAGGTTCCGATGGGTACCACCCTGCGTGAAGTTGTCGAAGAAATCGGCGGCGGCATCCCGGGCGGCCACAAGTTCAAGGCTGCACAGACCGGCGGTCCTTCCGGCGGCTGCATCCCGGCGTCCCTCATCGATACACCGATCGATTATGACAGCCTCATCGCCATTGGCTCCATGATGGGCTCCGGCGGCCTCATTGTTATGGATGAAACGACCTGCATGGTCGATATCGCAAAGTTCTTCCTCGAGTTCACGGTCGATGAATCCTGCGGCAAGTGCACCCCGTGCCGTGTCGGCACGAAGCGCCTGCTTGAGATCCTCAACAAGATTACAAGCGGCAAGGGCACACTCGAAGACATCGATAAGCTCGAAGAGCTCTGCTACTACATTAAGGAAAACTCCCTCTGCGGTCTCGGCCAGACAGCGCCGAACCCGGTTCTTTCCACACTCAAGTATTACCGTGATGAGTACATTGCGCACGTCACCGAGCATCGTTGCCCGGCAGGTGCCTGCAAGGCCCTCACGAATTACGTCATCGATGCGGACAAGTGCAAGGGCTGCACGCTCTGCGCACGCAACTGCCCGGTCGGCGCCATCTCCGGTACCGTCCGCGAGCCGCATGTCATCGATACGCAGAAGTGCATCAAGTGCGGTGTCTGCCGTGAAAAGTGCAAGTTCGGCGCCATCGAAAAGAAGTAAGGAAGGAAGTTGAGAATAGCATGGATATGGTAAATATTAAGATCAACGGCATGTCCTACGAGGTCGCTGCCGGCAGCACGATCCTCGAAGCCGCAAGAGAAGCCGGAATCGACATTCCCACCCTTTGCTTCTTGAAGGACGTCAACCAGATCGGCGCATGCCGTATGTGCATGGTCGAAGTTAAGGGCGCAAAATCGCTTGTTGCCGCCTGCGTGTACCCGGTAAACGAGGGTATGGAGGTCTTCACCAATACGCCGAAGGTTCAGAAATCCAGAAAAATGACACTGGAGCTCTTGCTCTCCGTGCATGACCGCAAATGTCTCTCCTGCAAGAGAAGCGGCACCTGCGAGCTGCAGAAGCTCTGCAACGATATGGGCATCGACAGCGAGAACCGCTACGAAGGCGCCGTTCCCGCCGGCAAAAAGGATTACAGCACCCTGCACCTCGAAAGAGATAATGCAAAGTGCATCCTGTGCCGCCGCTGCGTGGCAGCCTGCCAGCAGCAGCACGTCGCCGTCATCGGCGCGAACAACCGTGGTTTCGATACCGAGATCGGCTGCGCATTTGAGATGCCGCTCAGCGAAGTGGCCTGCGTTTCCTGCGGTCAGTGTATCGTAGCCTGCCCGACAGGTGCCCTCACCGAAAAGGACAATACCCAGCAGGTCATCGATGCCATCAACGATCCGGAAAAGGTCGTTGTCGTGCAGACGGCTCCGGCTGTGCGCGCAGCGCTCGGCGAAGAGTTCGGTATGCCGATCGGCACGAACGTAGAAGGCAAGATGGTCGCAGCCCTGCGCCGCCTTGGCTTTGATAAGGTCTACGATACCGATTTCGGTGCCGATATGACCATCATGGAAGAAGCTAACGAGTTCATTGACCGCGTGAAGAACGGCGGCAAGCTGCCGATCATCACCTCCTGCTCTCCGGGCTGGGTCAAGTTCTGCGAGCACTACTTCCCGAGCCTCACAGAAAACCTCTCCACCTGCAAGTCCCCGCAGCAGATGACCGGTGCGCTCATCAAAACGTGGTTTGCGGAAAGAGAAGGCATCGATCCGAACAACATCGTTTCCGTTTCCGTCATGCCGTGCGTCGCGAAGAAATTCGAGATCAACCGTGACGACGAAGACGCAGCCGGTGTGCCGGACGTTGATATCTCCATTACCACCCGCGAGCTTGCCCGCATGATCAAGATGGCACAGCTCAACTTCGCAAGACTGCCGGAAGAGGATTTTGACCCGGTTATGGGCGTTTCCACCGGCGCAGCTACGATCTTCGGCGCGACGGGCGGCGTTCTGGAAGCAGCGCTCCGTACCGCAGCCGATGTACTTGAGGGCGTCGACCACGACAACATCGAGTACAAAGAGATTCGCGGCACGAAGGGCTTCAAGGAAGCTGTTTACAAGGTTGCCGGCATGGATGTCAAGGTCGCTGTTGTCAGCGGTCTGAATAACGCAAACGAGCTGCTCAAGAAGATCGAAAGCGGCGAAGCCGACTACCACATCGTGGAAGTCATGTGCTGCCCAGGCGGTTGCGTAAACGGCGGCGGCCAGCCGATTCAGCCGTCTACGGTTCGCAGCTTCACGGACATTAAGGCCCTGCGTGCAAAAGCCCTCTACGATGAGGACGCGGCCAAGACGCTCAGAAAGAGCCACCTGAACCCCGTCGTCAAGGAGTGCTACGAATGGATGGGCGGCGAGCCCGGCTGCCATAAGGCACACGAGCTGCTGCATACGTCTTACGTCAAGCGCGATCGTTTCTAAATTTAAATTTAAGGTGTTTAAGAGCCACTGCGAGTAATCACAGTGGCTCTTTTTATGTCGGCTCCCTCTGACAGAGGGAAAGGAAGTGATACAGCGTGCTAATGAACTTCACGGTACCTTTCACTTAGAAAAAAACTGTGTATATAAAAAGAGCGGCGCAAAGCCGCTCTTTCAGGGAACCCATGCAACTGGGTTCCCTACAATTTGAACGTCCCCCGGACGTTCAAATCTACCTTCCTGGTTTTGAGTTAGGCAAAAGTATTCCGAACTCTGCGGAGTTCGGCTTAGGGCTCAGCCCTAAGAATCCGCGACCTTTTTTGGAAAAAGGTCGATCAAAAACTTTTAACCCACGTTTTGCGTCACCCGTATGTCAAGCCCACGACAAAAAAATTTATAACTTTTTTTGAAGTTTTTC
>OGQL01000936.1_pt1 | contig 22929 bp, 22 predicted proteins | sample 1553211 | NCBI WGS metagenome assembly OGQL01 (sample SAMEA2579942, study PRJEB22360) | human gut metagenome
GCCGCCTGCCTCATTTGCTGATGTCGGTGTTCAATACTGCCGCTGCCGATGTCCCTGCCGGTGCTTTGGCCCTTTTGGGCAGAAAATTGTTTCCTTTTTGTCCGCCGCAGCTAAAACTTTGTTATTCGCGGCACAATTTAAGCCGTTGCCTGGTCGCGCCGCTTGCCGCAGCCGGCGGAGAACTGTACTGCGGGCGGAAACTGCTGGGAGTCGAAACGCAGGGCGCCAAAATTTCCAAATTGTGTTTTGCCGGTGATGAAGTTGTGGTAGAAGCGGAAGATGCGGTGATCAGCGCGCTCGATTCTCTGAATTATGGCCGGATTTTCGGCGGTGCCGATTTTGCATACCGGCGGATTGTCAATGTCTTTTTCCGCACCAGTCAACAGGTAGCTCTGCCCGGCGGGAACGCCATGCTCGGCATCTGCGGCGGATTGTCCCATTGGCTGTTTGCAACGCCGGGGATTTTGGGTGTCACCATCAGCAATGCCGGAAATGTCGGCCTGCCGCATGAAGATCTGGCACGGGAGGTTTGGAAGGAAGTGTGCCGTATTCGCGGCACCGGCGGCGCCTTTATGCCCGCGTGGCAGGTTCTTGACTATCCTCGTGCCACTATTGCTCAGGATAAGGACAATAATCAAAAACGTCCGCTTTCTGCAGCCAGCCCTTTTGAAAATTTGTTTGTGGCCGGCGATTGGACGATGAAAAACTGGCCTTGCAGTCTGGAGGCGGCATTTTGCTCCGGGCATCGCGCCATAAAGGCCATTTCTTTCTAGAGCAGGTCAATCATTGCCTGCACCAGATTTTCGGTACCGGCGGCAACTTCCTTAATCGACTTGGCCAGCATATAGCACGGCGTGGTTACAATCCGGTGTTCTTGGTCAATGCAGACTTCTGCGGCTTCTTTGTCCTCGTGCCGGGCGCCCATTTTGCGGATTCCCTCTGCCACGCCTTTGTCTTTTCCGATTGTAACGGTGATTCCCTTGGCGCCCAGAACTCTGGCAATGATCGTTGGGGCAATGCACATGGCGCCGATAACGATTCCCTGATTATAACTTTCTTCTATTGAACGGCGTACTTCTTCATTTACATCGCAGGCAGGACCCTTTTCGGCAGCGTTGCACAAATTCATCGCAGCCCCCATTCCTCCCGGAAAAATGATGCCGTCAAAGTCCGCAGCCCGGAATTCGCTCAAATCACAAATGTCGCCGCGGGCAATGCGTGCCGATTCGGACAACACGTTGCGGTTGTCTTCATCTCCGGCAAGAGCGGTGGATCGGCCGCTGAAGTGGTCGATTGTTTTGGCCTGGGGAATATTCGGGGCAAAACATTTATATCCTGCTCCGGCCTTGTCCAAAGCCAAAAGCGTGGTTACCGCCTCATGGATTTCGGAGCCGTCGTAAACGCCGCAGCCAGAAAGTACAATAGCGAATTGTGGACACATGTTCAAAACTCTCCTTTTAATTAAAAATATTGTTTACAATCTAAAATAAACTGCATAAAGTGGTTTATCATAATAGTAATATAGCTTCATTTATTTTATTAGACAACAAATAGGAACCTTTTATGCATTCTGAAATGACGACACTGTCGAATGGGCTGCGCATCATCAGCTCTTATCGCCCGGAACTTGAAACCGTTTCTGTCGGCGCTTGGGTTAAAACCGGCGCTGCGCAAGAAAAAAAAAGTATAAACGGAATCTCTCATTTTGTGGAACACATGGTCTTTAAAGGGACTGCAACTCGCACTTTAGAGGATATTTCTGACCAAATCGAAAACGCCGGCGGACAGATTAATGCCTATACCGCGCGCGAGTTTACGGCTTTTTATGCCCGTATGCTCAAAGACGATGCCGAACTGGCTTTGGATGTGATTGCCGATATGCTCCAGCATCCGTCATTTCCGCAAAGCGAACTGGATAAGGAACGCGACGTTGTTATTCAGGAAATCAAGCAGGGAAGAGATACGCCCGATGAAGTCGTATTTGACTATATGCAGGAATGTGCATTTCCGGGTCAGGGGCTGGGCAGCAATATTCTCGGGCCGGAAGCCAATATCCGCCGCTTTACCCGTGAGGATTTGTACAGCTATCTTGAGAGCAATTATGCCGCAGAAAACATAGTTGTTTGCGCCGTTGGCAATATCACGCATGAAAAGTTTGTGCAATATGCAGCCGCCCGTTTTTCCGAGTTTCGGCCCCGGGTCTCTTTCGTTTCCGAACCGCAGCGTTATATTGGCGGCTTCAAAGTCGAAAAACGCGATATTGAACAGGCACATGTCGCCGTCGCTTTTGAATCTTACCCTTATTACAATAACAAATATTTTGCCGCAATGCTGTTGTCTAATGTTATGGGCGGCGGCACCTCTTCCCGTCTGTTTCGCGAAATTCGCGATAAGCGGGGGCTGGTCTATTCGGTGTACAGCTTTGCCAATTCTCATACCGGCAGCGGTCTGTTTGGCGTTTATGCCGGAACAACGGCCGGTGAATTGCCGACGCTGATGCCGGTTCTTTGTGATGAGATTGATAAAGTTTGCTCCGAAAAAGTGACGCCTCAGGAACTTCATCGGGCACAGGTACAGATGAAATCCGCTGTTCTGATGTCTATGGAAAGCTCGGCTTCCGTGGCCGAAATTCTGGCTCGGCAACAGTTGATTTATGACCGGATTATTCCGGTTGAGGAAATGGTGGAAGAAATTGAGGCCGTAACTGCCGATGATATTATGAACGCTGCTCAGCATATTTTTGTGACACCTCCCAGTTATGCGCTTGTCGGCGCTTTTGACGGGCATATGTCATACGACGAGCTGGCCGAACGTTTTCGGGTGAAAAATGCTTAATGTCTGCCTGGCTGAACCCCGGGGCTTTTGTGCCGGGGTCAGGCGGGCGGTTGCCATTGTTGAAGATGCCCTAAAAAAATATGGCCCTCCGGTTTATGTCCGTCATGAAATTGTCCACAACCGCCATGTTATTAAAACATTGGAAGAGCAGGGCGCGGTTTTTGTCGGAGAATTGGACGAGGCTGATATATCGCGCCCGTTGATTTTTTCGGCGCATGGCGTTGCTGCCGCGGTTGTGTCCCGGGCTCGGGAAATGGGTTTTGGCATATTGATAGACGCCACTTGTCCGTTGGTGGACAAGGTTCACCGCCAAATCCGCAAATATGCCGAGAATAATATGAATATCGTCGTCATCGGCAAAACTGAACATCCCGAAATCATTGGTACGGTCGGGCAGTTGTCCGATACTTCCAAAGTCAGGATCATCAAGTCTGTCCTTGAGGCGGCCGATTTGCCTTTTAACTCGGACGATCCTTTGGGATTTGTGACCCAGACAACCCTTTCGGTAGATGAAACGCAGGAAATTGTTTCTGCGCTGCATAAGAAATATCCGCTGCTTTCCGGTCTGAAAAAAGACGACATCTGTTATGCGACCACCAATCGTCAGATTGCGGTTCGGGAGGTGGCTGCCCGCAGCCGGATTGTGGTTATCATTGGATCTAAAAATTCTTCCAACTCCCGGCAGTTGAGGGAAGTCGCCCTCAAAAACGGTGCCAGGCAGGCTTTCCTGATTGACGATGTTTCTGAATTTCCCTGGGCAGAGCTTCGGGAAGATGATACGCTGGGCATAAGTGCCGGCGCTTCGGCTCCGGAATATTTGGTGGCGGATATTTTGTCGGCTTTACGCCGGCGTTATAATAATATTAACGTTCGCGATGTAATAATAACCAAAGAAAATGTTGCATTCAAACGTTAGTTCAGGGAGGCGTAATGTCGCGTGCGGAGGATATTTTTCAAAAACTGATTTACTTTGGCGAAGATGCTATCGACGAGTTTATTCTGACGTCGCAGACCGAGGAATTGTTTTTGGATTTTAAACAGGCCGTTTCTTCGGGAAAAAATTTTACTTCGCTGCATCGTGATGACCGCAAAAATCTGGCCAAGGCCATTTCCGGTTTTGGCAATTCGGAAGGCGGGGTTATTGTCTGGGGGGTGGAGTGCTCCCGTGATATTGAGATCGGCGATGTTGCCAAGGCCAAAGTCAAGGTTAAAAATGTGCACCGTTTTTTGAGCTGGCTGGAAAATGCCATTTCCGGCTGCACAATTCCCAGCCATAACAAAGTCCGCAACCATATTGTCAGTTGCGATGACAACGGCGACGGTTTTGTTGCGACTTATATTCCCAAATGCGAAATTGCCCCGCTGATGACAACCGTCGGCAGCACGATTTATATTCGTTCCGGTTCCAACAATGTGCCGGCACCGTATTCGGTTATTGCCGGAATGTTCGGCCGCCGTCCGCAGCCGAATGTTGAACTGGATTTCGGAGCCCGAAGCCTTGAGTTGTTGGAAAACTCCGATGAGGATATGCTGTATCCCAACAGTATAGACAATCCGCCGGAAAAATATGTCAAAATCGGCTTTTCTGTTAATTGCTGCAACAACAGCAACGTCATTGCCCGCGAACTATACTTGTCTTGTACGGTCGGCGCCACCGGCAGCGAGTATAATAAAATCCGCTTTCTGAACTATAATCAGATGGATTCCATTCCCGGCATTGACGGACAGCTGAATCTCATCACCCGGCCGGAATTGCGCCTTCCGCCGCGCGGCGTCATCAAGTTTACCAATGTTAACGTCATTTTGTCGCCTTATGCCGAAGAAGACCTGATGCTGGACGGGGTTGTCGGAGCTGACGGAACCGCTCCCAAGGATTTTCGCCTCTATATTCCCAAAAACAAACTGCGTTCTTTTGTGGCCAGGGTTATGAAGGGCGAGGAGGAAAACAGCCTTTTGTTGAACGAATTTTTTAGTGAATTTTTACTGAGAGAATAGCCTGATGCCCATATTGGAAATTTATACTGACGGAGCTTGTTCCGGAAATCCCGGTGCCGGCGGGTGGGGGGCTATTTTGCGCTATGGCGGGGCCGAAAAGGAACTGAGCGGCGCAGTCGCCGAAACGACTAACAACCGGATGGAGCTGACGGCCGTTATCGAAGCTTTAAAGGCTTTGCGCCGCGATTGCGAAATCGTGATTCATACCGACAGCCGGTATGTTATGGACGGTGTTCAAGAGTGGCTGCCCAACTGGAAAAAAAACAACTGGCGTACCAGCAATAAGAAGTCTGCCGTAAAAAATATAGATTTATGGCAGGAGTTGGACCAACTCTTGTCCAAACACAAAATCCGCTGGATTTGGGTCAAGGGGCATAACGGCCACCCGGAGAATGAGCGGGTCGACAAACTGGCTCGCGATGCCGTTAAGTCTTTGCTGTAACAAAATTGTCACAAAAATCTCCCTTGCCTAAATTGACATAATATGTTATTGTTTGTCTAGTTTTTTCGTAGAGGAAAGAATTGGAATGGACCTTCAGACGCAACAAAACATTTCCGGAGCCATAATTTTTCTGGAAGAGCATTGTCATGGAGACTATTGTATCAGCCGCAACCGGATTATTTACAACCATAACCTCCGCATTCCCGATATTGACGGCATCTCCAACGTCAACCTGAGCGTTGTCGACGTAAAAGGGATAGTTATGGTCAGCTCCCGAAACAAGCTCAAATTTGAATATTTGCCGTATGCCGAAGGCTTTTACGGCTTAAGCCCCGAAAACCTCAGCTTTGACGGCAACGCCAAAATCAGCCGTAAGAAGCTGGAAGAAAGAGGATTTTCCAAAAAATTCTGCCGCGAAATCAGCCGTCGGCAGTTTTTTGGTTTTTTAAACCGGATTCCGCGCCGTTTTCTGATGCTTTCCCGGGGGCGGGCTTGAGGGGCAGGGGCGTTGCCTTGCTGTTAAAACGGACGTCTCGGATTAGGGCGGAGAAATCGCTTTCGTTCAGAACCTCGGGCAAAACCATGCCGTTTGGAAATTTGGGGCTGTACAGAATATAAAAAGGCACGCCTTTTCTGCCGTATTTTTCCATGAACTCCAGCGTCTTCCTGTCATAGGATGTCCAGTCCGAACGCAGCAGCACTAACCTTCCGTCGGCAATCATGTTGCGTATTTTATAATTGTTTAACGTCAGAAAATCATTAAATTTGCAGGTCAGGCACCAGTCTGCGCCCACGGCAATCAAAACCGCGCGGTTTTCACGCAGGTATTGGCTTATTTCTTCCTGTTTGTCCCGGGTAACCGGAATGTTTTGATTGTCATTCCGGGGAGAGGCCGTGTTACGGAGAACGTCAGCCGCGGAAAGCACGATCAGGAGCAGGCTCAGGAACAGGGCCGCATAGCGGAAAAACTTAATGACCTGCCGCCTCATTTCGGGCGGTTCGCTGCGTTTGTCAATTTCTTCGGCAATAATTTTGTAAAAGCTCCAAATTCCCATAAATAACAGCAGGTATAATCCTGTCCGCAAGGCCGTTGCCAAACCGGTTTGCGCCGTCAGAACCGAAAGCAGCCACAAAAGCGTCAACAACAGCATGATGCCCATCAGAAGATGCAATCCCCTCAGCCACTTCCCGGGGGGGGGAATTATCGCCGCGCAGACCGGTTTCAGGAATAACAGCAAATACGGCAGCCCCAGACCGAAGCCGACCGCCGCCATGATAACGGCAATGTCGCTGTAGGTGCCGGCGAGGGCAAAACCGATTGCCGTTCCCAGATACGGCGCGCTGCAAGGCGTCGCCAACAGAACCAGCAGCAGCCCGGTCATAAAATTCAGCGCATTTTCGCTGCGGTGAGGCGAACGCAAAATCCTTTCGCTCCACTGCGGAACATTGAGGTTTATTTGTCCCCAAACCTGCAACAGAAAAACGGCGATTACAAAAGAAATAAACAGCAAAAATCCGGTGCTTTGGAATTGCATGCCCCAACCGAGGGCATATCCCAGCGCTTTCAGGCAAATAAGCAAAAGCGTCAACCCGGCAAATGCGGCGGCCAGCCCCAAGAGGGTGTATAAAAAACCGCTGCGAACCTTCTGCGGATTGCAGCCGCCGAACTTTGTCAAAGCCAAAACCTTAAGCGCCAAAACCGGAAATACGCAGGGCATAAAGTTAAGGATAAAACCGCCGAGAACGGCCAGCCCGATAATGCCCCAGCCCAGAACCGGCAGCTCGGTATCAAACAATGAAGCTTTTTCCGGCCGGATAAATGTACGGATGATGTTCCGGTTGTCAAGCTTGGCCGTAACTTCAAATTCCTTTCCGTCCAGCTTGCTTTCTTGCTCCTGCGGGGTCAGCAAGACGTCGATTTCATCGTTGTTGACGCTGATTGCCGGCTGGGAGAATTTGATGCCCTCTGCATTGTTGATAAAAAATTCAAACTGTTTGGCTGATTTTTTTGCTCTAAATCTGATTTTGAGCATTTGTCCGCCGTCAGGGTGGTCATAAACTGCCGTTTTGATGATTTGGAGCTTTTTGCTTTCCGGCCGCGGCAGCATGTTGAAGTTTTGCTCCACATAATTGAACATGGTGGAAGCGCGGGCCTCGCCGCTTTCGAGCGTCAGCAGGGGCAAGACTTTTTCGTTGTGGCACACATTGTTCTTGTCGCAGAGGCGAAGTGAAATTTCCGTTGCAATTTTTACCGGCTGTCCGGGATTTTTGACTGTTATTTCCAACGGCAGCAAAAACGAACCGTTATAGCCGCTGAGGCTGTTTCCGTTTTCCTGAATGTAAAAATGCCGCGGCAGCGGGCGGAAAATCCTGCCTTCTTCAACATTCTCCGATTGGGTGAAGTCAATTTTAAACGTATTTTCCCCCTCGTCGGGAATAATATATGCCGTTGCCGGATACAGGTTGACGGCGGCCTTAAGCTTTTTCAAACTGCCGACGGCGGCTTTGGAACTCAATATCCTGGCTTGCAGTTTGCCGCTTTGCGCCCAGTCGCCCATTCCCTCGTCGCCGCTGAACGGGTCATCATAAATGCTGTTATAGAAAGGAATCTTTTTTAATTCCAGCAATGAAAGTTGGGAGCGCAGTTCGTCAAATTTTTTCCGGGTGGCGGATTTCTTTTTGGCATGTTCCAAAGAAGCTTCGACGGCGCGGAAGTTTTTGCGGTCGGAAGCATAGGGAATAACCCGGCGCGGATCATAAATGACCACCAGCTCGTTGTCCGATTCGATATACGGCTCGTCATACGGCTCAAGCTCCTCCGGATCCACAATTAGTGCCGGCTCCTCCGGCATCAGCGCCTGCATTTTGTATTTTTCAATCAAGCTGCGGATGCCTCGGTAGTTTTTTATGACAAATCTGATATATTCTTCTTGGTCATAAACCTCCTGTGGCGTCAACCGCGGCAGCTGCTTGCGGATTTCGTCTTTCAAATCTCCTTCAATCGCGCCGCCCGGAAATTTCTGATCAAAATGCCGATAAAGCATAAACAGACGAAACCAGTATTCTTCCAGCCCCGAAGACGTGTTGACCAGCGGGTCTCCGGTCGGGCGCAACGGTATGATTTTCAGCTCTTCGGATTCGCCGTTTGCGGCCGAAACAGAAGAAGCCGCTTTTTCCGCCCGGGACGGAAACGGCAGAACCAGCCACAGACAGGCTAATAAAAATAAAATTTTTTTCATCTGTTTTAATTTCTTTTCAAATAACTATTTTTAAGCTACAATAAACTTTGGTAAATTACAAGTAATCAGTATGCAAGGAATTGCGAGTTGGGAAGATGAAAGATAATGAAACTTATTTGACCGGAAAATGTTTGGTCGCCATGCCCGATATGAAAGACGAGCGGTTTGAAAATTCTCTGATTTTCATTTGCTCGCATAATGAAAACGGGGCCATGGGCTTTGTTGTCAACAAGGTTTTGCAGGAATTCTCCTTTGCCGACCTGGCCGGACAGCTTCCGATAAAAACCGTCCGTCCGATAGACAGCATCGAACTGCACCAGGGCGGCCCGTTGGAAAAAGTTCGCGGCTTTGTCCTTCACTCAACCGAATATGTCAAAGACGATACTATTGTCGTTAATGATAACATTGCCATTTCGTCGTCGCTGGACGTGATTACCGATATTGCTTTCGGGCTGGGACCGAAAGAAAATCTGATTGCGCTGGGCTATGCCAGCTGGGCGCCCAATCAGCTGGAACAGGAAATTGTCAACAATACCTGGCTGGTGGTGAATCCGACGCCGGAACTGGTCTTTCGGACCAAAGATGAAGAAAAATGGCAAAAAGCGATAGATTCGCTCGGCTTTGACGTTACGCACCTCTCCCGGACAATGGGGCGCGCATAATCATTTGCCGATTCGAAGTCTTGGCTCGTTGTTCAAGCACTTCCTGCGCGTCGGTATAGATATGCGCCACCGGCCTGATTAAGGCGGCCGCCTTGCTGCAATCTGTTGGCTTTCCCTCAAATTCAAAACTGAAATAAGCTTTTATAATTTCAGAAAAAGCGTTGCTGTCGCAATTCGGCAGAACGGATTTTTCCGCATATTGGTCGGTCTGGTGCTTAAAGTCGCCGCTTGTGCCGGTATAGCTCTCGTTACGGGGATTGTTCAGCCACATTTTGACCGAATATTCCGTCAGCTTCTGCGGATTATGCAGCAGGGCGCGTGTTTCCGGGCGGGACAGCAGCTGCTTGAACGGCAGAAATTCTTTGGGAAAAACATCGTCTTTTCCGGTTTTGTTGTATTGCTCCACACAATATAGAAATTCGCGGGTCGTTGCCGATATCTCATCGGCATAGCGGGTAACGGCAAATTGTTCTGCCGACATTTGCGAATTGTCAATTCCGCCGCAGATTTCTCCATTCTTGATGTTATTTTGCAGGTGTTTGAGCTCATGAAGCAGCGACAACAGCGGATTCCGTCCGCAGATAGCTGAAAATTCCTGAAAATATTGTCCGGTCTTTTGGAGCATTTCTTTTTTTCGGGCCGGATTGTCCTGCGCGTTAATCAAATTCATGGACTGCTTGTCGATACACAGGGCAAAACCGTTAATGCGAATTTCCGGAATCTGCCCTTCGCGAAAAGAGGCCATTACCCTCGGCACTTCGCATTCCTTGCCGCAAATGTCGGTCAGCACCGGTTCGTTCTTGGGATTCAAACGGATAATATAAACCTGTGGACTGTAGGAAATCTTCAGATTGTGATCCTTGACCTCTTCCGGCACCAAATCGTCGTTGCAAACAACATTAAGCGGAGCCGTCAGCAAATCGGCCGAAGCGGGAATCATAAATTTGTGAATGCCGGTTCCGGTTTTGAGGTCATTGCGGTATTTGCGATTAGTGGTCATCAGCCCAATCTCCGTTTCTGCAAGTATTATAACCGAAATTTACCGAGAAATAAACCAAAATTTCGGAGCTTAGCCGCCCATCTCCATCAGACGTTTAATGCGGATTCTAATCGGCGGATGGGTCGCCAGCATACTTTGAAACGCAGCTTTTGGTTCGCGCGGGTCGGCAATACAAGCGGTCGACATAGTCTTTTTTCCGTCCAAAATTTCACCCCTCGCATCGGCCGAAATTTTTTGGAGCGCCGAGGCCAAAGCCTGCGGGTTGCGGGTGATGAGTGCGCCGGTGGCATCGGCGGCGTATTCACGTGCGCGGGAAATTGCCATCTGGATAATCGGAGCCACAAAAAAATTAAATACTAACAATGCCAGCATTATCGCTAAGAGTAAGATTTTGAATTTTCCGCTGTCTTTGCTGCTTGAGGTAGAATATCTTAAACTTCTGCCAATCATCTCCGCCAAAAAGGCAAACACGCTGAGCCCGGTAATAATCATCATATTGAGCCGAATATCCCGATTGCCGATATGCGCCATTTCGTGGGCAATAACCCCTTCCAGCTCCAGCGGCTCCAGTTTTGCAATAATCCCGGTAGTTAGGGCAATTGATGCGTGCTTTGGGTCTCGTCCGGTGGCAAAAGCATTAAGCGATTCGTCATCCACAATATAGACTTTGGGCATCGGCAGGCCGGCGGCAATCGCCACATTTTCCACCAAGCGGTAGACTTGCGGATTCTCTTGTTTTTGAAGCGGCAAAGCATGAGCAAAACTGAGCATCATCGTATCTCCGAAAAAATACGAAATCAGCATCCAAGTAATGGCTGTTCCAAATACAAAGGGCAGATAAGACGCGATAAAGAACCCGCCCGCCAGCCAATATACATTGCCGGCGGTAATGGCAATGTTATGACTGAGCAAAAATTCCTGATGCGGAGTTACGAAATGTGCCGCAAACCGCAAATCTCCCATGGCATAAAAAGCCAGCACTGTTGCCAATATGGTCAATAGGCTAAGAACCGTCGGAAACAATAACAACAACAGCCAAGTCTTGCGATTGTTGGCGGTAATATGGTCATAAACAGTCTGCATACGGCGCTTTCGCTAGAAAGAAATTTGCGGGGGATTTTGAGCTGCAGCTTTTTCACTTTCGCTCATTTCAAAAAATTTCTCGGTCTGGAAATGAAAGATTTTGGCAATAATATTTCCGGGAAAAGTTTCAATTTTAGTGTTAAGCGCCAAGACGGTCGTGTTGTAAAAACGCCGCGAAGCCTGAATTTTGTTTTCTGTGTCAGTCAGTTCCTGTTGCAAAGCCAGAAAATTCTGATTGGCCTGCAACTGCGGATAGTTCTCGCTCAGGGCAAAGATGCTTTTTAGCGTTTCGCTCAGGGCATTTTCCGCTTGGGTCTTGTCATCTCCCAAACCTTGGGTGTTCATTGCCGCGTTGCGGGCTTCGACAACGCGTTCCAGCGTCTCTTTTTCATGTTTGGCATAGCCTTTGACCGTTTCAACCAGATTGGGAATCAAATCATAACGGCGCTTAAGCTGGGTGTCGATATCGCTGGCGCCTTCTCTGACTCTTTGACGGGCCACCACCAGATTGTTGTACATCATGACAAAAGAAACAATAACCAAAGCCAAAACAATATAAATAGTCTGCGACATGAGCAATCTCCCAAAAATTTATAACTCAAGCTTAATCATAAAAGCTTAACTTTTTATGAAAATTGCCAAGCTTATTTTATTATCCTTACGCACCCCTTGAAGCGTTTTTATCTTCTGCCGATTTCTTTTACTTGATGTTATGGCCTCCTTTTCTATCTGTCATGCCTTCCTGTTCTCCCCCCCGGTCACTTCGCCCTGTTTTTTTTATCTGTCACTCCGGCTCGTAGGTCGGTATGACAGGAAAGAGGGGCTGCAACATTGCCCTTACAAAAAAATCCCCTTGCTTTTTAGCTGATTTGCATTAATCTTGTTCTTGCAGTTCAGAGGTGAGCTGTGGTGTCTAGAAAACATCTTACTGATAAAATCCACCCTAAGGTGGAGTCTGCGGTATAAGTGCGCTTGCGTATCGAAGAAGCAGGACTGTGTCAGTACAGTTTTCTAGCTCCACCGCCTTTCTTTTTAGAATTGGCGGTTTTGTTTTAACCAATAACAAACAGGAGCTAAAAATATGACTTTAATCCAGAATATTAAAAACAAAACCTTTCGCAAAGCAATCGGTATTGAGTGTGCCAGGCTACGCCGCGAACGCAACCAGGAAATTGAGAAAGTTGCCGCTGCCGTCGGCGCTTATCCCGAAACCGTAGACCGGCTTGAGTTAGGGTATTATACTGCTTACGGGCTTACCGCCAGGCTGCTCAAATATTATAACAAAGACATCAAAATCGAGCTTGTCGACAGGAAGCAATAAAACAAACCCCATCGGCAGAAATGCCGATGGGGTTCGCATTTTAATAACCGATTGTCCTGATTTTATTTTTTCAAGATGGACTTGCCGGCATAAACGGCCATATCGCCCAGTTCTTCTTCAATGCGAATGAGCTGGTTGTACTTGGCCATACGGTCGGTACGGGACATTGAACCGGTCTTGATCTGGCCGCAGTTGGTTGCAACGGCGATGTCGGCAATCGTGGTGTCTTCGGTCTCGCCCGAACGGTGAGACAGAACCGCGGTGTAACCGGCACGGTGAGCCATGTCAACAGCCTTCATGGTTTCGGTCAGAGAGCCGATTTGGTTGACTTTAACCAGAATGGAGTTGGCAACGCCTTTCTCAATACCCATAGCCAGGCGTTTCGGATTGGTTACGAACAGATCGTCGCCAACCAGCTGAACTTTGTCGCCGATGGCGTCGGTCAGCATTTTCCAGCCTTCCCAGTCGTCTTCGGCCATACCGTCTTCAATGGAGAAAATCGGGAAACGGTTGCAGAGGTCTTTATAGAATTCAACCATTTGGGCGTTGGTGTAGGATTTTCCTTCGCCTTTCATTTCATACTTGCCGTTTTCATAAAATTCGGAAGAAGCGGCGTCAATGGCCAAAACAACGTCTTCACCGGGTTTGTAACCAGCGTCGGAAATAGATTTGACGATGAATGACAAAGCTTCTTCGGCGGATTTCAGATTCGGGGCAAAACCGCCTTCGTCGCCGACATTGGTGTTGTGTCCGGCAGCCTTGAGGTTTTTCTTCAAAGTATGGAAGATTTCAGCGCCCATGCGAACGGCTTCGCGGATAGAAGAAGCGGAAACCGGCATAATCATGAATTCCTGAATGTCAATCGGGTTGTCGGCATGCTGGCCGCCGTTGACGATGTTCATCATCGGAACCGGCAGGGTGCGTGCCATTGTGCCGCCGAGATAGCGGTAAAGCGGCAGGCCTGCTTCTTCAGCCTGCGCTTTGGCAACGGCCATGGAAACGGCCAAAATGGCATTGGCGCCGAGACGGCCTTTGTTTTCGGTGCCGTCAAGTTCAATCATGGCGCTGTCAATGTCAATTTGATCTTCGGCGTCCAAACCGGCCAAAGCGTCATAGATTTCATTATTGACGTTTTCAACGGCTTTCAAAACGCCTTTGCCGCCAAAACGGGCTTTGTCGCCGTCACGAAGTTCAACGGCTTCGTGAACGCCGGTCGAAGCGCCGGACGGAACGGCGGCGCGGCCAAAAGCGCCGGACTGCAGGACAACGTCGGCCTCAACGGTCGGGTTGCCGCGGGAATCTAAGATTTCTCTGGCATGGATATCAACAATAGCACTCATCTTTTTCTCCTATAAATATAAAATGCACTGCGTATAACTTCTTTCATTTTTGCGGCGATGTCAAGCGAAAGAATCCGTTTTTTGGGGTTTACATTTGCAAAAAAGGGGATTATCTGAATACAGAGATGAATTACCATTATAAATTAAATTGTTATGAAGAATTTTATTGTTATGTTTATGGCGTTTTGCGGATGGGGAGCTTTTATCCTGAGCTGTACCGGAGTGATTGGCGATTCAAGCAAAATTATGGCATTTGCGCCTCTTTTGGCGATTCCGCAGCTGGTAAGGTTTTATGGCGGCTGGGAAAAAAAGCGAAAAAAGGGTTCGCTTTTGCTGCAGCTTGCTTTGGGCGGCTTGTTGGCCGGAGGCGGATTGTTGTGCCTGTTGCCGTTCAGCCTCTGGTCAGGAAAAGAAACGATTTGGGCGCAAGCCTTGCTGGCCGGTTGTGCAGCCTGGGTTGCCGTTTTTCTGCTTTTGGACCTGATAAACCGCAGCATCTGCAAAATTGTCGATTGTTTGGAAGAAATGTATTTGAAATGAATGCGAGAATGTAATGCCGGAGAAATCCGGCATTAAACATTTTAAATTTCCGCTTGTAAGTTTAGCGCCAACTGATAAAATAAAGCTGTTATGTTCCGAATGGAAGGAGAAATTTAATGTTTTCAGAAAAATGGCATTACCGTTTTATGGAAGTGGCCAAGCTTGTTGCGACCTGGTCTAAAGACCCGTCAACCAAAACCGGCGCCATTGTGGTCGGTCCCGACCGCGAAATCCGTGCCACCGGTTATAACGGTCTGGTCAGAGGCGTAGACGACAATAAGCCCGAACGTATGGAACGTCCGACCAAATACGATTTTTTTGAACATGCCGAAAGAAATGCCATTTATAACGCCTGCCTGACCGGAACTTCGCTGAAAGGCTGCGTGCTTTATGCGACTCACCCGCCTTGTACTGACTGCACCCGGGCCATTATCCAGTCGGGAATCCGCATGGTTGTTACCCGCGAACTGGAAGCCCGTCCGGATATCAAAGACCGGACTTGGCGGGATAAACTTGATTTTTCGCATCAAATGCTGACGGAAGCCGGAATAGAATATTTGGAACTCCCTTTAAATTCCGAAAAGTAGAAATATATCTAACCGTGAGTTTGGCGCCGATGCAAAATGCCGGTGTCATATTATGAGAATTTCGTAAGAATTGCGGCAATCGGGAGAGTAGAATGAAAGTTCTTATAGCAGATGACCATGCGTTGTTCAGAGACGGGCTGAGCCTCCATCTGGAACAAATCGACCCTCAGGCGGTTATTTTTCAGGCCGGGAATTTTTCGCAGGCCATGAAGATTATTGATGATGAGAAAAAATTAGACCTGATTATCATCGACCTGGATATGCCGGACATGGATTGGGAAGAAGCCCTGAAAGAGATTAAGGAAAAAACAGACGGCGCGCGGCTGGTGATTATTTCTGCTTCCGAAGATTCGCGCAGTATCCGCAAATCCATGGAATATGGCATCAGCGGATATATTCCCAAACGTTCCGATACCAAAGTCCTGACCGGTGCGCTGAAGTTGATTTTGGACGGCGGAACCTACCTGCCGCCGTCTGTTTTGGATAACGGGCATGCCGTCAGCGGTTATAACGGCAATGCCAATGTCCGCGCCAAAGGCAAAACCCTGACCAACCGTCAGGCGCAGGTCCTGGAGTTGGTTGCCCAGGGAATGTCCAATAAACAGATTGCTTATGAAATCGGTGTCTCCGAGGCGACGGTAAAACTGCATATTAATGCGCTGCTGCGTGCCGTCGGCGCCACCAATCGGACTCAGGCGGTCATTACGGCCCAAAAAATGGGGCTGATTTAGCGCTTTCCGGGTTAATTTTTTGTTACAACATTGTTCAGGCGTTTTTTTATTTTGACAAAATCTGTCAAATATGGCATATTCAATGAATAAACAAAATATTATTAACAAATTAAATTTTAAAAGACATGAAAAAGATTATTTTTTTCTTCGCGTGTGTGTTGTTCTCCGTAGTGGCAAATGCCCAGTCTTCTCATTTGAGTACAACGCGACTGATTAAGGGTGTTGAAGTTAATCCGAGTCAGACAGTTTATTCCGGAGATGAAATGATTGCCTTTCCGGAGCTGGGCGTGGAGTTGTTTTGGTCGCAGCATGATAAAATGCTTTATGTTATGAAACGGCTCTTTGAAAAAACAACCGTTTGCCAAAATGGAACCGAGAGAACAGAAGAACGTTCGGTAAGCATTGTTTCCAACGTTTATGAACCGGTTGATCTCCAGGGGGCCGGAATAGAATATACCCCGGAAAATCTCGGTATCAGAAAAGATGATGGGGCGTATATGCTCTATGTGAGGGGGTTGCCGGACGGCGTTGTAATGTCGGTTATCTGCCAAGGGGTAAATGGCGTTGACAAACGTATCCTCTCCCGGGAGTGGAAAGTCAGGTAAGTTCTTGCCATAAAAAAACATTTGATGCTTTGGCGTCAAATGTTTTTTTATGTCCTTTTTGGAGAGGCGGTGCCCGAAGCAGTTGACTTTTTTCCCTTTATGCCGATATATAAATAAGGTAAAAGGAGACAAACAGTGGGTAATATTGCGCAGGGCCTGGCCATTCTGAAAAAAAACATCAAAATTGCTCCCGAAAAGCCGGGCGTTTACCGTATGATCGGCGCTGACGAAAAGGTACTCTACGTCGGCAAGGCCAAAAATATCAAAAAGCGGATTGTTGCTTATTCTCACCTGGATAAACTGCCGGTGCGTTTGCAGCGGATGGTTTCCGAAATCCATAAGATGGAGTTCATTATCGTTGAGAACGAAGCCAAAGCCCTGTTGCTTGAGAACGAATTGATCAAGGAACTGGAACCAAAATACAATATCCTGCTCAAAGACGACAAGACTTTCCCCCATCTCATGCTTGATGTCGAGTCTGATTTTCCTTGTCTGCGCAAATACCGGGGCCGCCGCCGGGACAAAAACAAATATTTCGGCCCTTTTGCCAATGTGTTGGCCGTCAACAACGTGCTTGATATTTTGCAAAAGGCGTTTTTGCTGCGCTCCTGCCGCGATGCCGTTTTTCATAACCGCCAGCGTCCCTGCCTGTTGTATCAGATAAAGCGCTGCTCGGCGCCTTGCTGCGGAAAAATCGCCAAAGAGGAATATCATAAGCTTGTCCGCGAAGCGGTCGATTTTCTGGAAGGCCGAAATACCAAAATGCAGGAGGAGTTGTCGCAGAAAATGCTCGAAGCCAGCGAGAAACAGGATTATGAGACGGCGTTGGTGCTTCGTGATCGGATTCGCGCCCTGACAAACGTCCAGCAGGGAAATCTGGTCGAATATGCCGACATCAAATCGCTTGACGTTGTTGCGTTGGCACGTAAAGGCGGTCTGATATGCATTCAGGTCTTTTTTATCCGCAGCGGGCAAAATTGCGGCAACGCGCCGTTTTTTCCAAAACAGGCGGAAGACGCGACCGATATTGAAGTATTGGAGGCCTTTCTCGGCAGTTTTTATGCCACGCACATTCCGCCTCGGGAAATTGCCGTTTCGCAGCCGTTGGAAAACAAAGAGTTTTTAGAAAAGGCCATCGGCGCCAAAATCAATGCCTATTCGCAGGGCAATAAGGCCAAAATTATTAAAATGGCGGTGGAAAACGCCCGGGCTTCGCTGGAGCGCAAAATTGCCATGGAAGCTTCGGTGGCTCAAAACCTTGAAGAAATGAAAGAGGTTTTCAATCTTCCTCGGATACCGCGGCGGATTGAGGTCTATGACAACTCGCATATTCAGGGCAGTTACGCGGTAGGGGCCATGATTGTCGCCACCCCCGACGGCTTTGACAAGAAACAGTACCGGACGTTTAATATCAAAAATCCCGATATCACCAATGATGACTTTGCCATGATGAAAGAAGTCCTGACCCGGCGCTTTGAGCGGATGAGCGATGCCAACCGTCCGGATGTGATTTTGCTGGACGGCGGCCTCGGCCAGCTGCATGCCGTGCATGAATGCCTCAAAGATTACGATTTGGGCGAAATTGCAATCATTGCCATTTCAAAAGGCCCCGACCGTAATGCCGGCAAAGAGTTTTACCACCAGGTCGGACGCGAAAGCTTTGAGCTTCCGTTCCGTTCTCCGCTGGCTTTTTATATGCAGAATATCCGCGATGAGGCGCACCGCTTCGCCATCGGCACGCACCGCAAACGCCGGGCCAAGTCCATGTACAAAACCCGCCTTGACGAGATTGAAGGAGTCGGCGCCGGGCGCAAACGCGATTTGCTCAATTATTTCGGCTCGGTTGAGGAAATTTCCCAGGCCGGAATCAAAGATTTGCAAAAAGTCGGCGGAATCAGCAAAAAAACAGCGGAAAAAATTTATAATTACTTCCATAATTGAAAAAAGTTCTTTAAGATAACTTTAACTTTTTCAAAACAGTTAAAGAGGGTGAAACAAAGTGTATAATCTGCCAAATCTTCTGACAATCTCCCGTATTGTCGTTATTCCGGTCATTTTCCTGACAATTTATATTCATAGCGCCTGGTGGTACTTAATCGGCGGTTCGTTGTTTATTATCGCCGCAATCACCGATTATCTCGACGGCTATCTGGCCCGTTCGCGCAATGAGCTTTCCGCTTTTGGGCGCCTGCTGGATCCGATTGCCGACAAGCTTCTGGTCGTTTCGGCGCTGATGATTATTGTTGCCAACGGGTTGGTTGACAATATCAGCTATATTCCGGTTGTCGTCATTCTTTGCCGCGAAATTCTGGTTTCCGGTTTGCGCGAATTTTTGTCGGAAGTTCGTGTCGGCCTTCCGGTTACCCGTCTCGCCAAGTGGAAAACCGGCTTTCAGATGACGGCGCTGTCGGTGCTGCTGATGTCGCCGGCCAAGTTCTTTAACGTCATTGAGGGATTCTGGGTCGGACTGGGAACCGTCTGCCTTTGGGTTGCCGGCGTTCTGACCTTTATTACCGGTTATCAGTATTTTGAAAAATCGCTTGCCTACATCAAATCAGTCGAAAAGAAAAAGGCCCGCGAAACGGCTGCCGCCAAAAAAAGCGAAGCCAAAACCGAACCCCAATCGGCTGTCAAAAAAGCCGCTCCGGCCAAGGCAAAGTCAAAAACTGCGGCCAAAAGCAAAAAAACGGCAGCCAAAACGGCTTCCGCCAAAAAAGCTCCGCGAAAGGTTGCCGCCGCCAAATAAGGATTAGGTAAACAAATGGAAAATAATTCCGCCCATATTCTGGTTGTTGATGACGACAACCGCCTGCGTTCGCTTCTGCAGCGTTTTCTGCGCGATAATGGCTTCTATGTCAGCGTTGCCAAAAATGCCGCCGAAGCGCGCGAACGTTTGCGGGATTATAAGTTCGACCTGTTGATTGTCGATATTATGATGCCCGAAGAAACCGGGTTGGAATTTTTAGAAAAGCTTCGCCGGGAAAGCAGCATGCCGGTCATCATGCTGACCGCCATGGGCGAAACCGAAGACCGGATTGCCGGCCTGGAAACCGGCGCCGACGATTATCTGCCCAAACCGTTTGAACCCAAAGAGCTGGTGCTGCGGATTAAGAATATTCTCCGCCGCGCGCCGCAGGAAGACGGGCAGGCGGTAGAAAAGCTGAATTTGGGGCTGTGCTGCTATGATATGGTCAAAAAGGAATTACTGACCAAACAGGGGACGGTCATACATATTACGCCGGTTGAGCAGGCGATGCTCAATGTCTTGGGGCAGAAGTCCGGGCAGATTTTCACCCGCGAAAAACTGGCGGAAATTTTGGGGGCCGGACAGAGTCCGCGCTCAATTGACGTGCAGATTACCCGCCTGCGCAAAAAAATTGAGAAAGATTCAAAAAATCCCCGCTATCTGCAAACCGTGCGGGGCAAAGGATATATGCTGCTGCCGGAATAACGGCGCAGAAATATGAAAGAGGTGTGAGATGCATATAAAGTTTCCCGAAACCGTAGACAATACGCTGCGTTACTTAAAGCTGAAACTGTTGCCGAAAACCTTGTTTTTCCGCACGATGCTGCTGATTTTTATTCCGCTGATTGTGGTGCAGGTGGTTTCGATTTTTGTGTTTTTTGACAGCAACTGGTGGCGTGTCGGGCGCAGCCTGTCCAATAACCTGGTTTCCAACATGGACTTTACCATGGAGCTGATTGACCGCCACCCCAAGCAAATTGATGAGATTCGCAAATTGGCCGAACAGAATTTTGACCTCAAGGTCAGTTATTACGGCAATACCGAAAAACACAATGCCATCACCAAGGCAACCCGCGGCAATAAACTGATTACCGGTTTTCTGGAAGATATGCTGCAGGAACGTTTTCCCGATGCCGTCAGCAGTATCTATCTTTCGCCGAAATCCAACGATATGGTGATTATTATCGACCGTGCCAACGGGGCGTTTCAGTTCACGACTAATGAAAAGAAAATTTTCAGCTCTTCCATGTTCCTTTTCATCGGCTGGATGGTCGGCACTTCAATCCTGTTGTTTTTGGTTGCTGTGCTGTTCCTGCGGATACAGGTACGCTCAATTGCCGAACTGGCGCAGGTTGCCGAAGATTTCGGCAAGGGAATTGATAATAAAGATTTCAAGCCTTACGGTTCTTCCGAAGTTCGCAAGGCAGCCATTGCTTTTATCAAAATGAAGGAACGCATCCAGCGCCAAATCAGCGAACGGACACAAATGCTGGCCGGCGTTTCGCATGACCTGCGCACGCCGCTGACCCGGATGAAACTGCAGGTTGCTTTGCTGCCGGAAGGCGAAGACCGCAAAGACTTTCTCTCTGATATTGACGAAATGGAAAAAATGCTTGACGGCTATCTGTCTTTTGTCAGCGGTGAGGGCGGCGAAAAATCTTCTTTTGTGGATATGAACGAAATGATTTTGAGCATCATTAACAAGTTCCGCAATAAAAAAGCGCTGATTCGCTACGCTACCAATGACCAGGTTAGTGCCATCCAGGGGCGTGAACAGGCTTTGAAACGCGCTCTGACCAATGTAATTTCCAATGCTTTCCGCTATGGCAAAACCATTGCCGTTAAACTGGAAAGCAATAACAACAAACTCGAAATTTCGGTAGACGATGACGGGCCGGGCATTCCCGCCGACAAGCGCGAAGACGTCTTTAAGGCCTTTTACCGGATTGAGGGGTCGCGCAATAAAGAAACCGGCGGCGTCGGCTTGGGGTTGTCTATCGCCAAAGACGTAATTGCCTCCCACGGCGGCAAAATTGAACTTTTGGACAGCGAACTCGGCGGCCTGAAAGTTCTGATTAGTATTCCGCTCTAAGAAATTGGATAAAAAATGGTTGATGACGCAAAAAATAACGGTGCCGAAAATGAACTGGAAGCAGATTTTCCGAGCTTCCTGCGTTCGGATAATCCCGAAAATTATGATAATGACATTAATCATTTTTTAGAAGATGATAAAATGCTCGACGTTGAGGATATCGGTGTCGGGACAGAACCGGAGCCGGCCAAATTCAGCGGTTGGAATGACGGTTTTGAAGAAGAAGAAAAATCCGAAGACTTGGATTTGGGTTTGGAAAGCGAAAACTTTGACCTTCCCGAACTCGGCGGAACCGAAGACGAACCCTGGTTGCAAAATCCCTTGGGCGAAGAAAATGCCGATGCTGAGAATATTCCGGCTGCACCTGCCCCGGAAGATATCGAGCCGGTTGTTGAAGCAGAAAATATTGCGGTAGAAGAGAAGGAACCCGTTTCCGAAAATAATGCGGTGCCGGAAAGCTTTTCTTCTTCGGGCTGGAATGAAACGGAATCTTTGGCGCCGGAATCCGAAATTGCATATCCGGCGGCAGATGACGGGACGGAAACGGCAAACCGGCCTGTTGACGGCGGAGAAGAGGCCGATGTTTCCGAAACAGATGCGGAACCGCAAATAAAATTTATGAACGACGTAGACCCTGAAAACGAAAAAGCGATAGAGTTTCCGGATCCGGAAGAATATATGTCCTTTGACGTTCCCCTGGAGAAGTTAAGCGTTGACGATCACAAAACCGAGATACCTTCGGCGGCGGAAATTCCCGAAGATGAGTTTTTGCCGCGGGAAACACCGGTGCATATTCGCGATTTGCCGCAGGAAACAATCCCCGAAAATCCTGATGAACCTTATGTCGAGGTTCTTCCCGGCAATCAGAATATGAATCCTGATGAATATATGTCATACGACTTACCGGAAGAAACAATATCGCTGGAAACAGCTGATGCAGCCGAAACGGCCGTTGTTGCTGCTGCCGAAAATGAAAGCGGAATTTCTGACGTTGCGGTTCCTGCCGAGCAGAAGCCGGATGACAAACCGGTTGCGGCGTCGCCCGTTCCGGAAAGCCGGACGGAACAGGAAGAAAAAGAAACTCTGCGAATGTTCAAATGGTATTCCGGCAGTTTGAGTGATAAGTATTTTAAATTTTCGGCAGAAGAAGCTTCCGCCGAGTTTAATGGCAACGCCGATCAAAACAGTATCTATGTCAATGTCGGCACGTCGGCTTATGGCTGGAATGTTGCTTTTGATAACGGAATTAATATGAATTTGGCTGATGTTCGCGAGTTCCAACTGCGAAACGGCCGTCTGCCGGTCGGCGGCGGGACAATTATGTATGGCGAAAACACCTTGCGTTTTAGTAATGTTGAACGGATTGTCGTCGGCAGTACTCCTGAATATTTCCATTATGGCATTTAATTTTTTTGGTCCCCGCACAACCTGCCCGGCAGGTTCGCTACTTTGGCTTGGGTGCCCTAGAGGTGCGATGCGGGCAGCGCCCGAGGCATCACTTGCTACTGATGTTTGGGTGCCCCGAAGGCGCGATGCTTATAATGTGCACTATCTCGACTTGCCAATAATGGTTACCATTTGGCACGGCAGTAGCCATTACCCAATAACCGTCCCCCTTCATTTTTTCGGTAGAAAAATGTCCCATAAAATGTCATCCCGCATTTTTCTGCGAAAAATGCCCAGGGATCTGCGAATTTCCAGATCGGAAGAG
>OGQL01000940.1_pt1 | contig 22882 bp, 24 predicted proteins | sample 1553211 | NCBI WGS metagenome assembly OGQL01 (sample SAMEA2579942, study PRJEB22360) | human gut metagenome
AGGCCCCGCTGACCAGCCTGTGACTGGAGGCGAGGGCGAAGAAGACGCCGCCGCTCAGCCGGGAAACCCGTTCGACCTTTACGCCGAGGGTGACCAAGAAGAAACCACGAAGGCACGCGAGTCTAACCCCCTCGTGGCCGCATTCGACGAATACTTACAAAAAGCAATACACCATGACGAGTAACGAGAAAAACACCGCGCCTATTGTCCAGTTGCTGGCTGACGCTATGCCGAAACCGATTGTTGACGCCTCGGGTGGCGACGTTATCTACCGCGGCTACGCGCCTATCGGTACGGGTCAAGGCGAGGCCGGGTGGCGCATCGAACGGGAAACCACCTCCGACGGTATCACCATCACCGAGTATCCCCAGGGGGATATGAGTTACAATTTCGTGTGGGACGACCGCAAGACCTACGTATATTCACGCTAACAAAGTTCAAAATGGCAACTATTGACGTCGGAACTGTAGCAGGTATTTCCATCGGCACGACGCCTCCGTCGAACCCGGCGATTATCTGGTACGATACTACCGACAAACTCCACAAAAGTTACGATGCCTCGCTCGGGCAGTGGGTTCCGATGTCGCAGGCAATTGTGACCCAGATAAACGACTTCAACGACCTTATCAATAAGGCCAATCTCCCCGGCGGTTTACCTATCGCGGCGTTCTACAACGTCCTGAAGCGTGACTCCGACCCGTTCTGGAGCACCATGGTGTGGGTAGTAGGCCAAACACGTATTCAGTACGTCGATAAGCAAAACAACATCATCGTCGAAGACCTCGCGGGTCAGGGTACGACCACGCAATACGTTGCTTCGACGAACTATTTCTTCGATAATATCGTGGCGACTTTCGACCAGAAGACGTCACAACTCAATTTCGATTTTCAACAGTTGGCTGATAACCCGGCATTGGCCGACGTGTTGTACGGTATGCGGGTTGTTAATGATAACCCCACGCTGGTTAAGCGCACTGTGAAGTCGTTACTTTCGACGTCACCCAAGAACTCGTTAGGATTCGTAAACGGTTTGTTCTTTGACTTTGGCGCGGCGATGAGCGGCATCATCGTTTCCGAGCAAGCCAACGATACCCAGGTAGTCGGGTACAAGCAGTACACGGCCGATTACGCCGCGATGGATAAAACATTCCAGGAGGTTCAGAGAATCATCAACGACTGGCAGAACGGTTCGCAGACGATGATATTCTCGGCCAAACTGACTAACGTCGCACCTGTAGACGCTACTATCGCCAATCCGCAGGACCTTACTACGGCCGATGACCTAATGACGGCTCTGAACAAAATTCAAGGTTGGTACAACCGCCTGAAACTGGCTACTGGAATGAGTCTTTCGTCAGCTTATAAGGCTGACCCGGCTACAAAAGGCGTTATGCCTGCTGAGGGCGACCCGGTTGAAAAGGCAATCGCGTTGCTTCACCAGGCCATTCTGGATATTGACTATTCGGAGTATGGCGAATCCGCGAACATCAAAATAGGTGGTCAACAGACCGATTTCCCTGACATCGACTACATGGGTTTCATTGATGTCGAGGGGAGCGTGCGTGATGCGTTCAAGGTTCTGTGGGACGATCTTGCTCAGATCATCACGGGCGATGATACAGGCCCCATATTGAAGAAATTGGTGGATTCATCGTCAATCTTCGAACGCGCTATCCGGAAGGAACACATGGCTGTTGGCCTTGTCGGAGGCAGCGTCGACTATTCAATGCTGGCTGGCGGTTCGCCATACAATTTGGCGCTTGGTAATCGCTATTTCTACAACCTGAACGCCTCTGATATCACTTCTGCGACATGGACGCTGAATCTCGGCTTTTTGGATAATCCTTCGTCGTTTGAAGCATATACGACTGAAAGCGTTGGTGGCACGATTCAGGTGATCATCTATTGTAACGTTTCCAACGGTCAAACGCTGCGTGTCGTTGATGCCAATGGCGCTAAGACTTACAATATGGCTGAAAAGGGGTATTACCTTCTAACTGCGTGGGCTACGGGATTTGCGTCATCGAGTCGGTTGCGCTTCACGAGTTTCATCCAAAAGATCGATTATCTCCAATAGCCATGTGTAAAGTAGTTTATTTAACGTCAAAGCGGTTCAATACCGAGGCCCGTAGTTTTGTACGCGAACTGGCTGACGAACTACGCCGTCGTCGCGTGGAGGTTGTTACAGGAAACGCCTATGACGTTTGGAACTACTTTCGCCCTCATCGCACCTACGGTGTAGCCATGGCAGTGGACTTTTTCCACGACCATGCCGATGGCTGTAGTTTAACACTCAACCGCGTTTGTCCTGTGTTAACACGGGACTTCGCCTATAATCTTTCAAACCACTATGACCTTTTAACGCCTCAAATCCGTTGGCGGTCGTTCTCGTTTGTTGATTCGTACGATCCTCAGTGGTATCGTTTCTTCAATCGTGTAAGTGCCGAGGTGAAACTCATTATCTACCCGGCTACGCTTACCAACGAGGGAGACATGGATGCTTACAAAAGCGCTCAGCCCGATATTATAAAGGCGTTCGCTGACGAAATATTGAGGTGTCTTCGCTCTAATTACGATTCCCACGCGTATGCCCGTTCCGCTAAGGCCGCGCGCATACGTATTAACGAAAGAATGAAACGCAATGGCTGACGGACTTTTCATGACCACCATCTTCCCTGTAATTTCGCTTCTATTCGGGGCGGGCGGTATTGGCTACGCCATTGTGGCGCGTATGTTGGACCGTAAGAAATACGCCCAAGAGGTGCGGTGTAGCCAGGCCGACGCCGACCTGAAAGGCGAGGAGTTTTGGAAAGGGAGATATGATACCTTAATGACGGAACTCGACAAGAAGGAATCGTGGTGGAAGGAACGGTATGATAACCTGTACCAGGAGGTTCAAAACGAACGTAAGTTGTCTAACGAGATGATGACTAACTTTCGTAATGAACTCAACAAGATTCGCGAGGAATACGAGGCGCAACGCCAGGCAGACCGTGATAAGTACAACCGCCTGATGGAAGAGTTCCGCGCTCAGGAGTATGCAGCTAACCAGGCGGCCGAAGATTACAAGAAGCGCATCAACGAACTCGAAGCGTCCATAGTGGCTTACGAGGATATGATTAAAAGCGGCAAAAGGTCATGAAGACGGCGGCATCCATAATTATCGTTGTAGCGGCCCTAATTTTCGCGTTCTTTCTGGGGCGGAGCAGTTATACCCCTGAACCCCCTAAAGTCATTGAAAAGTGGCTGACAAAGTACGACACGGTCGAATACCGTGACACGGTTAAGATTCCCGTTCCGCAGGTTATCGTCCGTGATACCATGATATACCTGCCAGGCGAAATCGACACCGCTGCCTTGCTGGCCGACTACCTGGCCCGAAAGGAATATCCCCTCGACTTTTCCAACGACAGTATCGGCGAGTTCCGGGTCGATATCACCGTCCAGCGCAACGCCCTTACAGAGGCTGTATCACACGTCAAACCGCTCATCCGTGTTCATGAGGTTGAACGCACGATTATCGACAAGCAAATTCCCTTTATACAAGGTTATGCCCAAATAGGAACCTCCGTGGATTTTGGCACACAAAAGTTTTCCGCCGGAGCCGATTTCCGTCAACGGTTTTTGGTCGGCGCGTCAGCTATAAGAGTTAATGACCAATGGGGGTACACATTAGATTTTGGCATAAAATTTTAACAATTCTCTTGGCAGTTTGGAGAAAATTAACTACCTTTGTATTGGAAATGAAACTTATAAACCTATAAAGTCATGAAAGAAATTATCAACTATGGCGAAGCACGTCGTCAACAAATTCTGAAAGGTTTTACCAACATCGAAGAGTGTATCGAGGAAGCGCCGATTGAAAAAGCGCGTCACGGTGTTTACGCCGATAACGCTCAGAACCGCCGTCTGCAGCGCGTGGGCCAGGAGTACGGTCATGCCGCTCAGGAAAAGCCTGAGGCAGGCCAGGAAGAGGGTGGCGCACCGGAGGCCAATGTAAGTCTCCAGAACCACGCTCGTCAGGCTTCAGAAGAGGCCCTCGTAAAGGTAGCCAACGACCCGTCGGCCGACGCTGAGATGCGTAAGGTAGCCACGGCTGAGTTGGAGCGTCGTGGCGTAAACGTTCGCGCCAAGAACAAGAAAGGTGACCAGTCGCTCCGTGATGGTTTGGCTGACGGCGACGCCAAGTCGGCTTCGACGTTCGAATCCATGGGTTTCCGCCAGATGGACGATGAGGACCTGGCTCAGTACGCCGGAGTTGAAGACGCCGCTCACGCTTTCATCAAGCAGGTTGGCGGTGACGAAGACGGCTTTGACCTGGTAGTTACCAAGACCAGCGAGGGCTACCGTGTGGACAAATACCCCTACGCCAACGTGGACAATTTTGAGTCCGTAACGGTCAAGAAAATCGAAGACGTACAGGGGGCTGCGTCCAAGTTCGGTGATCCCGACGCCAAGGGTAAAGGCGGCAAGGCCGATGCTAAATCGCTGGTCAACAGTTTCTACTCCGCTATGGAGGACGAAGGCGATTTCGACGCTAAGTCGTTCAAGGCTTACGTGAAAGCAAAGGGAGCAAAGGTCGTCAAGGAACTTGCCGACGCCATCAACAACTTGCCTGAGGAAACGATGTCGAGCGCTCCCGACGACGAGGAAATCGCCTCCGAGATCGAAAGTATGTTCGAAGAGGCAGGCATGCGTGTTCCGAAGGAAGTCAAGAAGGAACTGGATAAACTCCAGGCAGGTAAGGCTGACGCCGAGGGGCTCGTCCAGAGTTTCAACGACATGGCCGAGGGTGATGAAGACTTCAACGCCGAAGGATTCAAATCCTTCGTTAAGGAAAAAGGCGGCAACGCCGTGAAAGAATTGGCCGAGGCCATGCGCAATCTCCCCAGCGAGGCCGCCGTGAGTGACCCGGACGATAGCGAAATCGCCGACGAAATCGAAAGTATGTTCGAGGAAGCCGGAATGCGCGTACCGCGTGAGGCCAAGAAAGAGCTGGATAACCTCCGTGGCTCGGGCGAGAGCGTCGTGGCCAAGTGGGACGCATACATGTCTGACGAAACGGGCGACGGTGACGACTTCGAGACCGCTATCAATAACCTTATCGACAACAAGGGTCAGGTGAAAGCCATCAAGGATATCGCCGCCGCCATGAAGGCAGTCGATAGCGCTGACGCCAACCAGAGCGACCTGGACGATGACGAGATTGCCGACGAAATCGAGAATATGTTCGAGGAGGCCGGCATCGATCTTTCGAAGAAAGGACAAGCCGCTCTGGACAAGATGCGCGAAGAGGCTAACGCCGATGCCGACGTTGACGACGCTGGTAAGTACGTTGATAGCTTCAACGATATGGCTGAGAACGATACCGACTTCGACGCCAAGGGCTTCAAGTCGTTCGTGAAAGAAAAGGGCGACGCCCGCGCTATCAAAGCACTGGCTCGCTACATGCGTGAGAACCCCGTCGATACGGGCGGTGTAGAGTCGGAGCCCGGAGATGGCGACCTCGCCGACGAAATCGAAAACATGTTCGAGATGGCTGGCGTCAAAATATCGAAGAAAGGCCGCAAGGAACTTGACGCGATGATTGCCAGCGAAGACGACGAGTAATGCCTTACAACGCCAAACATACGCATTTTCTTCCGTCACCGTTCCCCACCGTTACTCAGTACGAAGACCGATTTATACGGGAATGGAACGCTAATAACGCCGCAGCGCTTGGTGATGTACTAAAATACATCGCCGACGCTACGGCTGTGGCGGTTAAAGAATTAAAGGAAGATGAAGCAAAGGAAACAGATTTGGGCGCTGTCGGCGCCAAAGACTGAAAAGGTTTGGTACATCGGCACGATAATTGCCGAAAACAGTCAGTTGGAAAAGGAACCGCCGTACCCGGTATGGGTTGTCGTTCGTGTTAAAGACGACAAAGGTAAGTTCAAATACAACATAGGTACGCTACGGCGCATCGCCGACGGTAAGTGTGAGGTAAATTTGTTCCCCAATGGCGCATTGATTACAGCGTCGATTGGAGCCAACGAAGAGGTCCGCCTATGGCCCGATATCGAGTGGTTTTGGAAGAAGATGTTTGAGGACGACGCCGTTAAGGTTAAGGGCTTAGACGAACTCCCCAAGAATAATACCGTTATCGTAAAGACCGGAAACGCCGAGGCAGGATTTTATTACAGGCTCGGGAAAGTTCTTAAATCCGACGGCGACAGTGCGGAAATCGAATTACTGAACGGCCTGCGTATGGTCGTCAAACGCGGTCACGAATCACGAGTAAGATTATGGAAATAGACGAAGTGACAAGAGTCTTTCATGAGGCTAACCGATACCGCAACGACCACCTGCGAAAGGCCATTGGCGGCGACACACTTGAAAAAGGCGGTTTCGGTTCGGGACGCTATCTTCATAAAAAGCGTAAAACCGCCAGCAAACGAAAGGTAGATAAGAACTGGAATTATACCCAGGAAGAATTTCTTTCTGCTAAACCTATTGGCGAAGAAGACCGCTTAAAACCTGGGGATATTGTGATGGTCAGATATCGCTTTGGAGACGGTTTGTTGAAATACACCGAAGCGAAGGTGCAATATCCGGGTAATGGAGTTGACGGAATTTCTATCCAGATTTACGGAGCGCCGAAACCGTTTCCGTATGAATTGGCTGCAGACGATGTGAGAATCAAGAAGAAAGTCGCTCATCCGACGCCAAAGACCGACCCCGCTGAAGCGGGTAAAGTAAAGGCTGCTGATGGACCTGAGGCACGTGAAATAAAGGAAGACGAAGACTGATGATTTTCAATAACCGTCAAATAGACGACATGGTCGGTATTCTCCGGCGTTGGCAGTACCTGTTTATCGCCAAGCACGTCGGAGTAGACTTTCTTACCCAGTCGGAGATTGATATCTTGGTGGCGTCGGGGGTCAACGTCGATAAGTACAAGAACACGAAAGGCATCATCGAACACGCTTTTCTGTTCGGTATCTTGGCTGAGGCACTCGGCGATCAACGCGCCAAGAAGATGAATTACAAGCAGTTTATCCAGTTCCTGAAGTCGGGAAATTTCGTACCGCTCACCGAGCAGGAGGAAAACGCGCTCAACTACCTCAAGAACCGCGCCTATACCGACATCACGTCGCTCGGCAACCGTATCGTTACCGGTACGCGCAATGCCATCCTCAAATCTAACTTTCGCCAGCAGGCCGCTATACGCCAGCAAATCAAAGATAAGGCCATTCAAGCCGTTCAACTCCGTAAGGGGGCGCGCTATGTAGCCAGCGAACTGGGGAACCTTACCCAAGACTGGGGACGCGATTGGCTGCGTATTGCGTACTATCTCCTGCACGAAGCCTACAACGTGGGCCGTGCTGAAAGTATTTTCAAGCAACACGGGCCTGACGCCAAAGTGTATTTCGACGTCTATCCAGGCGCGTGCGCTAAGTGCCGGGAGTTGTACTTAGAAGACCCCGAGGACCCTACCTCGAAACCGAAACTGTTCCGTTTGGCGGACCTTATCGCTAACGGTAACAACATCGGTCGTAAGGCGGCAGAGTGGCTCCCTACGATTAACCCGACGCACCCCTACTGCCGTTGTACGATTAATTACGTTCCTGACGGCTTTGATTGGGACCCCGCAACTCGCGCTTTCACCAAGCCCGTCAAACGCCAGTTTAAGGACCCAAAGTTAAAGAACTTGAAACTTAACATTAAAGTTACCAAATAATGAAAAACAAAATCGTACAAGACCCTCCGTTCACCATGCAGATTGAACCGACGGAGGGGTGCAACCTGGGTTGTTCGTTTTGCGGTCTTCACGGTATGCGCGAAAAAGGCACTAAGCCGTGGAATTTCATGACCGTTGAAACTGCCGAGCGTATCGCTTCAGAGGTGGCCCGTGTAGGGTGGAAATGTAAGTTCGTATTCGCTATGCACGGCGAACCGACGCTCAACCCTGCGTTCATCGACATCGTGGCTACGTTTCGCAAACACCTGCCCAAAGCCGTATTTCATATGTACAGCAACGGGTACGGCATGAACCACGCCAAGGATACGTCGGAATATTTGGACCGTCTTTTTGAAGCCGGCATGAATGATATTCTGGTAGACTGCTACACGGCTAAGGGTGACTGGAATTTCGTCGAGAAAATCGACATCGAGAAGTACAACGTCGTCACGCTGGAACCGGGCGTTCCGTACTACTACCCCAAGCAGGGTCGCCGTATCTGCCTGTTGCCGCCTATCGCCGAAGACGATACCAATAAGATGACGCGTCGTCTGGCTAACCACTGTGGCGCGGCGTTTCCGCTCGACGACTCGTTCAACAACAAACGCTGTACTTTCCCGTTCCGCGAACTGGATGTACGTTGGAATGGCCAGGTATGTCTGTGCTGCGACGACTTCCGCGGTGAGTACCCCATCGCCAACATCCACGACATGCCCATCGAAGACCTGTGGAACCACCCGCGCTTCCACGCCGCCCGCGTGATGCTGTACAACAACGACCGTCGGTTCCGTCCGTGTCAGGGTTGTACACACGTCAGCGTCCGCGTCGGTTTCCTGCCTGATAAGATGGGCAAGAAAACGCTCCCGCCTATCACGCCGGAAATCCGGAAGATGGCTGAGGAGGTATCGAAGGACGGCCCCTGCGCCGAGAAGATATACAAACGGCCATGGGAAAAATAAAGTACCTCTGTGTCGAGCCGCACGCGGGTGACCTCCTGATGAGCGCTTGTCACGTTTTAGTAGCACCCGAATACGACGTTCGGGTGCTTACTGTAGATAGCGACCCAAAGCGCGTCGAGGAACAACGACTTTTGTACGGTTTTCTGGGTATATCCATGGATTGTCTGGACCTGGAGTTAGAAGATGTCCGTTGTAGCGATTTTCAGGCCCATTCCAAGGACTGTAATTATGAGAGCGTCTATACGTATCTACGCGCTAAGTTCGGGAGTGACGGCCTTAATTTCGCCGAACAAACGCTTCGCGACTATTTGCGTAAGTTTATGCGTCGCAACCCCGGTTACACGTTACTGGCGCCTCTCGGCGCAGGACAACCGTTCAACCAGTTTATCCACGATACGGTGTATAATACGGCGTCCGGCGCGGAATACTATCGCGACTTCCCCTATTCATACGTATCACGAGGCCGTCGTCAGTTCCGCGTGCAGTGCTACAACAGCGAAAACCTACTGATGAAACGTCGGGTATCGTGCGACGATATGTTTGACATTAAGTGGGAGTTGTTCTTGCTGTTTTATCCATCGTTAGAAAGTACACTGGACAACTATCAGCGTTTTATAGAACAGAACCCGCCCGAGGAAATTTGGTACGAGGGCGAATTACCATTTTGAGTATGAATTGTCAATTCTTCGTCGTGTCCAAGAACCGCCCTAAATGCGTCACGACCCGATTGTTGAAAAAGGGCGGCGTGGATTATCACATCGTGGTGGAGAAAGAGGACGTCGAAAAGTACGTTGAAGCCGGGCATGAGCGTGAACGTCTGGTCGTGCTTCCGGCCTCGAACCGCGGCTACAGCTACGTGGTCAATTTCTGTAAGAACACCTACCTCCGCAAGGATCACCCGGTGGTGGTGATGGATGACGATATCGCCAACTTCTTCTACTCGATCGACGGTGAAGCCAAGTGTGGGCTGTCGCTGAAAACGCCGGAAGAACTCAGCGAGTTCTTTGAGGAGTTTGATCGCGAGGTCATGGAAACCGATTTTGAGTATGGAACGATGGGTAAGAGCGCCTTCGACTGGAGTTGTACCGACGTCAGCCCGCGCTTCAAGTACGGCGGTATTCCACACTTGATCGTCTTCAAAGGACTCCGGACGCTGGAACTGGACTTTGACGAAAAGTTGGAGTTGAAATGCGACATCGACTATTCGTTGAAATGCATGTACCTGGGAATCGTCTACGCGCGGTTCGTGCGGTTCCTTCTCCAGAGTAAGATGAACAAGGAAGCCAACCAGGGCGGCGGTCTCCAAGACGTATACGAACGCCAGGAGCGCGTGCAGCGGGCGCACGACATCATACTCAAGCGCTGGCCGTTGAACGCTCGTATTGACGAAAAGAAGAAGCCAATTAACGGCGTACCGGAGTTGCGAATTGTGTACAAGAAATTTGATATTGACTTTGACGCTGTAGAAGTGTAATTTTCCAAGTATTTATTTGGAAAACTGCACAACGTATGTCAGACAATATCCAAAAAGCAAAACACAACGTCGGCGACCACCACCCTACGCAGCCGTGGGTCTGGACCGAATACAAGCCGGGAAAGTTTAACTGGCGTCTCGACAAAAACGCCAAGAACAAGAAGGCTCCTGCCGCCGACGAAGGTAAATCGGGTTCTGCTGGCGGTTCCGCCAGCCTTGAAGAGTGGGCCAAGCGTACCTCCGCAGACAATCTGCTCAAAGTAGTAAACAACCCCAAGGGCAACGCGCAGTTGCGTAAGATCGCCTATGAGGAGTTGAAGACGCGTGACGAATTCGACGCTTCGGCTGTTGATACCTCCGGTACACTCGACGCGCTGCTGAAGATGACCTCCAAGCAGGACGACGTTGCGCCTACTAACGCCCAAGCCAAGGTTGATATTAACGACGGTGAAGGTGAAAACGTCGATGGCGAGATTATGGAAGACTGGTTCCTCAACCCCGAAGACCCGCGTGTTCAGAAGAAATTCAACAAACTCCAGAACCGCCAAGACCGTATCGCCTACGACCGTTTCGTCTACAAGATGAAGCGTAAGGACCCCGACTACCAGCCGCCCGTTGAGGTAATGTACGACCTGAACCGCCAGTATCTGGAGTTCTTGGACAACAAGGAGCAACGCTTCATGATCTCGGCCGGAGGCGCAGGCGTTGGTAAGTCGTACGGTTTCAAGAAGATCGCCGAACTGCTCAACAAGCGTCCGTTCGACGCTGAAACCGACTCTCCGGGTGACGGCGACTATGACTACGTTGAACTCGGTGACATCAACTCCAAGAAGCAACTGCTGGGCGTACTGAAAGCCCACAACGGTAAGATTCTTCTGTTCGACGATACCGATTCCGTTATCACCCGCACCGACCTGGCTTCTATCATGAAGAAAGCCACCGCCGCTTCAGGTAAGCGCGTAGTCGGCGACCCGGAGGACGTCAAGTCGAATTTCGTATTCACGGGCCGTATCATTATCATGACCAACAAGGACCTCGTGAATCTTTCGAAGAACGAGGACACTAAGGCCATCATTTCGCGTGCTACGCTGACGTCGGAGGTATATCTTACCGTCGATGAAACTATCGAGGTTCTGAAGGACCGCTACGAGGAAATGGATATCCCCCAGCAGCCGCACCTCGAAGACCCCGAAGAGGACAAGAAGGAGCGCAAGGAGCTGTACGACCTTATCGTCAAGAATAAGAACAAAATCGACCCCGCTAAGTTTACCACCCGTACCTTTGGAACCATCCTGTCGGAGAAGCGTTCTACCGACCGTTCTAACAGGATGGCCAAGATAGGCGGTGAGTGGACCAACCTCATCGGCGATAAGCAAAAGGAGTGGGAGCGGGCCGCAGTACGTGCACTGACGAAAGGATTCGTGTACGAGGCCATCCAGCCTGTCGAAACCTCCGATGAGATAGCCAAGGCCGAAGCGTTACTCGACTCCGCAGAATCGCTCGAAAAGGCCGATTTTACCGAAAAGCAGCGTGAGCGTCTTGCCGACAAAAAGGAGGCTCTCCCTGACGGTTCGTTCCCGATTCGTAACAAGTCCGACCTGAAGAACGCCATCCGTCTGGCCGGCAACGCCAAGAATCCTGAACGCGCTCGCCGCTGGATCAAGCGTCGCGCCAAAACACTCGGTGCTGAAGACATGATCCCTGATACGTGGAAGGCCAAAGAGATTGATCTTGGCGCACTCCAAGTTGATGAAATGTCGATCGAAAAGGCAGAAACCCTGTTGTTCGAATAGCCAGCCATGGATGAACTCAGAAAAGCACTCGATGTCTTCGCCCTCCGTAACGCTGAGGGCGAGATATCTGATGCCGTACTGGAGAAGGCGTGTGAAGCGTATAAGGCGCGGTCTGAAGACTTTGCTGACGACTATTCGTACAACCTGTACGTCGCCAAATCGGTGTATGACCACATCCACGGTATCGATCAGGACCCTGAGATAGCCAAAGCCATCATGCCTGGCCAGACCAAGGTCGTGAATGGCGTGGTGTACATTTGGACGCTGACTCCTAACGCCAAGACGACGTACGACTGGCGAGTTTACAAGACCGCCAACGGCCAACCTATTGGAAAAGGAGCCTTTCGTTCTAAAGCCATGCTGGCTCAGGAAGAGAAGCAGTTGAACGAGATGTTCCCTGCCGATCCTTCAGACCTCACCTACGTACAGGACCTCGGCGGTAGTACCGGAGCCAAACTCATGAAGGACTCCAAGGGGCGTGAGTTTGTCGTCAAGAGTTCCAAAAATACTAATCGCGGTCACGTTGCTGCAGAATATTACGCCGCGCAGGTTTATGATCTCTTGGGGCTGGACACGCCGGAATATGAAATGTACGACGACGGAACCGACCTGACGCTTATTTCTCCGTACATGCGCGGCATGAGTGAACCGCAGGCCAAGGACTATGACGCTATGGCCAAAGGCTTCGCCGTTGATGCCTTTTTGGCCAACTGGGATATCTACCAGAATGACAACTGCTTGGTTGACGCCGCCGGCAAAGTCTATCGCGTGGATAACGGCGGTACGTTCGATTACCGAGCACAAGGTGCCAAGAAGCCTTTTAATAGTCAAATCGACTGGGACAGCATGGTTCGCTACAACCCACAGATTGTAGCTAACCTTACGCCGCGGGATTTTATCAACCAAATTGACGCCTTAAAGGCACGCAAAGACGAGGTGTTGGCGTTTTTCGACGCTGGTAAATTGGCCTCTAAACCGAAGATGCGTGCTATCATCGAGGCTCGTTTCAAAGACCTTGATCGCATCAGAGGACAGTACGAGGTAGAGTTGCAACGCCAGCAAAGAAAGGTTGCGCCGCGAACTCTGAAACCGGATGCGGAAATGTACCGCGAGTTCACCGATGATGAGTTGGCGGAAATCTACAGTAGCGTCAGCGGAATCAGTGCTGCGGACAAGTTAACCAATACCAATAATCAGGTAGGATGGGAGATGCTGTCCAATATTTGCAAGGCCCGCGGTTTCGATGTGCGTCCTGACGTTGTAGATGATAATACCTTCTGGGCCAAGGTGGCGCAGTCAAAATACCATCTGTTCCGTGGCGTTAATGCGCGCGGCAGCGATACGGAATATTACGCTGACGACTTCAAGTACAACGACGCGTGTTTCTACGGTACGCAAGGTGTTTACGGCGAAGGAATCTATTTCCACGTCAACGATTCTGATAACGCCAATAAAACGCCGTCGGGGTACAAGCACACATCGTCTTACAAAAACGCCCGTGGTTACGCTGGTTACAACGGGGCTATCATCGAAGCTGTACTGGATGATTCCGCCAAGGTGATTACCGTTCAAGACGCTCGTGATGAAATTCAGAAACTGTCGCTCACCACTTCTCCTGCAGCCAAGAAGGCTCTCAAGGAGCAGCAAGACGCGGAGGATAACTACAACAAGTTGTCTCAAGAACTGAACACCCTAACCGACACTACCGAAAAGCAGGTTAAGGCCAACATGCATTGGGACGACTTTGCCTACAAGGACATCCCGTTGCAGATTGATCAGATCATCGACTGGGGTGCTATCGACGATGACGGCAACCCGGACTATATGAAATTTGACGATTTCGTGAACAACCACCTCCGCGGCTGGGTAACGGCCAATGGCGGTACCATTACCGAGAAGAATAACGGCAGTGGTGATTTGGTCATCAAAATGCCGAATACCACGGAGCGTTTTCTGTTCTCGCGTTACCGGTACGAGAATAACGCTATTAAGCGCAAAAGCGGCTTTTCACGTCCGTACAACTATCCCGTCCGCCAGTTTAAGGAATGGATCATGCGCGAGCACTACGGCCGTATCGAAGAAGCTGTCAAGGAGGCTGTCAATAATCTCGACGACGAGGTAAACCGTCTTCAAAAGGAACGCGCTGACGCCTTCCGCGTCTATCAAGAAAAGCGTAACGCAGCCCGTAAATTGGCTACCAACAGCGTCGGAAATCCCGACAAGGACATTTATGCCGGAATATATCAAGCCGCACGATCGTATGACGAGGTATTGGGTGTATACGCTGCGTTGAAGGGTTATGACGCTATGATCCAGCCTAACGGTAATCACTGCGGAAACTCGTTCATGATCGTGTTCAACCGTTCGAAAATAATTACAAGGAAATAAGCCATGAAAAGCAAAGGCAAATATGGTGTACCGCGCAATCTGACGACCTCCGTTGTAGGAGGCGCAGCGTCGCGATACATCGATCGTAAACGCCCGTCGGAACTTATACCGTTCCGCGGCGAATTCCCGATGTTGAATGACATTGACGCACGGGAATTTCGTAAGGCTATTCAGGAAACTCTCACTCTCGATGAGTTGTCGCCGTTGTTCCAGAAGGTAGCCACGGAGGGGCAGCGTATTGCCCTCATGGAACAAGGATTCAAGGAGTACCTGGCGAAACGCGCCGTGACGCCTGCGGACTTTGTAAAATTAAGCAATGCCGATAAGTCGGACTACTTGCTGGATTGGATGAATACGAACTCAATCAGTGTAGAAGCACTCAAAATCACAATTCCGTATGGCAAATATTACATACGCTAACAAGTCGGCGTTTGCGATTAACGACACGGTGAAAGACCTTATCAGCCGCGTCGCCGATAATACCAACAACCCCGATATCGTCATTACCTCCACGCTGCGCACCCCCGAAACACAGGCCAAGGCTATGGCCGACAACCTGTACGCCGGCAAGCGCATTCGTTATCGCGCCCCCGGTGCAGCTGTTGTGAAGGTTTTTGACGATAACTGCAAAAAGCAGGCCCGGTCTGAGGTTGAGAAACTGATGGTAGCTGAAATCGAGCGTCAAGCCTCAATGGGGCAACGTGTTTCGCTCCACTGTACCACGGAGGAGTTGTACCGTCAGTGCAACATCATCGACTTGTCGATCACTCGTATGAAGAACCCGCGCGACTTCACCAACGCGCTGGCCAAAGAGGACAAGTGTCGGAAGATCATCACGCCGTTGGCTGATGTAAAGTACGAAAGCCCCAAGGTGTCGATCGACGCCAACGAGCCTGCACTCCACGTTGAAATTATGGCGTGACAATTATAGCTTTGTAAAACTTATAAATCATAACAATATGCCTACTTTTATTGACATGTCGAACCTGACGAAGCGTTCGACCCTTACCGGAAACGAGGAGTTTCAGGTATCTGCCACCGAAAAGGTGACGTCCCAGCAGATTGCTGACTTAGCAAGTAGTGGACTTAATGTTTATACTATATCTGAAAGTGAATCTCAGAATCAAAAGATAGATGCTTCACGTGTAGAGGAACTTAAAAAGTCTAAATTAGTATTATTTCCTAATGAGGTAAGCTATACACCGTATTTTAAGGTTTCAGTAGATGATAGTAAAGCATATTTCATAACAGGAAATATACCTATTAATTCACAAGGCCAACCTGGACTTAATAATGGAGAAGAGCCTCCTTTTGAGCAGATTCAAACTGTGATGATTGAAGTTGACCTTACTACTTATGATATAACAATACAGCCTTATCCTGTTATAAGTAAGAGTTGGTTTAAGGGAGATGTCTCAGTTATAGAAATTACAGACTTTGCTATTCCCTCAGTTAATATTACTAAGGATGGTCAGAGTTTCTTATTCTATGCCAATGATGCAAGCAACATCCCTAATAACAATCATGGAGCCACTTCATTTGTAGGTGTAGCCATTGCAAGTCCTATCTTCATAACCGGAGACCAAAGATTGCTGTATTATATGATGGTAGATACAGCAAGGAGCATGTTCTACACGGGGCGTGCAAATCTGGAAGACGACACTGTAGCTTGGAATAATACTCCAGTTACTCGCTTAGGACAAGCCGTACAGGTTACTGCCTTTACTGAATCAGCACTTAGTGCTTTATTGTATAGTTACAAGCCAGGTGATTTTATACCGTTTTATACGAATAGCGTTACGGCTTCTACGGCTAATCAATTCCCTGAATCGGGCATTTTCAATGGCTTTATCTCCATGGGTAGCAACGAGGGGGATTATTTCCAAATCTTTGCTTTCAAGTCAGGATCGACTAAGGCGTATTTGGGAGCCTGCATCGGGAGCACCACCCAGTGGACGGCCCTTGGGGGTGGAGGGACAGCAGAACCAATCGTTGTTGCGGATGCTGAAAGCGTGGCAACGGTTGTAGCAGCAGCATTCCCCAAATTTGAGTACGGCAAAATGTTGCCTATTTACATTGATCCAGGTTCTGATATATATGATTATATATCTATTACTGCATCGCACATTACAGTAGAGGAATCAACAGTTTGTGGATATGCACAATGTGTATATGACGGCGGAGATTATTACTACATTGGTGTAGATCTATTAGTCTATCCGGGTGGTGGGACAGTTCCTTTATACAGAGCCCAGATGGTAATAAACAATAGCGCTGATGTTGTAGACAGTAGCACTTTCCCTTTAGGTATGTACACAGCTCCAATTCCAGGATATACTAAAGTTAATGGTGGTTATATAGATTGCTCTCTTGTTAATGGCTCTACTACTGTGGCGTCATTAACCCGATCAGTACCAGCCAATACTACTTGTTTCATAGAAGCTGATGTACAGACATCAGTTACTGGAGGCACGGTAAAAACATCTTCTGCTTTAATGTTCTTCCGTTTAGCTTCTGGTAGTACGATGTGTGATATAAATTCTCGCGCTTTAGGCGGCACAAACCAAGGTCAAGTAAAACTGAATGTTGCAACGATAGATAGCCAGACAAGTTTTGTCATTGTAACAACAGCGTATAATTTGGCCTCCGGTGTATCAGGCGGAATTATACGTATCAAAAATATATACGCCAAGTTATAACATAATCCCCCTCGTAATTGAGGGGGATTATTGTTAAATTCCGGAAATGTTATACACTCCTGTTATTAGATATGCAGGGCCGTAAGTATTAGCACCATATGAAACAGCATGTATGTCCAAACTTGCCGAGGGCACTTCTGTTGTACTTTGACTTAAAAACAACCAATAATAATTACTGCTGTCCTGAAACTCTTCTACCAATTCAAGAGCCACATCATAACTATACGCCCCAGGATGGAATATTGATTGTCCTGCCATTTCACAGTCCGCACTTGATGCCCTGCTCTTACGCCACGTAATTAAGATCACATCCGTGGCTTTCAATGCTCGCGTAAGTGGAAATGATTGAGAATCGCCTTCCCCTGCGTCTGAATTCACCATTGCGTATCGGGCGTCACTCCAATTTCTAAGATTTTCTGTACCTTTTGTAACAGAACCACCCCCAAGGGCCGTCCACTGGGTGGTGACGGCTTTTGCCGTCGCACCAACACGATTCAACATTACAAGTATAACGGTGGTAACAATAGTCGTAGAACATGTTTAAGGACGATAAATTCAATTTCTGGTGCCCCATCGGGCGCATCGAGAAGGCCACCGACGAAGCGGGAGAACCCGTTATGCGTATCGGCGGTATTGCCTCTACTATGGATAAGGACGCCGACGGAGAGTATTTGGACCCCTCGGGGTTTGACGTCGAGCCGCTGAAGAACTCCGGAATGGTCAACTGGCACCACCAGGCCAAGAACTCTCCAGCCGCTATCATTGGCGAACCGTCGAAAGTAGAACTGCGACCCGAGGGTCTTTGGATAGAAAGCGACCTTTACGCTTCGTCTCCTATGGCCAACGAGGTCTATGAATTGGCCAAAACCCTCGAAGAGGACAGTAAGACGCGCCGCCTGGGGTATTCCATCGAGGGAAAGGTTCTGAAGCGTGGTTCTAACGACAAGAAATCGCCTCTTTACAACAAAATCGTCAAGGCTGTTATTACGGGTGTCGCCGTAACACACATGCCCAAAAACCCGCATACGTTCGTTAACATCATCAAAGGTCAGGTGGACGCTGACGGTATTGAGGTTGAATTGGAGGAAGAGGACGATAACACCGAAGAGCGTGGTGGTAAAACCGAGAAAAAGGCTCTGACTACAGAGTCTGGTGCGGCGTTGGTTCCGGAGTCAGTCGATGGCCAGCCGAAGAAAACGTTTTCCAAATCTTCCGTCATGGAAGCTATCTTCCGCGATATTCCAAATATTACAATACCGAATGCGCACGAAGTGTATACACTAATCAAAAATATATCGGTTATGAACAAACGCAAATCCATCACTTCCGAGGACATCGAGAAGGCATACGATGCTCTGGGGCTCACGCCCGAGGGTAAGGCTTCCGGTGCTGAAGACGTGCAGAAAGGTGACGACGCCGACGGCCAGATGGGTAAGGAAGACGAAACCCATGATGACGAACCTCGTCACAATGCCGCCAACATGCGTAATGCTAAGGCTGGCGAAAAGGAGGAATCTGAAGAGGAGACTGAGGACGATGACGAGGGCTTCGAGCAGTGCGACAAGAACGGCGACAAGATGAAAAAGGGTGGCAAGATGAAGAAAGGCGGCGATGTCGACCTCCTGAAAGCCATTCAGGACGTTGGTAACGACTTCAAGTCGTACATCAAAGCCACGGCCGTCTTGGTGAACGATCTTCGCCAGAAACGCGCTGAGGACGCTAAACGCATCGCTGAACTGGAGAACATCATCAAGGGCCAGACCGATGTCATCGAGGGCTTCGCCACCAAACTGGAACGCTACGGCAGCGAGGTGCCGCGTCCGAAATCGCTGCGCTCGGCTACGGTTATCGACCGTGCGTTTGCTAAGGGCGCCGGCAAGGGTGACATCGAAAAGGGCGGCGATACCGCTCGCATCTCGCTCCGCGAGAACCCCCGCGCCGTTGCTTCGTTGCTCGACCAGGCGTCGTTCGCTAAGGGCTACGACAAGGAGTACGGCGATGCACTTTTGGCGTTTGAGGCACGTCCCGCTGACGGTCTCCCCAAGAACATCATCGCTCGTCTCAAGGCCGAGACCGGGTACGAGGTAGTAGAGTAAACACCCAAACAATTTTCCATAACATAATCAATTCCAAACCATGGACAGACTTTCTATCAATCTCGCCGACTATGGCATCCAAGCGCGTGGTGCTCAGTACGGCTCGTCCAGTCAGGAAGAGGTCGCTATGCTGAACAAAGCCCTCGAAGCAACCGACATCACGGGTCGTCAGACGACGAACCTTACCGATGCCTCGGGGGCTCCGCTGAAGGTGGAGTCGCTGGAGCGTACTCTGAAACACCTGACGTTCCGCGAGAGCGACATCGTTCTCTGGAAGAACCTGCCGAAAAAGGCCGCCTACAACACCGTTGAGGAGTACAACCAGCTGGCATCGTATGGTGCTGACCGCGGTGGCTTCACCAACGAGGGCGAACTCCCCGACGAGGAGGACTCGATCTACATCCGTCGGGCTCAGCTGGTGAAATACCTCGGCGTAACCAAGTCCGTGACGCACCAGATGACCCTCGTCAACACGATGGTGGGCAACATCATGGAGCGCACCATCAAGGACGGTACGCTGTGGATTCTCCGCAAGCTGAACAAGTCGCTGTATTTCGGCAACTCGGACATCATCCCGCAGGAGTTCAACGGTCTTCTGGCTCAACAGTTGCAGTCGGACGCATGGAGTGGCCTCGACGCCTACCTCAACTCCGAAAACGTTATCGACCTGCGCGGTCGTGGCCTGACCGAGGACCCCATCGAGACCGCCGCCAACTCGATTGTCGAGAACTACGGCCTCGGCACGGAGCTGTACGCTCCCCCTGCCGTGCTGTCGGACTTCGTCAAAACGTTCTACGGCAACAAGTTCATCCAGCCCAACACCGCCCAGACCAGCGCCGGTATCATGGGTCAGCGCGTTCAGGCGTTCGACTCGCAGTTCGGCCGCATCGGCCTCAACTACGACGTCTTCTTCAAGAAGGCACCGTTCAAGATGGCTGGCGCTCAGTCCACGCATCCCAAGTCGCCCGCCGCTCCCGTATGGGACCCTGCTGCTGCGGCTACGGTTGTGGCTGACACGACGACCTCGAAATTCAACTCGGAGGATGCCGGCAACTACGTTTACGCCATCGCGGCTATCAACCGCCACGGCGAGTCGTCGCTGGTAGTCAACGAGACCCCGGTTGCCGTAACGGCAGGCTCGGCTGTTGACCTCAAGTTCTCGATTACCGACAACGCTCACCCGGCTACGGGCTATCGCATTTACCGCACGAAGAAAGGCGGTACCAAGGACAGCAAGTTCTACCCGATTTTCGACATCTCGGTGGCTGAGCTGAAACTTGGCTATGCAGGCGCCGCCGGCGACCTGTGCCGTGACAACAACTATTTCCTGCCCGACTGCGACCAGGCGTTCCTGGTACAGTTCGACAACGAGGTCATCGAGTTCGCTCAGCTGGCCCCGCTGATGAAGATGGACCTGGCGATTCTGTCGCCCGCGTACCGCTTCATGGTGCTGCTGTACGGTACGCCGTTCCTGTACGCTCCGAAGAAGATGGTTCGCCTCATCAACATCGGCCGCGCTTCCAACTAACGCAACAATCGTTCAACCGAGAAACAGGGGTGGGGGTAGCCCCGCTCCTGTTTTTCATTAAATCGTAAACCATGAAACTGAAAACCAGTAATGCGTCCCTGTATGGTTCGCGCCTTACCGTTCCTGTTGACGGTACTATTCAAATCGACCGCAACGGCGAAATCAACGTATCCGAAGTCTGTGCTCGTCATCTGCTGACGCTCCCCGAGTGGCTGGCCGTTGGTGAGGGCGTAAAGGAAGACGCCGCTCCGGCCGCTGAAACCGCCGAGGACCAGGACAAGGCAATCATCGACCAGATTCGTGCCATGTCGCTCGAAGAGATGCTCGAGACCGCCGCCGAGGCTGAATACCCCGAGGACGAGTACAAGAAATTCAAGAAGAACTCCAAATTGATGGCAGCCTATCTGGTAAAGAAATACAAGGCCGCTGTCGCCGTCGAGGAGTAGTTTCCTCGTCTTACCGTTACGACTCGCAAAACAGACCAAAATGACTCTTCAATTAGACATCCTCTACAACAAGAACGAGGGCCTCGTGATAAGTCCTTCGGAGTTGACCGAAAACTACCTTTTCGGCATTCCGATGTGTTCGCCCGACGGCCAGCGGGTTTCGGAGTCTTCCATCAAGACCCAAATCAAGGTAGCCCAGGCCCGCGTTGAACACCTCCTTTCTATCAAACTCAAGAAGCAGGTCATCGAGGAGAGCCGCGACTACATTCGCGAAGAGTGGAACAACTGGGGTTTCGTTCGTGCGATGTACCCCGTGGTCTGTATTCATTCGTTGTGCGGTTTCATCAATTCTGTAATGCAGACCCGCTACCCCTCGGAGTGGTTATCTATCAAGAAGATTGCTTCGGTAGCCGTGTATCGTAACATTTCGCTGATTCCCAACTCAGGCAGCGGAAAGGGCGCCATCATGACGCAGAATTCGTACGTTTACAACGGTATCGCTCCTAACTTAGGGTGGTTTGGTCAAAAGTACATCCCGAACTACTGGCGGCTGAAATACGTCACCGGATGGGACGAAATACCCGCCGACCTGCTGGACTTTATATCTAAGTTGGCGTCGTTGAACGTTCTGGCGGTTCTGGGTGATGTACTATACGGCGTGGGCATGTCGTCAGTGAGTATTTCACTTGACGGGGTGTCGCAAAACACGCCGTTGACACGTTCGGCGCAGGGCGGCCTTTTCGGCGGCCGCATCAAACAATACCTCGACGAACTGAACCAACAGTTGCCGAATTTGAAGAACCAGTATCGCGGTATAGCTTTTGAAGTCTTATAATGGCCAAGAAACAACCCATATTGAGTGCCTCGCTCGTCGATACCCCACCCGTGAGCCTGACCCCCGCACAACCGGGGCGTCCGGCCGTGGGGTGGGATGTCGGGCGTTTTGAACGCCTTATTTACGACCAGGGGTATGACGCCTACATCGACCGCGCTATGCGTTGCCCGTGTGTCGATAAGACCAGCGGCCAGGCGTCGTCCACGTGTCAAAATTGCTACGGGCGTGGATGGTTCTTCGTCAATCGCCGCGAGACGCGCCTCATCGCCCAGACCATGGGCAACCGCCGTAAGTACGAAGAGTGGAGTGAACTCAACATCGGTACGGCGGCTATCACCGCTCGCGCCGTGGACCGTATGGGATTCATGGACCGCGTGGTGTTGCTGGATTTGGAGGGCTATTTCTCCGAGATATTGCGACCTACTATTTACCGTAACGAACTGTTCGCCTATCCGGTGTATGAACCACTGGAGGTAACGGACATCTTCCTCCACGTGGCCGACGGTGAACCGTTGCGGCCGCTTACCACAGCCGAGTTCCGTTTGGATAAGAACAGGGTCGTTTTCAGCAAGGATTTAATCGGCATGGTAGAAAGTAACGACCCGAACGCTAAAGTCGGTAATTTGACCATTTCTATTCGTTACAAGCACTATCCTGTATATCACATAATCGACGTTGACCGCGAACTCATGCAGGTACGCGAGGGAAAACCTTGCGCCACGCGGCGTGAAGCATTAACGGCGATGCCTGTAAAGGTAGTTGGCCGCAAGGCCGAGTATGTGTTCCCGCCCATGCGCTACGGTGATGTTCCGTACGATAACACCGTGAAATAATGGCACGGCCAATCAACATAGACGTTAGCGGTTTAGGTGCTCAGTTTGGTCTCACACAGGCCCAGATAGACGACCTAACCGAACTCTGTGTTCAAGCCGTAACGGCTG
>OGQL01000951.1_pt1 | contig 22705 bp, 20 predicted proteins | sample 1553211 | NCBI WGS metagenome assembly OGQL01 (sample SAMEA2579942, study PRJEB22360) | human gut metagenome
TGGTCGCGGATCATCGCTCGAGCCGCCAGCAGCCGTTTGATGGTCACATACCGCCAAATAGACGTTCCGGTGGCGCCGGTGAAGATCCGATTGATCTGCGAGCGGCTGAGAAAGAAAACTTGACACAAGGCTTCCAGAGAGATGTCCTCATACAAATGATCGTTTATGTAGGCGGTCAATCGTGCAGCCAGTGATTGCGTGCCGCTGTCCGCTGCATCTGACGCATTGGCCTGAAAGGAGTCGCTCAGCTCACACAGCAGAGGCAGGAGGCAGCTGATGATCCGCAGTCTCGTCTGGTAAGGCGACTCTCGCAGAGACTCTAATTGCAGCAACTGCGAGGCATGCTTTCCAACTGTTGGCGCCGCACGGTTCATCCGTCCCAATGGACGGTTCAGAAATGGACGGAGCAGCGCACCCTCCGGATCCAGTGAGGACAGCAGTCTGGGAGAAAAGTGAATGGCAATGCGGTCATACGGCTCGTCTGGGCGGATCAGCAGCTTGTGCGCCTCTGCGTGGCGCATGATCAATACGTCGCCTGCACACAGGTCGTACTGCGTACCTTCGATCAGATAAGCGCCGCAGCCAGAGAGAAAGTAGAATATTTCCATACGCTCATGGGCGTGCATGGGAAAGCTATCCGGCGTCGGATGCTTGTCCAATGTGTGGTGGACGAACAGATCTTCGTCCCGATAATAGAAATGTGATTCCATGGCGCATCCTCCTTTTTACAAGTATAGCACAGCAATGCGCTTTTTTGCAATATGATATGCGCATTATGTCAATGGACTTGCTTTTGTGCTCAAACTACAATGGCTATACGATCACAAATAACAAGGAGGAACCCTTTATGAAGCAGTTTGACCGCGCTGTGCTGCCTTTGCATGCCATCGCCTGCGTAACTTCTATTGGTGTGCGCATTACGCCGCCTGACAGGATGGCTGTACACAATAGCGACTTGTTTCGTTTGCAGGCTACCAGTGCCGAAACAAACGTATTGAACGTTGCGTCCAGTCTTGGTATGGGCTGCCTGGCTATGACGAAGTTTGTCAAGGGCAGTCCCGTAGCTGAATTTATCAAACAGCAGCTTCGCGCCCGAAATATTCGATTCGAGGGCGTCGAGGTAGAGCAGGGCGGTCCGTGGGGATTTCGTCATCAGTTCAATATTGCCGATTCCGGCTTTGGGCTGCGGGCACCACGTGTTTGGAATGACCGAGCCGGCGAAGTGGGTCGCACACTCTGTATAGACGATTTCGATGTGGAACGCATCTTTGGTCACGAGGGCGTGGGAATTCTGCACATCTCTGGTCTGATCGCGGCCATGAGCCCGGAGACAACACAGTGTTGCCTTGCATTGGCCGAGGCGGCCAAGCGATATGGCACGCTTGTTTCCTTCGATTTGAACTACCGGGCCACCTTCTGGGAGGGCCGCGAGGCGGAGTTATCTGCCGCGTTCCACGCGCTTGCCTCCTGCGCCGACATTCTGGTGGGCAATGAAGAGGACTTCCAGCTGTGCCTGGGCTTCAAGGGCCCTGAAGCGGGGGGAAAAGAACTGAAGGGGAAGATCGACAGCTTTAAGGCGATGATCACGCAGGTCAAGGAGCGGTATCCCAATGCCCGTATGTTTGCTACCACACTGCGGCAGGTGATCTCCGCCAACGAGCATCTCTGGGGTGCAATTCTGTTGGATGGAGATACATGGTATGTGGAGGAGCCCCGCCCCATCCAGGTGATGGATCGCATCGGTGGTGGCGACGGCTTTACCGGCGGTGTATTGTACGGCGTACTGAATGGATGGAACGGCGAAAAATGTTTGCAATTTGGCTGGGCATCCGGCGTATTGGCGGCCTCCAGTCTCAACGATTATGCAGGGCCTGCCGATGAAAAGCAGGTATGGGACGTATACGCGGGTAATGCCCGTGTACAGCGATAGGAGGAGAAGTAATGAAGAAAGCAGATATCGGATTGATCGGCTTGGCCGTCATGGGCGAGAACCTTGTGATGAACATGGAATCCAAGGGATTCACTGTGGCTGTATATAACCGTACAACGGAGAAAACCGATCGGTTTATTGCCGGTCGTGCTGCCGGAAAGAACATCATCGGCTGCCATACGCTGGAGGAGTTTGTCAGCCAGCTGGAGCGCCCTCGTAAGGTGTTTATGATGGTAAAGGCAGGACAGGCCGTAGACGACATGATCGAACAGCTGTTGCCCCTGCTGGATGATTATGATATCCTCATCGACGGCGGAAACAGCCATTTCCCCGACACGATCCGCCGCACGGCCTATGTGGAGAGTAAGGGAAAGCTATACATTGGTACCGGTGTTTCTGGCGGAGAGGAGGGTGCGCTGAAGGGCCCCAGCATGATGCCCGGCGGCAGCCCAGTGGCATGGCCTTATGTCAAGCCTATTTTTCAGGCCATCTGCGCCAAGGTGGAGGACGGCTCCCCCTGCTGCGAGTGGGTCGGCGAAAATGGCGCCGGACATTTTGTAAAAATGGTTCATAACGGCATTGAATACGGCGATATGCAGCTGATCTGTGAAGCATATCAGTTGATGCGGGATTACCTGCGGATGTCCGATGGCGAAATGCACCAAGCCTTTGCCGCGTGGAACGATACAGAGCTGGATAGCTATCTTATTGAAATCACCCGCGATATCCTGGCCTACAAGGATGTAGATGGAAGCCCGCTGGTGGAGCACATTTTGGATACCGCCGGACAGAAGGGGACTGGCAAATGGACAGCCACAGCTGCGCTGGACGAGGGTGTTCCGCTGACACTGATTAGCGAAGCGGTGTTTTCCCGCTGCTTATCCGCTATGAAGGACGAACGTGTAACAGCTGCCGCCGTCTTTGATCGCATTATCCCCCCATTTACCGGAGACAAAGAATTGTTTGTTGAGAATATACGTCAGGCGCTGTATGCGTCCAAGATCATATCCTATGCACAAGGCTATACGCTGATGCGGGCGGCTGCCGGTGCATACGGTTGGAATCTGAACTATGGAGGCATTGCGCTGATGTGGCGGGGCGGATGCATTATTCGCAGTGCTTTTTTGGGGAAGATCAAGGACGCTTATATTGAAAATCCGGCGCTATCTAATCTGCTTTTGGATCCCTATTTTGAAAAAACCATCAAGGAGCTGCTTCCTGCGTGGCGCACGGTTGTTTCCGCTGCAGCGAGCTGCGGTGTACCGGCGCCTGCGATGTCTGCCGCGCTCAGTTATTTCGATGGATATACGACGCGTTGCCTGCCTGCCAACTTGCTGCAGGCGCAAAGGGACTATTTCGGCGCACATACTTACCGGCGCTTGGATGCATCGGCGGATCAGGTGTTTCACACTAACTGGACCGGTCATGGCGGCAGCACGGCCGCGGGCACCTATAACGCTTAATGGAGGTAACACATGGAGCATTCTTTTGACGGAAGGGTTGCGGTCATTACCGGTGCCGGAGGTGTCCTGTGCTCGGTTATGGCCAAGGCACTGGCAGAGGCTGGCGCCCGGGTCGCGTTGCTGGGCCGCACGGCGGAGAAGGTGCAACGGGTAGCAGATGAGATCACCGCGGTGGGCGGTACGGCCCGCGCCTATGTCTGTGATGTGTGCGACCGTGATTCGGTGGAGGACTGCCATCGCCGGGTACTGGAACAGCTTGGGCAGTGCGACCTGCTGATCAACGGAGCAGGAGGAAACAAGCCGCAGGCCACCACGGAGCATGAGTATTACGAGGCAGGCGACTTAGATGCGCCGGTACGCAGCTTTTTCGATTTGCGGCCGGAGGATATAGAGAGCGTGCTGCAGCTGAATTTCTCAGGCACCTTGATTCCCACGCAGGTGTTCGCACAGGATATGCTGGGCCGTGGAGGGTGCAGCATATTGAGTATCTCGTCTATGAACGCATATACGCCGCTAACAAAGATCCCTGCCTATTCCGGTGCCAAGGCCGCCGTATCCAACCTTACACAGTGGCTGGCAGTTCACTTTGTTAAGCAGGGAATCCGCGTCAATGCCATCGCACCGGGCTTTTTGTCTACGCAGCAGAACAAGACACTGCTGTGGAATGAAGACGGCTCCCCGACGCCTCGTACCGGCAAGATATTAGCGGCTACCCCTATGGGGAGATTTGGCCGGCCGGAGGAGCTGATTGGGGCAGTATTGTTCCTGCTGGACGACAAGGCTGCCTCCTTTGTTACCGGCGTCGTGCTGCCCATCGATGGCGGTTTCAGCGCATACAGCGGGGTGTAATATGAATATTTTCAAAATTGCGGACAACGAGAGCGGGCTAACACAGCAGGAGATCGCGCACGCGCTGCGGCAGAGCTTGGAAGACCGCCATCCACGACGTGTGCTGATCCTTCCACCGGATTTTACGCGGTATCATTCCAACGCCGGATTCATCACCAACACCTACTACCATATTCTTCAAAACATGGGGGCCGAGGTGGACATCATGCCGGCACTGGGTACCCATGAGCCAATGACAGAGGAACAGGCCCTTGCCATGTTCGGCGACGTACCCTACGAAAAGCTGATTCCCCACAACTGGCGCACTGACGTGCTGAAGGTGGGAGAGGTTCCAAGCAGTTATCTGGAGGATGTCACGGAGGGGCTGTGGCATGAGCCGATCAGCGTGGAGATCAATCGGCGGGTGATGGACGAACAGTACGATTTGATCATCTCGCCGGGTCAGGTGGTGCCGCATGAGGTCATCGGTATGTCCAACCATGCCAAAAACCTGTTTGTAGGCGTGGGCGGCAGCGACATGATCAATAAAAGTCACATGGTGGGCGCAGTATACGGCATGGAACGGATGATGGGCAGGGACCACACACCGGTGCGCAAGCTGTTTGACTACTCGATGGAGCGTTTCCTGCGCCAGCACCCCATTCTCTTCGTGCTGACCGTGACCACTGCTCCGGCAGGCAGCATCCGCACCCATGGCCTGTTTATCGGGGAGGGACGCGAATGCCTGACCGAGGCAGTTAAGCTGTCGCAGGAGAAAAATATCGATTTTGTAGAGCAGGGACTGAAAAAATGCGTGGTCTATCTGGATCCCGGTGAATTCAAAAGCACATGGCTGGGAAACAAGGCTGTCTATCGCACCCGTATGGCTATGGCAGATGGCGGAGAGCTGATCGTGCTGGCACCCGGCGTTACAAAATTTGGGGAGGATCCACAGGTGGACAAGCTGATCCGTAAGTACGGATATAGGGGCCGCCTGCATACGCTGGAGGAATTCAACAAGCCGGAGAATCAGGATCTGCGGGACAATATGGGGGCGGCGGCCCATCTCATCCACGGCTCCTCTGATGGGCGCTTTACCATCACCTATGCGGTCAGGGATGCTTTCCGAGAGGAGATCGAGGCAGTCGGATTCCGCAGCGCTGATTATGACGAGATGGCGGCAAAGTACGATCCCGATACGCTGCGATACGGGTACAATACGGTAGACGGAGAGCGGGTTTACTTTATCCCGAATCCTGCGTTGGGCCTGTGGATAAACCGGGAGCGGTTTTAAGGAGGGTGTTATGGAAGAATTTATGAGCCAGGATTTCCTTCTGCATGGAGAAACGGCGAAAACGCTGTTTCATCAACACGCAGAAGGAAATCCCATTATCGACTATCACAACCATCTGTCATCCAGAGATATTGCCCAGCACCGTGTCTTTCGTGATCTGACGGAACTGTGGCTGGAAACCGATCATTATAAATGGCGGGCGATGCGCGCCTGTGGCGTAGAGGAGCGGCGGATCACAGGCGATGCCGATGGTTATGAGAAGTTCCTGGCGTGGGCGTCTGTGGTGCCGCAACTGGCCGGCTGCCCACTTTACCACTGGACGCATCTGGAGCTGCAGCGTTACTTTAACATCCACACGCCACTGACGCCCGAAACCGCACCATCTATCTGGGAGGAAACGCGGGAAAAGCTGCGGGAGCAGGATACCGTCAGCCTGCTGAAGCAGCAGAATGTCCGTGCTCTGTGTACGACCGATGATCCGGCGGACTCGCTGGAGTGGCATCAGCAGATCCGCCGGGATGACGGGATCCCCTTTGAAGTGCTGCCGTCCTTTCGGCCGGATCGCTATCTGGAGCCGGAGCATCCCGGTGCGCGGAAGCATCTGTCGCGGCTGGCAGAGTCAACCGGCGTTGCTATCGCGGATATAGACGGCCTGAAGCACGCGCTGTGTGTGGCATTAGACCATTTTCAGGCCTGTGGATGCGTGGTCGCCGACCATGGGCTGTCCTGCCTGCGCGGCGGCGCTGACGAGGTGCGGGAGCAGCTTTTGCTTTTCCTTGGAGAGGAATATCGCCGCCGGGGCATGGTCATGCAGCTGCATCTCGGCCCGATCCGCGATCAATCGCCGCGCCTGCTGGAGACAGTTGGCCATGATGCAGGTGGCGACAGCGTCGGTGCAACCAGTGATCCTGCGGCATTAGGGCATTTCTTGGCCAAGCTGGAAAGCGGCGGTGGATTGCCGCGCGTGATCCTCTACAATCTTAACCCCGCGGAGAGCGCGGTTTTCAGCACCATGGCTGTGAACTTCGCTCCGCAGGTGCAGTACGGCGCTGCATGGTGGTTCAATGACACGCTGCGAGGGATCAATGCGCAGTTGGACGAGCTGATGGAAACCGGCCTACTGGCCCACAGCGCGGGTATGCTGACAGATTCCCGGTCATTCACCTCATTTCCTCGGCATGAGTACTACCGCCGTATCCTGTGCGCTAAGTTGGGTAAGTTAGTGGACGGCGGCCAGTATCCGGCAGATATTGCCGCACTGGGGCGCATCGTGGAGAATGTCTGCTGGAAAAATGCCGCTGCTCTTTTAAGGCTATGACGGTCGTCCACACCGGCAGTTGCTGGCGTGGAGCGAGAACTGTGTCATCATTCAAAAAGCGGAGAGCATTGTGAGCTGGTCAAGTGTCCCGACAAGACGGAGAATACTATGAAAGTTGTGATTATTGATGGGCAGGGCGGTAAGCTCGGGCAGAGCATTGCCGAGGCCATTGTAAAAAGCGATGTGGACTGTGAAGTGTATGCCATTGGCACGAACAGCATTGCGACCTGCACCATGCTGAAGGGCGGAGCGATGTACGGCGCGACCGGGGAGAACCCCGTCATTGTTGCCAGTCGTGATGCCGATGTGATCATCGGTCCGGTGGGCATCATATCTGCCGATTCTATGCTGGGAGAGGTCACACCGGCCATGGCGGCTGCCGTGGGGCAGAGTAAGGCCGTAAAGCTGCTTCTTCCCGTTAATCGCTGTAGCAACCGTGTGATCGGCGCGAAGAAGCTTACCATAAGCGAGATTGCCTGTGAAACGGTGGAGGAACTGAGGAAAATCGCAAAGTAAAGAACAAGCCGCAATAAGCAGGAGGTGACCATTTGGCCGCCTCCTGCTTGCTGTTCGTTTCCGGCTTATGTCGCCGGTGACCTTGCGCTGCGGGGATGGAGCTTTACGCTGCCGTCAGAGGGCTTCCACCAGCGCGGCCACTTCGGAAAGACTGATACGCCGCTCCTCTGCGATGCGGGCGAGATCGTCGTATTCGTACTTGGAACGGGTGACACCGTATCCGCAGGAATCCTTGCGGCGTACTACCCCGTAGGGCGTCTCGATGCTTTCAATGTGCCGCTCCAGCACATACCGGCGGCAGAGGCTCTCCCGAATGCCGATGGTCGTGGTATGGCGCAGCATGGCTTCCACCACAGCCTCCCGCGCAGCTTCTGGACACAAGGCGCAGATCAGCGTGCCGGGGCGGGATTTTTTCATGCCGGCAGGCGTGGTATAGACCTCCAGGGCTCCGGCATCAAACAGGCGATCCATGGAGAAGGAGATGGCTTCGGCCGTCATGTCGTCGACATTGCAGGAAAGCTGACATACCGTGTGGGACGATTCGCCGGCTTCTCCCAGCATACTCCGCACGCAGTTTGCGGCGGGGAAGTCCTTTTTATCCCGTAGCCAATGGCGCCGACACGCATAACAGGCATCTCACCAAATTCGGTGGCAAAATGCTTTAAGAGCGCGGCGCCGGTAGGCGTGCAAAGCTCGCCCTTTACGCTGCCGCCGTAGATCGGAAGGCCCTGCAGGATATATGCGGTGGCGGGAGCGGGAACGGGCAGAATGCCGTGCGCGCAGTGGACATGACCGCTGCCCACATGGATGGGGGAGACGATAACCCTTTCTGGCGCCAGCCGATCCATCAGCAGGCAAACGGCAACGACGTCTGCCACGGCGTCCATCGTTCCAACCTCATGGAAGTGGATCTCCGCCACGGGGACATTGTGGGCGCGGCTCTCCGCCTCTGCGATAAGTCCGTAGACGGCCTTCGCGTTGTGCTGCACCGCCTCGGGCAGATGCAGGCCGGATATTATGTGCCGGATCCTGTGCAGGCTGCTGTGCTGGTGAGGCGTGTGTTCATGTTCATGTGTATGCTCATGTTCATGTGTATGCTCATGGTCGTGGTGATGGGCATGTGCGTGATCGGATTCTTCCACACCATTTACCGTAACAGACATATGTGTGCCGGTGATGCCGCACTTTACGGACGCCTCCCGGCGATACTGCACACCGGGAATGCCGAGAGCGTTCAACTCGTCCACAAAGCCATCCGGGTCAGGCAGCAGCTCCAACAGTGCCGCGGTCAGCATATCGCCTGCGGCACCCATGCCGCAATCCAAATACAGAGTTTTCATGATTTTGCCTCCATGTGATTGATCATGCTTGCCAGATACCCTGCGCCAAAGCCGTTATCAATGTTTACCACAGAAACGCCGCTGGAGCAGGAGTTGAGCATAGAGAGTAATGCGGACAGTCCCTGAAAGGACGCGCCGTAGCCGATGCTGGTGGGGACGGCGATCACCGGACAGTCGGCCAGTCCTCCGATGACGCTGGCCAGCGCGCCTTCCATGCCCGCGATGGCGATGATGACGCTGGCTCCCATAATGTCATCCAGATGAGCCAGCAGACGGTGCAGCCCGGCAACGCCCACATCATACAGGCGGGTGACGCGATTGCCAAGAACCTCGGCGGTCAGGGAGGCCTCCTCTGCCACCGGAATGTCGCTGGTGCCGCCGGTCGCAACTACGATCCTGCCGATGCCGTCCGGAGCGGGAAGCTCTCCTATAACACCGATCCCCGCCTCGGCGTGGTAGGCGAGGGAGTGAACGGCTTTGATCTGCTCCGCTTTTTCGGGCGAAAGCCGGGTAATGAGAACGACATCCTGCCCGCTGCCCCTCATGGCAGAAGCGATGCCGCTGATTTGCTCGGCGTTTTTTCCGGCGCCGTAAATGACCTCCGCAGCGCCCTGCCGAACCTTGCGATGTAGATCGACCTTGGCGTAGCCAATATCCTCGAAGGGCTTGATCTTGATTTTTAACGCAGCGTCGTCAACGGACAGCTCTCCGCGCTTTACGGCTTCCAAAATGAGCCTGATCTCACTATTCATCTCGAACCTCCAAATCCAATAAAACCGTGCTGTACCACTGCTTCAGCGTGGCGACGATTTGTTCCCGTGCCTCCACGATATGTGCCAGCTGTGCATCCGGAAGCTGGAGCTTTGCGGCGTTTCCCATCTGCCGGACGCGAAAATCGGTAAAACCCAGAGAGAACAAGTAGTCCTCCGCCTTCTCGGTCCGCGCCAGATCCTCCGGGGTGATCGGCGTTTCCGCGGGGATGCGGGTGGCAAGGCAGGCGTAAGCGGGCTTATTCCAGGTAAACAGGCCGGCCTCCTTAGACAGGCGGCGAACGTCGGCCTTTGTCAGTCCACAGTCCCTGAGCGGGGAATATACCTTCAGCTCCCTCAACGCCTGCATTCCGGGGCGATCTCCTGCATCGTCTGAGGCGTTTGTACCGTCTATAAGCGTGGTAAAGCCGTCCGCGCTTGCAGCGTGCAGGATCGACGAGAAAATCGACTTTTTGCAAAAGTAACAGCGGCTGGCGGGATTTGCGGCGACCCTCGTATCGGAGAGAATATCCACCAGTAAGACGGTCATGTCGGCATGAAGCGCCTCGGCTAAACGCTTGGCGTCGTCCAACTCAAACTGCGGCTGGAATGCTGTTTTCACATAATACGCCCGCACCTCGGCTCCCAGCTGCTTTGCGGCATAGAGCAGATACGCGGAGTCCACACCGCCGGAAAAGGCCAGTGCGATTTTGGGGTGTGCTGCAAAGAATTCTTTTAATTCCAATTTCAATTCTCCTCAATTGCATATAAGAAGGGACACACAACCGCTCCTTTGAGGATGGTTGCGTGTCCTTGTGGTACACGGTTGTATAAATTCAAGTATTGGGATGGCGAAAGTACTTGGGCAGTTGCCAATCGACTTGAGTCGATGTTGGGGCTATAATACAATAAGCACGCTGCGGTGTCAACCGACTTAGCACTTTTTTTCAGAAAAACACATGGCAAGCATGAGAAACCGAAGTCCTGCTTGAGCAACAAGAGTAAGACTAAATGCACTGATTCCCAGATAACAAAACATGCGAGCAATCACACGATTACCGCTCAGGGTCATTTCTTTTTCATTTTCTGGAGAAATTTCGATGCTGTTCCTGTGCCTCCAGCTTTTTCAGACCGGCCTCCATGGTGGCAATATCTCTGCGGAACACTTTCGCGCCTGCATCCTCTACATGCTCAAATTTTTGCAGAAGCAGAGCATTTTCAGTGCGCAGTTCCTCCAATTCCTCCGTCAGCTCTGCAAGTCTAACAGCAATTCCCGGCTGCAGATGATACGGAGAAAAGGCAGTTCCTTTTTCTCTCTTATAAGTGCGGTACGCTCTCTGGCTTTTTCCTTGATTTGCTGTACCAGACTGGTGTAACGCTCCAGCTCCGGCCTCCATATCCCGTTAGCAAAGAGTACTGGGCGTATATTTGAATGCCAGGTGCGTATGCAGGGCAGTGACGCTATGGGCATACTCCGTGGATGGTGTGGTGCTGACCATCACAAATCCGTTTTCCCTCTTGCAATTCAGGGCATACTCCACTATACTGATACTTGTTGATACTAATTGCAATCAGGAGTGGAGGTGCTTTTATGGATGCCGCATTGTTTACCAAGATGCTGTCTGACAAGAACATTCTGGATTTGAGAAGGCTCGGCTATAAATTTCCGCAGGCCGACATCAAAGAGTTTACGGAGCTGCTGAAAAACGGTTTCTATCATTCGCTGCCGCTCAAGGATTTCTCCGGGCAGAACATCGTCTATCTGAGCAGCATTGCACAGGTGCGCCTTTCAGCCGCCAAGGTGCTTTTGACGCCGCAGAACAGCACACAGCTTTACGGCGTCAAGGCCATGGAGGAGGAGATCGTTTCCACCTTCACCATCGAGCAGCAGGTGGACTTCACCCGTGACAGCGTCCGCAAGATCCTCTCCGGTCTTGCTCCCACAGACGAAAGCGAAAGCCGCATTTTCGGCATGAAAAAGGGACTGGAGTTCATCAGCGACCCGGCGAATCAAATCACTGAGGAGACCATTCACCAGCTCTATGAAATGGCCATCGGTGCCTATCTACCCGAGGAGGATCGGCTGCTGCCCGGTCATTTCTACCGGCATGACAGCGTGTATGTGATCGGCGCAAAGGTGGAGCATACGGGCTTTCCCTGGCAGGCGCTGCCGGAGCGCATGGGAGAGTTGGTCGCGTTTATCCGCGAGGATTCTGAGATCAACGACCTGCTGAAAGCGGCGCTGATCCACTTCTACATGGCGTATCTGCATCCGTACTTTGACGGCAACGGCAGAATGGCACGGCTGATGCATTTGTGGTATCTGGTGCAGCAGGGATATTCCTCTGCGCTGTTCGTGCCGCTCTCCGAGTATATCAATAAAAGCCGCAAGGGGTATTATGATGCCTATACGCTGGTGGAGGAGAACGCAACCATCAGCGGTATGCTGGACGCAACGCCGTTTTTGGCGTATTTTATCGAAAATGTATATCATAAGCTGAACGGGGTGCTTCCGACCGCACAGATGACCGAGGCGTTTCAGACCGCCCTGTCCCACGGACAGGTCACTGAGAAGGAGAAAGCACTGTGGGAGTTTGTTCTGTCCGCTTACGGTGACGCGGAGTTTTTCACCAAGCAGTTGGAAAAGGACTTCGGGAACGCCGCTTACGCGACGATCCGCAGCTTTGTGTTGAAGTTTGAAAAACTGGGACTGCTCAAATCGACACAGTACGGGAATCGTGTGAAGTATGCGGTTTGTGTGTGCTGAAAACGGGAGCCGCTGCATCTGAGCCGCATGACCTGTGAAGTGCTCAGACTGCTATTTGACTACTACCGCAAAAAACCTCGGAAATCTTGCCCTGTAAGGCTTCCGAGGTTTTTCTTCAAAATGCCGAAAATTTGTGTAACACCAACCAAACCCTTGCCCTGCAGGGCTTTCCAACTTGACGGCCTGATAACTCCGACTCTAAAGGCCGCTGGTTCGAATCCAGTCGGGCGTACCATGATCTGAAGGACTCATCTGTCAGCAGGTTTTCCGCTTTCCCACCAAGGTCGGCGACGACAGAATGAAAATGCAGATCGTGAAGATCGAGTGGAACGAAACGGTACGGTACGGTGAGATAAGAATGGCCTCAAGTACATCGGTGTCTCCGGCTGACCGAAGCGGATGTTGTCGATAGGCAGCCGACTGGAAAACGTGAAACCAACGTATCGTTTGAGGTGGGTTTGACGATAACTGGACCGGTGGTTGCAAACAGCGGGGGCGGATGGTATACTCTGTGTCAGAGCGCAGCCCGCACTATGGGAACTGTATCCGATCATAGTCTCACGGTGTTTAGCGGGGGTGCCTGCCTGTATGTGAAGATGAAAGGACGGTGACAGTGGTGTATTTCGAATACGGGGAAACAGAGCTTTCTTATCTGCGGCAGAAAGACAGGCGGCTTGGTGAAGTCATTGACCGTATTGGGTATATCGACCGTGCCGTGGATACGGACTTGTTCTCTGCCATTGTCCATCATATCATCGGCCAGCAGATATCGACTAAGGCGCAGGCGACCATCTGGCAGCGGATGCGGGATGCGCTGGGTGAGGTGAACGCGGAGAGCATCCTTGCGGCGGGAGTCCCTGAACTGCAAGCCCTGGGTATGACCTTCCGTAAGGCGGAATACATCACAGATCTGGCGCAAAAGGCCCGGGACGGTGCGTTTGATCTGGACGGCATATGGCAGAAAACGGACGGGGAGGTGATCCGCGAACTGAGCAGTCTGAAGGGTGTTGGCATCTGGACAGCGGAGATGATCCTGCTGTTCTGTATGCAGCGGCCCGATGTGTTTAGTTACGACGATCTGGCTATTCAGCGCGGACTGCGGATGCTCTATCACCACCGCAGCATTGACCGCAAGCGGTTTGAGATGTACCGCCGTCGGTTTAGCCCGTATGGCAGCGAGGCGAGCCTGTATCTGTGGGCAGTGGCCGGCGGAGCGATCCCGGAGTTGAAAGATCATAAGCCGAAAAAGAGATTGGAGGGAAAGAGATGATCTGGACATCCGAGTATATGTCGCCGCTGGGTAGAATCACGCTGGCCTGCGACGATGAGGCGCTCGTTGGTCTATGGTTCAACGGGCAGCGGTATTTCGGCAGTGTTCTGCCAGAAGTGACTGCACAAAGGGAACACCCGCTGTTTGCAGAGGCCGGTCGCTGGCTGGATATCTATTTTTCCGGTAAGGAACCGGGGTTTCTACCACCGCTGCGTTATGATACCACACCGTTCCGTAAGCGTATCTGTGACATCATGCTGACGATACCGTATGGAAAGACCATGACCTACGGAGAGATCGCCGCTGAAGCGGCTCGCCAGCAGGGACTGGCCAAAATGTCCGCGCAGGCGGTGGGCGGCGCGGTGGGGCATAACCCGATCTCTCTCATGATCCCGTGCCACCGTGTGGTAGGTACAAACGGCAGCCTTACCGGCTATGGCGGTGGCATCCAAAGGAAGAAAGCATTGCTGGAGCTGGAGCGTGCCGATATGCATGGCTTGTTCGTACCGAAGAAGGGGACCGCGCTTTGACCGGGTCTCGCTTTCTGTGCAGCCTGAGAATATACGCACGTGGGCCGGACGTGTGTTTTTGCTTTTTCCTGCGGCGGTATTTGGCGAAAAAGGTGAGAAAAGAGCAGACAGCGTCTTGAAGACAGGCGGCGGGACTGCCATCATGATCGACGCCGGCTATAACTACAAACGGCTGGCGGAGAAGATGGCATGGCCGGGTATTGCACCGCAGTCCATTCGGCACATTCTCATTACCCATCAGGATACTGACTGGAAAACAAGCCGTTTTCGCCGTTGCCGGAAACGCTGCAAAGGCATACGTGGCTCAGCCGTGACCCTCGGCAGCGATCATGTGCAGTGCGTGCTCCAGTGCACCGATAACGGCGGAGGTATGGCTTACAAAAGCTCCTCCGTTTTTCGATAGCCCAGCGCAGTGGAGATCATGGACGCGGTGGCGCAGACCTGCTCCACCGCCGCAAGGAATTCATCGGAACGGGTGCTGCGGAACATACCGATCACGCCAACGGTGTATCGTGCTTTGCCCTCCACGGTATAGACCGGTGCGGAAATGGAGCGCAGGCCGATCTTGTATTCGCCGTTTTCAATGGCGTAGCCGTCGGTACGGCACAGATCGATCTCCTGCATCAGCGCGGTCAGATCGGTGATGGTGTGCGGGGTGAACTGGGTCATATGCTGCGCGCGCAGCAGCGCCTCGGCACTGGTGCGGGACATATGTGCCAGAAAGACCTTGCCCTGCGACGTACAGTAGATTGGCAGCCGGGAACCTATATCCGACACGACGCGCAGATTGTCCCGGGTCTCCACCTGATCCAGCGTGATCACGCTGCCGCCCTCACACACCGAGAGCATAACGGACGCCCCGGTCCGCTGGCACAGGTGCTCCATATAGGGGCGGGCCACCAGTGAGATGTCCCAGGACCGCTCCACTTGCCGCCCATATTCGAACAGCCGCAGGCCCAGCGTGTATTTTCCGTCCGGCGTCTGCGCTGCCACGTCATAGGCCCGCATGGTGGTCAGCAGGCCGAATACGGTGCTCTTTGGGTATCCGCACCGGGTGGCCAGTTCCTTCAGCGACAGCGGACTTTCGGCCTGACTCAGAATTTGCAGGACCTCCATGGCCTTCGCCACGGATAATATGATATTTCCGTCCATCATGGTGCCGCACCTCCCGTTGCTATCAGCATACCGGCTTCGTTATTCTCTGTCAAGAACGATCTGAGAAAGCTGACACAAAGTAAGAGAAAACCTCCGGAAACGGAGGCTTTTTCTGCGCAGTTGAAGAACAGCGGGAAGGCCATGAAAACAGAGAGGTACTTGCGGAAACGGTCATGCTACGCTATAATACAAGGCGATCCAAGGAGAACCATTTGTAGTTTCCGGGGTGGACAGAAGCCTATAAGGAGGACCTTGTACCATGGAGAAAAAGCTGACTCATAGTAAGTGGTTTTTATACCTGACAGAGTTTTTCGCGGGAATGTCCGTCATGGCGGTGGAGTTAGGCGCCAGCCGTCTGATGGCGCCGTACTTCAGCTCATCTCAAATCGTTTGGACGGTCATTATCGGCGTTATAATGGTCGCTATGGCTGTGGGCAACATCTGGGGCGGACGGATGGCTGACAAGAGCAAGTCGCCGGACCGACTCTATGGCCGGGTCATCATCGCCGCGATCTGGATCGCGTTGATACCCTTTGCGGGCCGATGGATGATCGCCGGGATATCCTTCCTGCTGGCCACGTTCGTAACGAAGAACTTTCTGGTCTGGGCGGCGCTGGCAGCCTGCCTGGTGATCTTCGCCTTCCCCTGTGTGCTGCTGGGCACCGTAACACCGTCCCTGACCAAGTTCACCGTGGACAATTTGGATGACACTGGCAGGACCGTGGGGCAGCTGAATGCGCTGAACACCATCGGCAGCATCATCGGCACCTTTGTGCCCACGTTCCTGACCATCCCGGCGGTGGGTACGGCGGCCACGTTCCTGATTTTTGCGGGTGTGCTGGCCGCTATCGGTATTGTCTACTTCACTTTTGAACGGAAGAAGACGGTCACCGGTATTATTGCGGTGGTGCTGGTGGCGGGGCTGTGCTTTGCGCTGCCCACCTACAGCTTCGCCTTCTGGGAGAGCGACCTGGCCCTGGAGGACGAGTCCATCTACAACTACCTCCAGGTCAAGGATGATGACCACACCACCACGCTCTCCACCAATGTGCTCTTTGGCGTACAGTCGGTGCAGAACAAGGACGGTAAGCTCACCGGAATGTACTATGACTACGCGCTGGCAGCCCCCTGTATGGCGGGTATGGACGGTACCGATAACACAGGCCGCAGCGCCATGATCTTGGGCATGGGTTCCGGCACCTACGCCGGATACTGCGTCCGCTATTTCCCGGGCATGACCGTGCAGGGCGCGGAGATCGACGGCAAGATCGCCGATATCGCCCGCACCTATTTTGGCCTGCCGGAGGAGGTGGAGGTGGCTGTAGCCGATGGCCGGGCCTACCTGACCGCGTCGGAGGAAAAGTTTGATGTGATCATGGTGGACGCCTATCAGGACATCACCATTCCGTTTCAGCTGTCCAGCCGGGAGTTCTTCGCGGCGGTGGCGGAGCATCTGAAGCCGGAGGGCGTCATGGTGGTGAACCTGAACATGACCTCCCGCGAGGATGGCTCCATCAACCAGTACCTCTGCGATACGATGGCCAGCGTGTTTGCGTACACCTACTTGGCCGATGTGCCCGGAAACACCAATACGGAGGTGTTCTGCACCAACGCGCCTGGCCTGCCGGAGCGCTTTGCAGCCAGCCGCGCAGCGCTGACCGACGGAGACTACGCCGCCATGATGGCGGAGGTGGCCGCCGATCTGACGGTCTACACCGGTGGAGACTGCCTTCTGACGGACGACAGGGCGCCGGTGGAGGTGTTGGGTATGCGTGTGCTGGATGAGCTGATCGCCGGAGAACTGGACTATTACCGGGAGAATTTCAGCCTGCAGGAGATACTGGGAATGCTGGGCTGACGGCGGCGCTTGACAAGCCCCGCCGCCGGGGCTATGATAGCCGTGCCGTCCATCTGCCCGGCGGCCGAAACGAGGAAATGAGGAATTGCTATGGACGCAGTTGTTCTTGACCATGTGGATAAAACCTATACCACCTACAGCACGGATATCGTCCTGACCGGCGAGACGCGGCCCAGCCGTACCCGACAGGTGCTGCGCGGCCTGTCGCTGACCATTCCCGCCGGAGAGATCACCGTGATCGTGGGCCGCAGCGGCTGCGGCAAGAGCACGCTGCTGAAGCTGCTGGCAGGGACAGAGACGCCTGACACCGGGACGATACGGATTCCGGAGGGCTGGCACAGTGCCATGCTCAGCCCGGATCCCTATGTCATCACCTGGACCAGCGTGCAGCGGAACGTGGCCATGGCCTGCGGCGTGGGGAAAACACCGGAGGAGCGCTATGAGCGCGCCAGCGAATTCGTACGGCTGGTGGGCTTGGAGGACTACGCCGACCTGACGCCGGCAGAGCTGTCCACCGGTATGAAGCAGCGTCTGGGCCTGGCCCGGGTGCTGGCGGGGCAGGCGGAACTGCTGCTGATGGATGAGCCCTTTGCCTCCCTGGACTTTTTGACCCGCGCAGAGCTGCAGAGCCAACTCCTGGCCATTCAGGAGAAGCTGCCCCGCACGATCGTGCTGGTCACCCACCAGCTGGAGGAGGCGCTGCTGCTGGGGCGGCGAATCATTGTCATGCACCCGGACAGTACGATCTGTGAATTTGATCTGACGGATCTGCCCTATCCCCGGGATCTGGACGATCCGACGCTGCGGCGGCTGAAGGAGGCCGTTACCGACCAATGCCGCTATACCGCATAAGAAGCGGCGATGCACACTATAATTGCTGTACCATACCTGCGGCCTGTGCCGCTGAAAGGAGACTGTTATGCTTTCCGGACTGACGCAATATGTGCCCGAAGCGACCCTGACTGTTTACGACAATCTGGAATTTCTCATTCGCCTGCTGCTGTCTGCCGCCTTGGGCGCGCTGGTGGGTTTGGAGCGCAGTAAGCGCCGCAAGGAGGCGGGCATCCGTACCCACTGCATCATTGCCTGTACCTCCGCACTGTTTATGATCGTCTCAAAATACGCTTTCCTGGATTGTGTTACGCTGGATGGTCTTCGCGGCGCAGACCCTGCACGCATTGCCGCCCAGGTGGTCAGCGGCATATCCTTTCTGGGGGCCGGCGTTATATTCAAAAACGGCAACTCTATCCGCGGACTGACTACCGCCGCCGGTATGTGGGGTACCGCCGCCATCGGTATGGCTGTGGGTGCCGGTATGTATTGGCTGGGCCTGTTCGAGGCGGCTGTCCTCGTTGCTATCCAGATTATTCTCCACCGCTTCCCTGTGGGGGCGGATGCCCTCACGACCCAGGAGCTTCTGGTGGAGCTGGAGGATACGGATGAGCTGCGGGCCCGCTTTGACGATCTGCTGAAGGAGCACCGCGGCCAGGTGACAGAGAGCAGCCTCACCCGTCAGGACGGCTGCCTTCGTATGGAGATCACCGTCCGGCTTGAGCCGCCGATCACCCATGATGAAGCACTGGCCTTTATGCGGGAGAACCCCGGTGTGAAAAGAATGTCTGTATAAGCGACGCATGAAAAGCCGGCCACCAGGCCGGCTTTTTCATGCGCAGTTGCGGTTTTCACTGGAGTTTGCTATACTCTGTGTGAGAAGGGAGATGTTTCTGTGCTGCATACTGTTATGGCGTTCCTGCCGTTGGCGTTTTTGATCGTATATGCCCTAAAGACCAGAAAAATGGCGGATGCAATGGTCCTGGCCACTCTGCTGGCCGTGCTGCTGGTCCATCGCCAGCATTTTTTCACTGGGCTGATCGACGCCATGTATACTACACTGGGCAACAGCTCCTATCAGTTTGCACTGTGCAGTATTCTGGGCTTTGGCGGAATGATCTCGCTGTTTCAGGCCTCCGGCGGGCTCATGGGCTTCCGGGATCTGCTGGCGAAGGCGGCCAACACGCCCCGCAAAACGCTGCTGCTGGCGTGGCTGCTGTCTGTGATCATGTTCGTGGACGAGTACCTGAATGCCCTGACTACCACCATCTGCCTGCGGGGTGTCTCCGATAAAAACCGTCTGCCCCGGGAGCACCTGGCGGTGCAGACCAACATTATGGCATGCTGCCTGTGCGTGACGGTGCCCTTTACCAGCTGGACGGCATTCAGCGTGGGCCTGATCTCCGACTTCGGCCTGGGGTTCACGGATTACCTTCAGGCGGTGCCCTTCATGTTTTATCCGCTGGCGATGATGCTGGTAAGTCTGCTGCTGGCGTTGGGCTGGTTTCCGAAAGTGGGCATGCTTCGTCAGGCGTATCACCGGGTGGCCTCCGGCGGCGCAGCCTTTGAGCCGGGAGAAAAGGACGAGAAGCTTGTGGACATTGACGAGGTGGATGAGCACAATGTCTCCTCGGCTTGGAACGCTATTATCCCGCTGGCGGCGCTGGTGGGCGGCACGGTGCTGTTTGACAATGATTTGCTCCACGGTATCATCGTGTGCCTGGTGGTGCAGTTCTTGCTGTATGTGATACAGAAGCGTATGACGGTGGGAGAATACTTTGCCCGATTCTTTTCCGGCGTTAAGGGTATGACCACCATTGCTGTGGTGGTGGGCTTTGGCCTGATGCTCAGCGACGCCAACCGTACGTTGGGGTTGTTTGATATTCTCATCAACGGTATCGGAGGGGCGGTGCCCCGCTGCCTGATCGCGCCGCTGGCGTTTGTGCTGGTGGGATTGACCGTATTTGCCGTAGGTGGCTGCTGGGCGGTAATGACCATCGCTATTCCTGTGTTCATCCCGATGGGACTGGCTGCCGGGGTGGCTGCGCCGCTGATGATCGCCGCGGTGATGAGTGGCGTTACCCTGGGATATAGTCTGTGCTTCTATGCGGACACGGTGCTGATGACCACCGCCGGCTCGGGCGTTTCCAACCTGACCACCATACGGGCGGCAACGCCCTATGCGCTGGCGGTGGGGGGCCTTTCGGTGATAGCGCTGTTGGTGGCCGGGCTGTGAAAACGGTGGCTGGGTTGTGAAAGCAGCGGGTGGAAACAGTAACATTTTTGATAGAAAACCGGTGGTTTACAGGGCGGGGAAATCGTGGTACACTATGTGGGACCGGCGTTTGACACGCCGGAAAAGCGCGTGCTTTTTGTGCGCTTTCGCTGTACACTTATGGTACATTCATGATACATTTACGATACCTTTGTTATACATTCTCTTTCGCTTTTTGCGGACTTGATGCGCTGTATGTGGCCGCAGAGGAACGGATATGTGCGCCGTGCGGGGGAAAATGCGAGGGAAGGGAGGTGCCGCCATGCTGCGACGGATACGGGAGCTTTTTAACGACGTGTTCCGACAGGCCGATCTTGTCCTGCTGGCGCTGTGCATCGGCACGTCGCTGTTCGGCATACTGATGATCGCCAGCGCCACACACTATATGCACACCAGCAAGCTGGTGCTGGTACAGGCGGCGGCGCTGTGCATCGGGGCGGTGCTGTATATCGTGGTGTCGCAGGTGGACCTGAACGAGCTGGCGAAGTACTGGAAGTGGATATTCCTGGTGGGCGTGGTGTTCATCCTGCTGCTGGCAACGCCCCTCGGCATTGCCGGGGATACCGGCAACAAGGCATGGCTGGAGTTCCCGTTCCTGCCGGTGAAGGTGCAGCCGGCGGAGATCGTGAAGCTGACGTTTATTATCGTGCTGGCGAAACAGCTCTCGTGGCTGAAGGAGAACCGGGACCTGCGGTCGATTTCCTCCATCGTCATGCTGGCGGCACACTTCGGCGTGATCTTTGCGCTGTACTACAAGATATCCTCCGACATGGGCAGTGCGCTGGTGTTCCTGTTCATCTTCGCGTGTATGTGTTTTGTGGCGGGGGTGGCGCTGCGGTGGTTCCTGATCGGCGGCGGCGCGGCGGGACTGCTGTTCTACGCCATGTGGGACCTGGACCTGCTGGATACCTACATGAAAAACCGGTTCATCGTCCTGTTCGACCACAGCTATGACCCGCTGAACACCGGATGGCAGCAGACCCGGAGCCTGCTGACACTGGGCGGCGGAAGGATATTCGGGCAGGGGCTGTTTCGCGGCACACAGACCCAAAGCGAGGCGGCGTCCAGCTTGCCGCACCGGCACACGGATTTTATTTTCTCCGTGATCGGTGAGGAGCTGGGGCTGGTGGGATGCCTGCTGACGTTGGCGCTGCTGACGGCCATTATACTGCGGTGCCTGTATGTGGCGCGGCACGCCAAGACCCGGCTGGAGGGCTATGCCTGCATCGGCGTGGCCAGTGTCATTATCTTTCAGGTCATCATCAATGTGGGTATGTGCCTGTTCGTGATGCCGGTCATCGGACTGACGCTGCCCTTCATCAGCTATGGCGGCTCATCGCTGGTGATGCTGTTTGCCTGTATGGGGCTGGTGTCCGGCGTACACGGGCGGGCGAAGCCCGACTGGCTGCGATAGGAAAGACAACAAAAGACCGCCGCGGCTGTGCCGGGGCGTTCTTTGTTTGTTTACACACCGGCGGGCAAAATCGGTTGTAATCAGCGGGGCGCTGTGCTATAATAATATATCAAATCATGGGGGCACAGGGCCGTTTTTCGCTGTGCCGCCTAAAAGTGAGGGTACGCTTATGAAGATCGTGGTATTGGCGGGCGGACTGTCCACAGAGCGCCAGGTGGCGCTGACCAGCGGCACCGGCGTGTGCAGGGCGCTGCGGGAGAGGGGACACAAGGCCATTCTGGTGGATATGTTTTTGGGGTTGGAGGACTACGAGGGCGCGTTGGAGGATATCTTTGACGCGCCGGACGGCCTGTGCGGCCAGAGCCGGGTGGAGCGCGTGGAGCCGGACCTGGAGGCGGTGCGCCGCAGCCGGAGGGACCAGAGCCCCAGCCTGCTGGGCAAGGACGTGCTGACCGTGTGCCGCATGGCGGACGTGGTATTTCTGGCGCTGCACGGAAGCTGCGGCGAGGACGGCCGCATACAGGCCACGTTGGATCTGCTGGGCGTGCCCTACACCGGATCCGGGTATCTGGGCAGCGGCATGGCCATGGATAAATCCGTGACGAAGCGGATGATGGACTCTCTCGGTATTCGCACGGCTCCGTGGCACGACATCCACTATACCGAGAGCGATATCCCCCGGCTGGCGGAGGAGCTGCCGGTGCCCTGTGCCGTGAAGATCGTCAACGGCGGCAGCTCCATCGGTGTGGCGCTGCCGGACACGAAGGAACAGCTGGAGAAGGCCCTGCGCGACCTGCTGCGCTACGGCGACCATGTGGTGGTGGAGCAGAAGATCAAGGGTCGGGAGATACAGATCGCCGTGCTGGGCGACGGCTATCTGCCGGCGGTGGAGATCATCCCCAAGGGCGCCTATTTCGACTATGAGAGCAAGTACCAGGCCGGCGGCGCGGTGGAGCTGTGCCCCGCGCCTATCACGGACGCGGCGTGGAAGCAGGTGGGCGAGATGGCCCTGAAGCTGCACAAGGGGCTGGGGCTGAGCGTGTACTCCCGTTCGGACTTCATTCTGGACGAGAACGGTCAGGCCTGGTGCCTGGAGATCAACACCCTGCCGGGCATGACGCCTACCAGTCTGGTGCCCCAGGAGGCGGCCGCGGTGGGCATCGGCTA
>OGQL01000968.1_pt1 | contig 22606 bp, 18 predicted proteins | sample 1553211 | NCBI WGS metagenome assembly OGQL01 (sample SAMEA2579942, study PRJEB22360) | human gut metagenome
ACCGGTGCAAATTGATTTTGCACCGGCTCTTTTTGTTTTTGAAAAATCTTTTCAGAATCCAAACTATTTTGTATCAGATTTCGTATATCTGAGTGAACGGAGATAAAGGCGGTGAACATGCATGCAGACAGACAACCAGTTAATCCGCAGAATTAAGAAAAAACAGGATAAAAAAGCGGCGGATGAACTGATCCGGCGATACTACCGGGAAATCTATGCGTTTACCTACCGGCAGACCGGAGAGAGGGAACTTGCGCTTGATCTGACACAGGAAATTTTTATCACGGTTTTGCAGGGAATTTATGCGTTTGATGAGAAAAAGGCGGGCTTCCGCACCTGGGCATACCGTGTGGCAGCCAACAGGATCACAGATTATTATCGCAGTAAAAGTTATAAAAAGGAAAAACTGCAACAGCCCCTGCAATGGGAAACAGAGGAGGAAAAAACTGTGCGTGATCTGGCGGAGCATATGGTTCAAAAAGAAGAGATTCGCCGGATTATGGATATTGTCGTTTCCTATGAGCGCGAATGGATTCGCATTTTTCAGAAAAAATGCTTTGAGGAGAAGACATTTGCGCAGATTGCAGAGGAGATGGATCTTGCGGAGAGTACCGTAAAGACCCGGTTTTACCAGATGTTAAAAAGGATTCGGCAGGAGGTGCAAAGATGAAGGAAAAGGAATGGAAGAAAGAACAGAAGATACCACTGCTTCCAGTAGAATTCCCGGAGGATAGCGTTATGCAGAAGGAATGTCGTGCGATTGTGGAAAAAGCAATACCAAAGAGGCAGAGTCTGTGGGAAAGAAGCAAAGAAATTTACTGGGGACCGGGCATTCGTGCCATATTTTATCAGAGCGGAAGTATCTGGCTTATAGTTGCCTGTCTGTATCTGGGAATCGGATGGCTTGGACAGTCATATGCAAAGCAGCCCGAAACGCAGATGATAATCGTGTTTTTAGGATTTCCTGTCTGTTTTCTGGTGTTTGCGGTGCTGGTATGGTGGCTGGATGCGCAGAACCATATGCAGGAGCTGATCGGCTCGCTTCATTATTCCCAGAGCTATCTGTCGGGACTTCGCATGCTGTATGCAGGCGTGATCATGATACTGGTCAATGTGACCGGAGCAGCTTTATTTACGGATGTTTCGGGAAAAGCATTTGTGAGTATGGTTCTGCTGGGAAGCAGCAGTGTGTTTTTGTTTGCTTCGGTCTGTGTATATGCCTGTCACAAAGGCGCGGGTGGTCTGTTTTATGCAGGTCTGATCGCAGTCTGGGCGTGTGTGTGCGTGATTGCAAGGCTTGCGGGAACTGGCGTGCAGATGTTTCTTTTTACATCGGTTCCGCTGGCGGTGCACGGCGCGGTCACTGCCGCAAGCTTTTGTCTTTTGTTCGTATCAATAGGAAAGGTGGAAAAAAAAGATGCTTACTCTTTCGCATGTTAGCAAAAGTTACGGAAAATTTCCGGCGGTGGAAGACATCAGTCTTGAGATGGAGCATGGGCTTTACGGAATGCTTGCCCCAAACGGTGCGGGAAAGACAACTCTCATAAAAATGATTGCAACCCTGCTGGTTCCTACACAGGGAGAAATTTTATGGGATGGGATTCCTGTTGCAAAGCTCGGGGAAAAATACCGGGATCTGCTGGGGTATCTGCCGCAGCAGTTTGGATATTACAAAAACAACACACCCGTGCAGTATCTGGATTATCTGGCAGCACTTAAAAATATGCCAAAGCAGACCGCAAAAGAAAAGATAGAACAACTGCTCGAACTGGTCGGACTTTCTGATGTGGCAGACAAAAAAATGAAAAAATTTTCCGGAGGAATGATCCAGCGGGTGGGAATTGCACAGGCAATGTTAAATGATCCGAAAATCCTGATACTGGATGAACCGACTGCGGGACTTGATCCAAAGGAGCGGGCGCGCTTCCGCAATATCCTGTCAACGTTGTCAAAGGACCGGATTGTCATTCTTTCCACGCATATTGTGTCGGATATTGAGTCGAATGCCAATCAGGTGATTCTGTTAAAAGAACGTAAACTATACCGGATGGACACGGTTTCCAATATTTGTAAAACGCTTGATGGAAAGGTGTATGAGTGTGTGATGGAAGACCGTGCGTTTGATGCATTTCAAGACACGCATCTGATTCTTTCTGTGCGGCAGGAGCAGGAACACATGCAGGTGCGTTATTACAGCAGCAAGCCGGAGGAAGGCAGCAGGAATTGTACGCCGAATCTGGAAGATGTATTTCTGGTTACATATCAGGAGGAACCGGCATGAAAATATTGATAAAAGAATGTAAAAAAATCATGGATATCCGGGTATTGCTTGTTATAGCAGTATTTACGGTGCTGTTTTATCATTTGTTTTTAGAAGTGACGATTTATCCGGCGGGAGGGCAGACAACAGATTCCCCGTATGATATGCCGTTTTACGCCGAACTGATCGAAAGCTGGGGAACTTCGCTGCCGCGTGAGGACTGGTCGAAGCTGGATGAAAAAAGAAAAGAACTGGAGGAGGCATACACCCGGATCATTGCGGTGGATCCGGTTCTTGCAGATGCAAAAATTACGAATTATCAGGAATTTTCGAAGACACGGGAAACATTTTTTGATAAGGATACTTTAACCGATGAGGAAAAGAAAATCGACCAGGAACTGTCGCGTCTGGTCTTTGAGGATTCAAAAGGGTCAAAACTGTTTTTTGAACTTCAGGTGCTCGATCGGCTGGATGAATACAAAAATTTACAGAATGGAGACAGTATCTCTCTAATGCCGGGTGGAATTTTTTATATTGTAGAAAAAGATATGAGAATGATGGGAATTCTGCTTCTGATTTGTTTTGCAATCCTTGCACTGCCGTATCTGATACGGGAACGGTTATGTCATGTGCTGCCATTGTATGCAACGACTGCTACCGGGCGGAAACTTTTTGACAGGCAGTTTCAGGCACTTGTGGCCTGCTGCGGTTTTGTGGGAATCGTACAATTTGGTATTTATGTACTGGTTTATGTCATAAAAGGACTGGCGGTATTCTGGAAAGGCGATTGTATCAACGATACGAGACTGCAGTTGTGGTGTAAAAATCTGCCATTTGGTTTCTATATGCTACTTTACATGCTGCTGGTTTTTGTGTTTGTGCTGGCTGCGGTTGTTTTGATTTACCTGATCGGAAGAACGGCAGGCAATTACATTGCGGGAATTGCATTTGCCATTCCGGCATGCGCAGGAATTGGCTTTTTGCTGACACACATTTTTGTACATCTGTTTCAGAAGCCGATGGATGAAAATAGCCTGCCTTATTCAGAAGTGCTTTGGATTCTGGGGTGGATTTTGGCATGCGCGTGCGTGCTGTGGTGGAAAATGCACAGGGATCATTACAGAGATCTCTGACGATAGATGATTGCAAAGGAGGTAAGGGATGCGCCTTTTACAAAAAGAGTGTGGAAAATGTCTGCGGCATCCGTTTCTGTGGATTGTCTGTATCACATTCGGGCTGTTTCAGTTTTTGAGTATCTATACCTATGTGGGAAATGCCGGCATGAGAAAGGAACTGCGGCAGATGCATGTGGCTGTGACGGATGAGGAGACGGCAAGCCCGGAGTATGAAAGTGCCTATGCGGACTATAAAAAGACCTATGGCGGAATGTATGATACACTGGATATGCGTAAGATTCTGGAACAGAAAGAAAAAAAGAGTGGATATGAACCGCAAGGAGCCTGGGGAATGTGGATTGTGCGCAATTATGACAGGTTGCAGAAGCGGGTGGAACAGATCAGAAAAACAGGGGAAGGCACGTATGCCTTTTATCCGGGAAGTTGGTATAAACTGCACTCCACTTTGTATGGAAAACTGTGGAAGAAGCTGATTTTGCAGACCGCGGTTCTGATGATTCTTTCGATGCTGTATCTGATGGATTATGAGAGGATATATAAGACGCAGGATCTGGTTTTAGCGACCACCACCGGAAAGAAAATGATGGAAAAGAAAATGCTTGCAGGAACGTTGTGCGGGCTGTTTTATGCAGGACTGCTTACAGTGTTTACCCTCTTGGTATTTTTTGCAGCGGTTCCGTTTCAGAACCTGTGGCATGTTCCGGTGGCGGCATGCATGGTTGCAGAGCCGCGGCTGCAGATGATGTATCCGTTTGTCACGTTCTGGCGGCTGGAGCAGTGGCGTTATTCTTTGCTTGCGCTGGTGGTGCTTGTGGGACTGCTTGGGATCATTGCGGCTGTTACTGCCGCAGTGCAGTTGTTTTTACAGAACAGTTATTTTTCGTTTGCGGGATTGGGGCTTCTTTTTATGGGGGCATATCTGCTTGCCTATGTGCAGATGGGAAATGTGTGGGATCTTATCCGGGAATTCTTTAATCCCACAGTACTGTATGCAACCAGCGGAGGCTGGTTTATGGAAAATGATCTGTGCCTGTCGTTTGCAGGAAATGAATTTGCCGTGTTATTCTGCAGTGGAACGGCTGCGGTCTGCTTGATGGCTGTGGGAAAACGAAGATACCACCGGTTGGAAGTCTGATTGCCGGCTGGACTTTTCCTTTCGTTTCTTTTATTATAATAAGCAGAATGTTGAAAAACAGAGGAAAAAGCGGTATGAACGAGACAATTTTACTGATCGAGGATAACGAGTCAATCATCATGGGGTTAGAATATCTTCTGACAGAAGAACAATATACGTTTTTAGTGGCAAAAACAAAGAAAGAAGCACAGGATCTTCTTGCCGGCAGGCAGGTGGATCTTGTGCTTCTTGACGTTTCCCTTCCGGATGGAAACGGATTTGATCTGTGCAGGGAAATTAAGGAACATGACATTGCACCGGTCATTTTTCTGACGGCAAAGGATGAGGAAAAAGATGTGGTGCTCGGATTTGATCTCGGAGCGGATGATTATGTGATCAAGCCGTTTCGAAATCGGGAACTGGTGTCGCGCATCCGCAATGTGCTGCGCAGGACCGAAAAAATCCGGCGGCTGACCTGTGGAAATATTGCGGTGGAACCGGACACGGGCAAAGTCTATCGGCACGGGGAACCGATCGCCGTGACAAAGCTGGAATACAAAATCCTTATGACTTTATTTTCCAATCCGCATAAAATTTTTACGCGCGAGGAAATTTTAAACGGAATCTGGGATATGGCAGGAAATTTTGTCAATGACAATACGTTGACCGTTACGATGAAGCGTCTGCGCGAAAAACTTGGTGACAAAGAGGGGAATGTGATTGTCACGGTGCGCGGGATCGGGTATCGGCTGAATCTGTGACAAAATATTGATAATTTGCATAAAAAAGAATATAATATATGTAAAATGAAAGCATATGTATTAAATATTGCAGAAAGGTGTGAGAATATGACAACAATTAGTTTGCGTATGGATGATGAGATGAAAAAGGAACTGGATGAAATGTGTGAAGCAATGGGAATGAATATTTCCACATTTTATATGGTGTATACGAAAAAGGCATTGAGAGAACGGAAAATTCCGTTTGAAATTGAAGCACCACAGGATCCATTCTATTCGAAAACCAATCTGGAACACATTCGGGAATCCGATCGCCAGATCAAAGAGGGGAAGGTTGTGGTAAAAACGATGGAAGAACTCTGTGATAAATAATGGAATACGAAAATAAAGAAGCAAAGAAATTTGTTCAATGGTTTCTGTTGTGCAGTGTTATAATTTTACTTCTTACAGGAACTGTGACCACGTTGGTGGTTCGCAACTACAGGGCGCGGGAAAATGAGGCAGTAACTGCAATGCTAGGCATCGTACTGAAAAACGATGGCAGTGACACAGAGGAATCCAGACAGGAAAAAATCTCAGAGTGCATGCGCATTTTAGAGCACCCGCATGCATATCAGAAATCCCATCAGAAAGAAATAAAAGAAGCAAAAAAAATCTTGCAAAGTTATGGCATATCAGAGGTGGAACCGGTGATTGCCGGAACAAAAACCATGGAACGCAGGATTTTTTTGAGGACGCTTGGCGGTGTGCTGCTGGCGGAACTTGCAGCCGGAGGGCTGTTTTTCATTTATCAGAAACGGCGGAGCCGTAAACTTGCGGAACTGTCGGATTACATGGAAGAAATCGTTCGCGGTCATTATGATCTGGCACTGGCGGACAACACGGAGGATGAACTAAGCCATCTGAAAAACCAGCTTTACAAGATCACGCTGTTTCTAAAAGAAGAATCCGACCACGCAAAAGAGAAAAAGACCGCGCTTGCAGAATCGGTTGCGGACATTTCCCACCAGTTGAAAACACCGCTTACTTCAGCATCCATTCTGCTGGATAACCTCAATGAAAATGAGCAGATGTCGCCGGAAACCCGCAGGCGTTTTCTGCGCGAAGTCTCCCGGCAGATTTATTCCATGAACTGGATGATCGTAGCTATGTTAAAACTGTCCTGGCTGGATGCGGGAATGGTTGCACTGAAAAAAGAGCCGTTTTCCGTCAACCGGATGCTTACGGAGGCAATCGATCATCTGGAAATTTTTGCGGAACTGAAAGGTGTAGAAATCCGCGTTTGCGGCATGGAAGCACAGGTGCTGCGGGTGGGCGATTTGGACTGGAACCGCGAAGCGGTACAAAACATTCTGAAAAATGCCATTGAGCACAGCAAAAAGGGCGAAACCGTGACGGTAACGCTTTCGGATAATGCAGTTTATACGTCTGTCTCCATAGCAAATCCGGGGGCACCGATCACAAAAGAAAAGATAAAGAAAATTTTTGAACGCTATTACAGTGCCGCAAACGATGGAAGCAGCAATATCGGAATCGGACTGCCCCTTGCAAAAGCCATTCTTGAAAAACAAAATGCTTATCTGAGTGTTGAATCCGAAAATGGATACAACGTTTTTATCATAAAATACTTAAAATAACCTGACAAATTTGAAAAATGTCACGGAGATGTCACCTGCCATCCGTAAGATGAAACCTGTAGAGGAGGAAAGAACACAATGGAAATTTTAAGAGCAGAACATCTTACGAAGATCTATGGCAAAGGCAATACAAGTGTGACCGCAGTCAATGATCTGTCTCTTTCCGTCGCACAGGGCGAATTTGTGGCAGTTGTTGGCAGTTCCGGAAGCGGAAAATCGACACTGCTTCATATGTTAGGCGGCGTGGATCAGCCAACGGAGGGGAAAGTCTGGATACAGGGAGAAGACATCTACACGCTGAGCACGGAAAAACTGGCAATTTTCCGGCGCAGGCAGATCGGTCTGATCTATCAGTTTTTCAACCTGATCCCGACATTAAATGTGGAGGAAAACATTACATTGCCGTGTGAGCTTGACGGACAGACGGTGGATAAAAAGCGTCTGGATAAACTGATCGATGAGCTGGGACTTACCGGAAGGGAAAAGCATCTTCCGGAAGAACTCTCCGGCGGACAGCAGCAGCGCGTATCCATCGGGCGGGCACTGATCAACCGTCCGGCAATTGCTCTGGCAGATGAACCAACCGGAAATCTGGATAAAAAGAACAGTGACGAGATCGTTGAGCTGCTGCGCAGAGCGAATCAGGAATACAGACAGACCATCATCATGATCACGCATAATCTCGAGATCGCAAAGACCGCCGACCGCGTGATTGTCATTGAAGATGGAAAAATCATAAGGGAGGGATAGGCATGGTTACTTCCATTATGAAAAAACGGACAATCCGTGAGCGAAAGAAAAACAGACGGCAGACCATTGCCGTGTGGATCACAACCTGCATTGCCACGGCGTTGTTTGCCGCAGTTTTTTCCTTTGCTTCGTCCTGTCAGGCGGGACTGATCGAATATGCAAAGGATTTAAGCGGAGATTATGACTATGTATTTTACGATGTTCCGTGTGAGGAGGCGGATCACATTGTAAATAACCGCAAGGTTGCGACCGCATACCAGAGTGTCGGGCTGGGGTATGCAAAGCTTTCCGGCAGTAAAAATCCCGATAAACCGTATGTGTATCTGACCGCAATGGACAATCGGGCCATGCAGAAAAATGCCCTGCATCTGATCAAGGGACGTATGCCCAAAAACGATCGTGAGATTTTGCTTTCCCGGCATATGATGACGAACGGTGGTGTGGAATATCGTGTGGGGGATACGATCACACTGGACATTTCCGAACGTGAGGATAAGAACGGGAATGTACTGACACAGTCGAGTGGTTACCGAACGGGAGAAAAACTGAAAAAGAAATTAACGGCATCTTTTCAGGTGGTTGGCATTGTGCAGCGTCCGAACTTTGGATTTGAGGAGTGGACAGCACCGGGCTACAGTGTAATTACATATCTGAATCCAAAGGGAGATAATATCCCGGAAAAGTACATGCAGCGCACGGATATTTATTGCAAGTACACGAAAGCAGGGCTACGTGACCGGGCACAGACGACAGCGGATATTGTGGGTGTTACACTTACCCCCGGCGTACAGAAATTTCCGTTTATCAAAGATGAACGCATCACAAACCGCCAGATTAATGATCTGATGGAGCGGTCTTTGTACCGGTTTTATGAAAACTGGGGGCTGATAAGATTTGAGCGCATGGATATCGGCCAGTCGGCATATCACATGCTCTATCTTGCAGTTGCGGTCACAAATGTTATCATTCTGGCAGCGGCGGTAAGCTGCATCGGTAGTAGCTTTGCTATTTCCATGGAGGAAAAGCGAAAGAGTTACGGCATGCTTGCCTCGGTCGGTGCCACACCGCGGCAGATTCGGCAAAGTGTGTATTACGAGGCATTTCTGACAGGGCGCACCGCAATTCCCCTGGGAACTGTGCTGGGACTGTTGCTTTCGACAGGCGGAATTTTTGCTATCAAAGCGTTGTTGTACGGGCAGAATACCGTACAGTATCTGCATGTTCATGTGGCATGGCAGATGCTTATCGCCGGTATCTTACTTTCGGCTGTCACTCTTGTTCTTTCCGCGCGCCGTCCGGCAAAACAGGCGGCAAAAAGTTCTCCGGTTGCGGCAATGCGCGGGCAGGCAAAGAAAAGCCGCCGGGCAAAAAAGCGGACGATCACGGCTGCAATCGCAGGATGTACGGCGCTTTTTATTCTGGTATCCTATTTTATGGGAGTACAGACGATTTCGGTAGGACAAAGCAACCATATGTTTGACGATCATGCCAATGTTTCGGTGGATGTGCAGGGAAGCTGGGAGGTAAACCGGTCTGCGGTTTTGCAGAGCACAAAGGAAAAAAGCGTCACGGAAGCGGCAGTCCTGCGGACGGCGGCATATATGGTGAATACGAAAGAGGTACCGTATACACAGACGCATATCCGACGAAATGGAGCACCGGATCTCAAACATGAGACAACCGCAGTGATCCAGGTACTGGCAGTCGGAGAAACAGCGTACCGCAATTACCTGAAAGAACTGGGACTTTCCTATGAAACGGCAAAAGATTGTGCGATATTTTACAATGCGTATGCCGGGTACTGGGATGGAAAGGAAACCACATGGAAGGTGACAGATTACAAACCAGGCGACTGGATCAGGGGACAGTTCTGCCGCGAAGAACAGATGGAGAAAACACCGGACATGACCGATCAGATGCAGATCGCAGCAGTCACAACCAGGCGGCCGTTTGGTGTCGATACGTCGCAGAGCTATACAGACTCCGGAACCATCATTGTCAGTGATGCATGGCTTGATGCCCACGATCCGCAGGGCGGTGCAAAAATTACCGTAAAATACGCCAGTACCGATCCGGGAACGCTCACACAGGCACTGGAAAAAACCTATGATTTTTATCCGGAGGAAATCCGAAACCGCGATCTGCAGAACCGGGAAAACAATATGCTGTTGTTTGTAGATGGAATTGCACTCTATGGATTTTTGCTTGCAGTGCTTTTAATCGGTGTGACGAACATCTGTAATACGGTGCTGACCGATCTGTGGCAGCGGAGACAGGAATTTGTCATTCTGCGCTCGGTCGGCATGACACCGAAGCAGGAGAAACAGATGCTTGCAAAAGAGTTTTTCGGATATGGAAGGAATGGTATTGCTATAGGGCTTGTCATTGGAGGCTGTGCGTCTGCATTGTATTACAGGATCTTTGCCTCTGGTGTGCAGGGCGCGTTATGGTTTTGTGTTGCGGCAACTGTAGTGATTATGGTTGGACTCTTGTTGTTGTTTGCCGGCATGATAAGGTATGCAATGATGAAAAATAAGGACATGATTTTAGGAAGATAGGTTTTCTGTGAACAGAGAAAATTCTAATATCTGCGTCCAAATAATGCGTTCTAATAATTTTCAAGTTTCGGTTGAACATTCATATAGAACTCTTTATAATAAAAAGGGGAATGGCTGAAAAAGCCATTTTCCTTTTTTCATTAAGGAACTGAGAATAGAAAGAGGTAATGAATGAAGACAGCATTTCAGATTTTCCGCAGGGATGTGCGACGTCTGTTAAAAAACCGTGCCGCGACACTGGTTATGATCGGCGTATGTCTCCTGCCGTCTTTGTATGCATGGTTTAATATTGCCGCAAACATGGACCCGTATGCAAATACTTCGGGAATCAGGGTGGCAATTGCCAATTGCGATACAGGGGCCAAAACCGATGTAATCACGATGAATGCAGGCGATTCGATTGTTGAAAAACTGAAAGAAAACAAGTCGCTGGGCTGGCAGTTTGTCAGTGAAGAGAAAGCAAAAGAAGGTGTTCAGGCAGGAGATTACTATGCGGCAATCGTCATTCCGGAGAATTTCAGCAGTTCCCTGGTAAGTATTCTCTCCGGAGACCTGAAACGCCCGAAGCTGGACTATTATGTCAATGAAAAGAAAAATGCAATTGCACCGAAGATTACGGATACCGGTGCGACAACGGTGCAACAGCAGATCAACGACACATTTTCCGCCACGGCATCTTCGGCAGTATCAGAAATTGTAAAGTCTTCCGCAGACAGTATTACCAGAGGATTGGACGATACACAGTCGGAACTGACATCTGCCATTACCGAAGTTCAGAATAATTTAACGGATTATCAGAAGCTGGTAAAAGAATTTCAGAAAAAAGTAGATAAATCCGATGCACAGATCAAAGAAATCAAGGAGTCTTTAGATCAGGTGGATGAGGCAGCAAAGGACAGCTCTTCTTCTTTAAAAGAAACTTCTGCATTGCTGGAAAAAAGTCAGACGGCACTTGGAAAATTTTATAAACAGTTCTCCAATGGGCTGACCGGCGGGGAAGTTTTTCTGGATGAAGTTTCGTCCTCGGCTTCTAAGAGTCTGAATAAGTTTGAGATAAAGGCAGATAAGGCAAATCTTGCGGTTGGGGATAGTCTCGATACGATCACCCGGATCAATGAGAAAAATGCCCAGCTTCTCAAAGATCTGGAAAAGTTAAATCAGAATCTTGGAAAAGATACACAGTTATCAGCATCTGTCGGACAGAAAATTTCACAGCTGCAGACGCAGAGCGTTTCTGCGCAGAAACTGGTAAATTCATTGAAAAGTGCAAATACCAGTATGCGGAAAGTGTTAAAGAATTCCAAAGATACGAGAAGTTCACTGGAAACGCTTGCAGAGGATAACCGTGAGAGTTTTCAGGACAGCCGGATTGATTTCAGCAAAAATATTTACCCGCAGCTGGATCAGTCACTGGAAGGTCTGGCAGATATAAGCGGAGATCTGTCAACAACCTTACATAGCATAACATCCATGACAAAACAGATGAGAGATCTGCTGGATCAGTTAAAATCTGCATTGCACAGCAGCTCCAAAGTATATACACAGACGGGCAATGTCATGGGACAGGTGGATCAGAAACTGCAGAAAACGGTCACGGATCTGCAGACACTGCAGAATTCGGATATGTATCAGAATATCCTGTCACTGGAAAAGATTGATGCCAAAGATATTTCCAATTTTATGTCTTCTCCGGTAAACATAAAGACGGATGTCCTGTATGAAGTGGAAAATTACGGAACAGGAATGACCCCGTTTTATACAAACCTGGCACTCTGGGTAGGTGGACTGATACTGGTTTCTATTTTAAAACAGGAAGTAGACCGGGACAAAGAAGTGCCGGATTTTACACCGACAAGTGCGTATTTCGGGCGTATTCTGCTGTTTCTTATCATAGGACTGATTCAGGGAGCTATCGTATGTGCGGGAGATATTATTCTGCTGAAAGTACAGTGTCTGCATCCGGTAAAATTTATTCTTGCCGGAATGTTAACTTCCTTTGTCTATGTGAATCTGATCTTTGCACTGGCATCGACGTTTAAACACATGGGAAAAGCACTGGCGGTTCTTCTGGTAATTTTACAGATTCCGGGTTCTTCCGGAACGTATCCGATTGAAATGATGCCGGAATTTTTCCAGAGACTGCATCCGCTGCTTCCGTTTTCTTATTCGATCAGCGCAATGCGGGAATGTATTGCCGGATACTATCATCATACTTATAGAAGCAGCCTTGGAAAACTGCTGGTATTTTTACTGGTCGCATTGTTTATCGGGCTTGTACTCCGTCCGCTTCTGATGAATCTGAATCATCTGTTTGATGTCAGACTTGCAGAAACCGATCTGATGATCTGTGAGACGGATTCCAAGGGCAGGGATAATCCACAGCTGCAGCGGATTATGCAGGTGATTATGAAAGATGATGCGTGGAGAAAGAAATTAACAGAGAAAACACTCGCGTTTGAAAAATATTATCCGGTTATGGTACGCTCCGGATTTATCTGTATGATGGTTATACCACTCGTATTTCTGATTTTGATGTTTAGCCTGGAATCCAAACTGGTCTATCTGATTTTGTGGATCGTTTCTTTACTTGCACTGATTCTGTATCTGCTGATTGTGGAATATCTGCATGAAGAGATGAAAAAGAAATCTGTTTTGGGAGAGATGAGTTCTGAGGAACTGATGAAAATTTTGAAGGAGGAGAACAGCAAATGAAAAACATTCTGAAAATTTTCATCGACGACGTGAAACGGATTCGCAAAAATGTAATCGCAATGATTGTTGTCATCGGTGTCCTTGTCGTTCCGTGTCTGTATGCATGGTTTAATATTGCGGCAAGCTGGGACCCGTATAACAATACGGGAAATTTAAAGGTCGCGGTGGCAAGTGTGGATGAGGGATATACCGGAAGTCTGATTCCCCTTGAGATTAATGTAGGGGAACAGGTGATTTCCGCACTAAGGGAAAATACACAGATGGACTGGGTATTTACCAGCAAAGAAAAGGCAATGGAGGGGGTAAAATCCGGACAATATTATGCGGCGATTGTTGTTCCGGAGAAATTCAGTACCCAGATGATGAGTCTGTTTTCCGATCAGATTCAAAAGCCGGAAATTATTTACTATTCCAACGCCAAGGAAAATGCGATTGCACCAAAAGTGACCGACAAGGGTGCAACCGCGATCCAGAAACAGGTGAATCAGGTATTTATAAAGACAATATCTGACACGGCAATGACGGTGTTTCAGTCGGTCTCTAATATGGCTGAGGCAAACGGAGCAGACCGGTTGGTGGATAATCTGATCCACAATCTTGGGGATGCATCGGATGACATGGATATGATTGCGTCCACGCTGGAAACTTTTTCGGGGATTACGTCTTCTGCCCAGTCCCTGCTGACTGCGTCTTCTGATTTTTTAAAAGAACTGAAAACAGAGTCTGCGGATGGAAAACAGGTTTTGGAAAATTCCAAAAAGACGTTTACCGATATGAAAACGACAATAAGCAGTGCGACCGAGAGCGTGGGCAAAGCACTGAAAGCAGGCCAAAAGGTATATTCTGAAATGAGCCTGCTTTTGGATCAGACGGTGGAAGATGGAATAAATGGCAGTGAGGATACAGCAGATACCCTTGTAAAAGCAGCAAAGACGGTGGATAAAAACATCAAGTCATTTACCACACTCCGGGATCATCTGATCAGGCTTTCGGAAAAACATCCGGAAACCGATTCCTCAATAGGACCTATGATTGAAAAGATCAACCGTTCTATTGAAAAACAGGAAGAACTGCGGGATGATCTGACCGATACCGCGGCTTCCATGAAGAAGTCCACTACAGATCTGATTTCTGACAAGAAAGCTTTGGATGCCCTTGTAAAAGAAAATCAGAAACGTCTGCAGCAGATCAGCAAAGAATATGAAAAGGATGTAAAAGGAACTTTGCAGAACCTTGCAGATTCGATTGGTGAAACATCAAAAGACATTACCGGTCTGATGAAACAGATCAATGCAAGTGCAAAGGGTGTTTATACGTTAACGGACACTGCAGGATCGGATCTGTCAGAAATACAGACCTGTCTGGATGATTCCGGTAAACTTTTACGCAAATCTGCAAATAAATTAAAAAAGATTACGGATAAGCTCACGAAAGCAAAAGACAACGGGGATTATGCGGATCTGGAACATATGATCTATGATAATAAGTCCGGAGTCAGTGCTTTCCTGTCGGCTCCGGTGGAACTGAATACGAAGAAAATTTATCCGATTGATAATTATGGTTCTTCCATGGCACCGTTTTATTCGACACTTTCTATCTGGATCGGCGGAATCGTGCTGGTTGCGATGTTAAAAGTGACCGTTTCCGAGGAAAGCATAAAAAAGATGGGACTGAAAAATGTCAGAATTCATGAAATTTATCTTGGACGCTGGATCATATTTCTGATCCTTGGTCTGTTGCAGAGTACACTGATTGCACTGGGAGATCTGTATTATCTTGGGATTCAGTGTGCGCATACGTTTCTGTTTTTATTTGGGTGCTGGTTTTCAAGTATAGTCTATGTCACGATCAGTTATACGCTGACGGTTTCATTTGGAGATATCGGAAAAGCAGGCAGTGTGGTTTTACTTGTTATGCAGGTTGCGGGAACTGGTGGAACTTTCCCGATTGAATGTGCTCCGAAATTTTTCCGGGCTGTGTATCCGCTTCTGCCGTTTACCCACAGTATGGCAGCCCTGAGGGAATCGGTTGGAGGCTGTTATGGGAACGATTACTGGATAGATCTGGCAAAACTGGGCATCTTCCTGGTGATTGCACTTTTTATGGGACTTGTACTTCGTAAACCGATTATCCGGATGAACGAAGCGTTTACCGAGCAGCTGGAGGAAACAAAAATAATCTAAGCGTAGAAATGAGGGCAGAATTGTTTTATTTTTGCGCAGTAATGTGAAAGAAAATTCCGCAAAAATGCCGTATAATGCAGGTATTCAAATATGAGAGAGGCAAGGAGGATACAGTATTGAATAAGGCATGGTGGAAAGAAGCGGTTGTATATCAGATTTATCCGCGGAGTTTCATGGATTCAAATGGAGACGGCATCGGGGATCTCAATGGTATTACAGAAAAATTAGAGTACCTCAAAGAACTTGGAATTGATGTGATCTGGCTGTCCCCGGTTTATCAGTCACCGAATGATGACAATGGATATGATATCAGCGATTATCAGGCAATCATGGAAGAATTCGGAACCATGGAAGATTATGACAGGATGCTTGCACGGGCACATGAGCTGGGAATTAAGATCATGATGGATCTGGTTGTCAATCATACATCCGATGAGCATGCATGGTTTGTGGAAAGCAGAAAGAGTGTGGATAATCCATACCGCGATTTTTATATCTGGAGAAAAGGAAAAGACGGAAAAGAGCCGAATAACTGGGGATCCTGTTTCAGTGGTTCGGCATGGAAATATGACCCACAGACAGATATGTATTTCCTGCATCTGTTTTCGAAAAAACAGCCGGATCTCAACTGGGACAATCCAAAAGTGCGGGATCAGGTATTTGAGATGATGAACTGGTGGTGTGAAAAAGGCATTGATGGATTCCGTATGGACGTGATCAGCCTGATTTCCAAACCGGAAGGACTGCCGGATGGAATTCCGGGAGAAACCGGATACGCAGACAGCGGTTGTGCGAACGGTCCGCATGTGCATGAGTATTTAAAAGAAATGAACCGGAAAGTGCTTTCCCATTATGATCTGATCACGGTAGGGGAGGCTGCCGGAGTGACGCTGGAAGAGGCAAAAAAATATGCCAATGCAGATGGCAGCGAACTGAACATGGTTTTCCAGTTCGAACATACCGGAGGCGGACCGGAGGCAGACAACCATTACGGTAAATGGGACAGCCATAAGATGCCGCTTCCGGTATGGAAGAAGATTTTATCCAGATGGCAGACCGGACTGGAAGGCAAAGCCTGGAACAGTTTGTTTTTATCCAATCATGATCAGCCGCGCTCGGTTTCCTGGTTTGGAAATGACAGTGAACAGTATCGGGAAATTTCGGCCAAAATGCTGGGAACCTGTCTGCATATGATGCAGGGAACGCCATATGTTTATCAGGGGGAAGAACTTGGCATGTGTAATGCTTATTTTGATCAGTTAGAGGATTACCGGGATATTGAAAGCCTGAATGCATACAAAGAGCTGACGGAAACCTGTGGAGTATCTCATGAAGAAATGATGGGATATTTAAAGCGGATCAGCCGCGACAATGCGCGCACGCCGATGCAGTGGGATGACAGTGCAAATGCTGGTTTTACCACAGGAACACCGTGGATTAAGGTAAACAGTAATTATCCAAAGGTCAATGCAAAACAGGAGATCAGCGATCCGGATTCTGTCTTTTCGTACTACAAAAAACTGATTCGCCTTCGTCATGAAAACGAGATTATCGTTTATGGTGATTACAAACTGTTAGCACCGGAGGATGAGGCATTATTTATCTATACCAGAATGCTCGGGACGCAGCGGCTGATGGTGCTTTGTAATTTTACGGAAAAAGAAGTTTCTATTCCGGCAGAAGTAACGGAGCAGATTCCGGCAGATGCCAAGCTTTTGATCGGAAATTATTCCAAACAGAAAGAAAAAGTGCTGCAGGCATATGAAGCACGGGTGTATGCTTATCATTTATAAATTTTAGAAAAGAAAAAGCATCCCGGGCTGGTGTAAATGGATGGGAAAAACAGATTGACTTGTATGATTTTCGGGCGTAAAATCCCCTGTGGAAATACGAATTTTCACAGGGGATTATTTTATGGAAACCACAAACAGCAATTATTTCGGAACGGAAAAAATCAGCAGAATTCTGCTGAAAATTGCGCCTCCGGTCATGCTCGCCCAGCTGATCCAGGCGCTTTATAACATCGTAGACAGTTTATTTGTCGGAAAATATTCGGAGAGTGGACTGACGGCACTTTCCATTATTTATCCATTGCAGCTTCTTATGATTGCCATTGCTGTAGGAACGGGAGTCGGGATCAATACGGCAATGGCACATTATCTTGGTGTGCATGATGAGAAAAAAGCAAATGAATATGGCGGGATCGGAACACCGCTTACACTGGTTCTGTGGGTATTGTTTGCACTGATATGCTTCCTTTTTATGCCCGCATATGCGCGTATGTCTACGGATTCCGCGGAAGTCATAAAGGATGTGATTGTATACGGCCGGATCGTCTGCGTATTCAGCATCGGACTGTTTACCGAAAGTATCTGGACAAAGATTCTGCAGGCAAATGGGGATATGAAGACACCGATGATCGCACAGATTGTGGGGGCACTGGTTAATATCGCGCTGGACCCGTTATTTATTTTTGGACTGTTCGGGCTTCCGAAACTTGGCAACTGTTGTGGGACAGATTGTAGCGGCTCTTATTGTAATGAAAAAAGGGTTTCGCAAGTCTCCACCGCTTTCGGTGTATCCGCGGGATATCTGTTTTATTTATAAACTTGGAATTCCGAATATCCTTATGCAGTCGGCATATACCTTTTATATTCTCGGATTGAATCTGATTCTTGCAACCTTTTCCGATCAGGCAGTTACGGCACTGGGACTTTATTACAAGTGGCAGTCATTTTTCTTTATTCCGCTTGGGGCATTGCAGACCTGTATTGTGCCGGTGATCAGTTATAATTATGCATCGGGACGGATGGATCGCTGTAAGAAAACACTGTCCACTTCACTTGTGGGAGGAATGGGGCTGATGTTCATCGGAACGCTGGTTTTTAATCTGATTCCCGGACAGATGCTCCGTGTATTTACGAGTGATCCGCAGGTGATTGCAATCGGCACAGTCGGATTTCATTTTGTTGGAATCAGTTTTATCCCGATGGTCACTTCACTGATTTTTCCGGTGTTCTTTCAGGCAGTTGGTGCAGCGGTTAAAAGTTCGCTTCTTACCGTCGTGCGCACGATGATTCTGTTTGTACCGCTTGGATATTTGTTTTCCCGTCTGGGACTTAATTATTTCTGGTTTACTTTTCCGGTGACGGAAGTTCTTACCACGCTGGTGGGGGTGTTCTTTTACCGAAGATTTATGGCACAACAGAAGTGAAGAGTAACGATTGTATTTAGACAAAAAAAATAAATTAAAAAATGGTTGCGATTTTTATAGAAATAGCATATTATAATATCAACAGGACTCCCCACACCTCTCACGTAAGTGATGTGTCCCATGGGGAGACATTTTTATTTTGGGAGAAATAATAGTGGATATAAGCGATGGTGTACGGGAAAATCATAGTAAAGCAGGGCATGATTATCAAATTATAAAACAGCCGAAAACCTATGAACAGCAAGTGGAACTTATCAAAGAAAAAGGCTTTATAGTGAATAATGATACGGAATGTATCAGTTTTTTAAAGCAGGCAAACTATTATCGTTTATCTGCTTATTTTCTTCCGTTTAGAAAAAAGAATGGAACATATTTTGCAGATATAAGTTTTAATAGAATTCAACGAATTTATAAGTTTGATAGTAAATTACGAGGAGTACTGTTTAATTGTATAGAGAGAATTGAATTACATTTAAGAACACAACTTGCTTATTACTGTGGACATGTCTATGGATCTTTGGGGTACATGGATAAGAGTATTTATAATAAAAAACACAATCATGATAAGAAAACTACTGAATGTTTGCATAGAGGAAAATAAAAACAGTTTAGTTGTTAAGCATCATAAGGAAAAATATGATGGAAAATTTCCGATATGGGTAATTATCGAATTCTTTTCGATGGGGATGCTGTCTTATTTTTATGCGGATTTACAATCGGGCGATCAGAAATATATAGCAAAAGAGATATATGATACATCAGTAGCGTGTTTAAAAAGCTGGTTACGTTGTATTACTGACTTAAGAAATAGATGTGCTCATTATTCAAGGTTATATTATTGGTCATTTACGGCATTACCTAAAATGCCAAAGGAATCTGTAGCACCACAAAATAGAAAATTATTTTCCCAGATATTAGTTCTTAAACGATTGTATCCCGATAAGAAAGAATGGAATAGCAAGGTTATGACAGAATTAAGGGCTGTAATAGAAGAATATGAGGATGACATATCGTTAAAACATATAGGGTTTCCACAAGACTGGTATGAGCAGTTGGAAAGATAGACAAACAAGGGATCACAGAAATAATTTGTGGTCTCTTGTTTTTATCAATCAATAGGAATCTCCTTTTAGTACTAGACAGGGACTGCCGAATTCATTACAATGGAACTAAATCGGAATAGTAGTATATTTATTTTAACATGGAGGAAGAAAAAATGGAAATTGTTTGCTTGGACTTAGAAGGTGTACTGGTACCGGAAATCTGGATCGCATTTGCAGAAGAGACCGGCATTCCGGAATTAAAGAGAACAACCAGGGATGAGCCGGATTATGATAAGCTTATGAAATACCGTATCGGAATTTTAAAGGAGCACGGTCTTGGACTCAAAGAGATTCAGGAGACCATCGCAAAGATCGATCCGATTCCGGGCGCAAAGGAATTTTTGGATAAACTGCGTGCCATGACACAGGTGATTATCATCAGTGATACGTTTTCCCAGTTTGCAGGTCCGCTTATGAAAAAACTCGGATACCCGACAATTTTCTGCAACTCGCTTGAAGTTGCCGATAACGGAGAGATCACAGGCTTTAAGATGCGCTGTGAGAAGTCCAAGTACACAACCGTCAAGGCATTACAGTCCATCGGTTATGATACCATCGCTAGCGGAGACAGTCACAATGATCTTGGCATGATCCAGGCCAGCAAGGCGGGGTTCTTATTTAAGAGTACCGATGCGATCAAGGCTGAGTATCCGGATATTCCTGCATACGAGACGTACGATGAGCTGTTTGCAGCAATCAAAAAAGTGATTGAAGGATAATTTGTCGGAGATGAAAACAAAGAAGGAAGCTGTTGCATGAATGCACAGCTTCTTTTTTGTTGTATCGTTTTTTACAATACATGTGTTGGGAGAGAGGGTATGATAAGGACAAGTTAAGAAAAGTAATTGGTTCTTGGAAAAAACATAATGGAGGGCGATACATCGGAGATGTACCGCAGGCGATACCCCTTACGGGGCACCGCAGTAAGGAGCACATCGCATGAGAGTTCCGCTCACGCGGAAGCGATGTACGAAGGCGATACCCCTTACGGGGCACCACATTAGACAAAGGCGTCTATGAGAAATCATAGGTGTCTTTTTGATTTTCACGGAAACCATACATGATTACACATAGAAAGGAAGGAGTTATATGAGCAGCAGAATTTCAGAACATCCAATCCTTGGAGAACAGCAGAAAGGGAAACTGGTTACATTCACCTATGACGGTAAAGAATTACAGGGATACGAAGGAGAGCCAATTGCCGCAGCATTAAAAGCCGCAGGCGTGATGGTTCACCGTTATACCAAAAAGGAACACAAACCGAGAGGAATCTTCTGTGCGATCGGAAGATGCACCGACTGCGTGATGGTCGTGGATGGAAAACCAAATGTCCGCACCTGCATGACACCGCTTGCAGAGGGCATGAAAGTCCAGACACAGTACGGCGTATCGGATAAACCGTTTGAAGAACAGTAGAGGGGAGTGAGTAATATGAAGCGTTATGATCTGATTATCGTAGGAGCCGGTCCATCCGGATTGTCTGCAGCAGTTGAGGCAGCAAAGCGGGGACTGAAAGTTGTAGTATTTGATGAAAATGAGAAGCCGGGTGGACAGCTGTTTAAGCAGATCCATAAATTCTTTGGATCAAAGGAACATAAGGCAAAAGTCAGAGGTTTTGTGATCGGGCAGCAGCTGTTGCAGGAAGCAGCGGATGCCGGTGTGAAAGTTGTGCTGAATGCAACCGTTATCGGCATGTATCTGGATAAAGAAATTGTGGTAAGGATTAAAGATGAGGTTCATCACTACAAAGGAGATTCCATTATCATTGCTACAGGAGCCGCAGAAAATATGGTTACCTTTGAGGGCTGGAATCTTCCGGGAGTCATCGGCGCAGGAGCCGCACAGACGATGATGAATCTGCACGGGGTAAAACCGGGAAACAAAATTCTGATGCTTGGTTCCGGAAATGTCGGTCTGGTCGTATCCTTCCAGCTGATGCAGTGCGGCTGTGATGTGGTTGCACTGGTTGATGCAGCCCCCCGTGTCGGTGGGTACGGAGTTCATGCAGCAAAGGTTGCACGAACCGGTGTTCCGTTTTATCTTTCCCATACCATCGTAAAAGCAGAGGGCGAGGAGTATGTGACCGGTGTTACGATTGCAGAAGTGGATGACCACTTCCAGTTCATTCCGGGAACCGAAAAGCATTTCGATGTGGATACGATCTGCCTGGCAGTCGGACTTTCTCCTATGTCGCAGCTGTTGAAGATGGCGGGCTGCGAGATGGAAGACAATCCAAAGCGTGGCGGACAGGTTCCGATCTGTGATGCATATGGCGAAACCTCAATTAAGGGCATTTTCGTAGCAGGCGATGTATCAGGGATCGAGGAAGCCAGCTCTGCCATGATCGAGGGACGTATCGCAGGAATCGCAGCTGCCCATTACCTGGGATATATGGATGAGGAAGAATTAAAGACAAAGGTAAAAGAACAGGAGGATGCACTTGACGGACTGCGCCAGGGCATGTTTGCTCCAAAGAATCGTGGAAAACTTATCGAGAAGACAGAAGAAGGAATCGATATTTCCATGAATCTTCTGAAAAAAGGATATGTTGCAGATGATGAAATCGAACGATTCCCGGGCGTGACACACAAAGTCGGTGTTCATCCGGTGATGGAATGTACACAGAACATTCCGTGTAACCCATGTCAGGATGCATGCCCGAAGCATTGCATCAGGATTGGAGAAAATATTACCTCCCTTCCGGTGGTAGATCCGGATGTGGATTGCATCGGATGCGGTATGTGCGTGGCATCCTGCTCCGGACAGGCAATCTTCTTAGTCGATGAAACGTATGAGCCGGGATTTGCAACCGTGACACTTCCGTATGAATTCCTTCCACTTCCGGAAAAAGGAGAAAAGGGATACGGAATGAGCCGGAGCGGTGAAAAAATCTGTGATGCGGAAGTGGTATCCGTCAGGACATCGAAGGCATTTGACCACACGAATCTGCTGACGATTAAGGTGCCGGCAGATATGGCAATGAAGGCCAGATTTTATCGTAAGGCAGAAGCCTGATTCACAGAGGAGGAAAAAATTATGCATGAGATTAATGATAGATCAAGAGATATCGGACCTTTCGTACCGGGACCGGATGACGATATGATCATCTGCCGATGCGAGGAAGTACAGTCTACTACCTTGCAGGACGTGCCTATGTAAAAGGCTATGCAAAAAGTTATACGAAATGGTCGAAAATAAA
>OGQL01000970.1_pt1 | contig 22590 bp, 15 predicted proteins | sample 1553211 | NCBI WGS metagenome assembly OGQL01 (sample SAMEA2579942, study PRJEB22360) | human gut metagenome
ATTTTCCCCATGGGAACATTTTCGGGCAGTGAGACAGCAAGCGTTTCCGTTTCACTGCCGGCGGATTCTGTCACCGGAACAGTTACGGTCTATGTGTATCAGCTGAACCTTGCAGCCCTGGAAGAGGGTTACGCTAAGCTGCAGTCCGGTGGAATCCAGATCACAGAATTTACAGACACAAAACTCAGCGGTTCACTCACCGCATCACATGATGGTCTCTGCTACTTTTCCATTCCGTATGAGGAAGGCTGGCAGGCAGAGGTGGACGGTGTCAAAACAGCGATTACGCCAATCGGTGATGCCATGATTTCTGTGCCGGTCACAGCCGGAACGCATACCGTTTCGCTGCACTATTGCCCGAAGGGCTTTGCGGTAGGGGCGTGTGCTACAACTGGCGCAGTGCTGTTGCTCATCGTTTTGGCGGTGATCGAACATAAACGAGGGAAACCTTTTTTGCAGCCTGTGGCAGCGCAACAGAACGTAAAAGAGATAATACATAACGATGCGGAGGACACGGAAACATGAGAAATTTGAAAGTGACCATGGGATTCCGTGGGACAAACTATCACGGATTCCAGCGTCAGCCCAATGGAATCACGGTGCAGGAAGTGGTGGAAACAGCGCTTTCCAAGCTTTTCAATGAACCGGTCACCATTCAGGGCTGTTCCCGGACAGACACCGGGGTACACGCAAAAGAATACTGCTTTACCATGCAGACGGAAAAGCAGCTGCCGGAGCGCAACTTTATCCGTGGCGCCTGCGGCTATCTGCCGGAGGATATTTCCATTTATTGGGTGGAAGAGATGCCGGCGGACTTTCACGCCCGGTTCAGCTGTAAGGCAAAAGAATATATGTACCGGATCCACAACAGCGAAAGCAAGAATCCCTTTACAACAGATCTGGAACTGCTCTATCGCCGCAAGCTGGACATTCCTCTGATGCAGGAGGCGGCACAGCATTTTATCGGGACACACGACTTTGCAACGTTTTGTACAAACTGCACAGAAAAGCAGAATACAATTCGTACAATCTACGACATTACCATAGAAAAGCAGGGGAATACCGTGATTCTGCTTGTCAAAGGGAATGGATTTTTGTATAATATGGTTAGGATTCTGGTGGGGACGCTCCTCAGCGTCAATGAAGGACGGATCGCCGTCTCAGAACTGGATGCACTTCTGGCATCCAGAAATCGTGTTCTCGCCGGAATCACCGCGCAGGCACATGGTTTGTATCTGAACCGGGTATTTTATGAGGATGAATTTTAGGGAATAAATTCCAGCGCCTGTCGGAAAGGAGAAGATCAAAAAGCTTATGAATCATGATTCTGATGATATGATCGAAAAGCGAAAGCGCCGCAGCAAACTGCGTGCATTTCGCAACTTACTGTTATTTCTGCTGATCGTCGGCTTTTGCGGCTATCTGTATGTACAGCGGGATATGTGGATTCCCAAGCTGGAGGGCATCGGCAGCCGCTATGATTCCGTGACACAGAACGACGGCACGTTGGCAGAGGGCAACTTTCCGCTGACCATCTCCGGCAGCTCCAGCTATCAGGCAGACATTGTAGATGACACACTGTTTTTGCTGCACGATGCTTATCTGGATACCTATTCTCTGCACGGAGATTCCGGCGACACCCGGCAGCACGCATTTCAGAATGCCATGATGTGTTCCGGCGGAAAATACGCCCTGCTGTATGAGAGCGGCGGCACTTCGTTCCGTCTGGATACCAAACATAAGAATGTCTACAGCAAGTCAGTGGACAACGATATTATTTCCGGTACGGTCAGCGACAACGGAACAGTTGCACTGATTACGGAATCCAGTTCCTATGCTTGTTCTATTTTGGTGTACGACAATACAGGAAAGCGCATCTATCAGCGAAACTGCGTGGAATATGTGGTAGACATAGCGTTCCACAAGGACAACGACGGACTTTGCTTTACGTCTGTCCAGGTGGAAAACGGTGTGATGAACAGTACGATCACCAGCGTGCTGTTCCACCAGGTGGATACCCAGTGGACTTCCATGCCGCTGGAGACAATGAGCGTAAAATCCGGTTTTTCTTCGAATGATAAGCTGTGTGTCGTGGGAAATACAGCGTGTGCATATTATAGCAGTACCGGCGAAATGCTGGGTACGTATAATTATAATGGTACACTGGTCAGTGCAGATCTGGAAAACGGCAAAGCGGCACTGATTATCCAGGACGACCAAAAGCGGAATACCTCGCTTGTTCTTCTGGATCAGTCGGTCTCCAGCCCGAAGGTGATATCCATTGACAGTAGCGCCGAACTGGTGCGTGTCTTTGACGGAGATGCCATCGTAATGAGTCCGGGAAACATCACTTCCTATGCCTTTTCCGGAGATGCCATTGCGACCGTAAAGCTGGAGGGTGCATATACCTCTTTCCTCAAGCAGGACGGATACCTCTTCCTGTTGGGATACGACCAGATCGACCGTGTAGACTTTAAGGAGTAGTACATGGAAACTTGGATGAATCAGACATGGTGGCTGTACGATCTGACAGTGATTGCAATTGTGACGCTCTGTATCTGGGGCGGATGGCGCAGGGGACTGATCCGAACTGCTGCCGGTCTGCTCGGCTACGGCGCTGCACTGCTGCTGTCCGGCGTTCTGGCACAGCCGGCGGCAGAATTGGTTTACAATCGCTGGCTGGCAGAGCCATGCGCTGCGATTCTGGAACAGAAGATGGAGCAGTACCATTTGGCGGACAGCATCCAGCAGACACTGAACGCATACGGTGTGCAGCTGGACGATGCGTCATTGCAGCAGATCGCCGATCATCCGGACAGTGCGACCGATCAGCTGTACACAGTTGTGTCTCAGAAAACCGGTCTGCCTGCGGAACTGCTGCGGCAGGGACTGTCGCAAAGCATCGACAGTGCCGCATCGCAGATGTTTACCGGGCTGCCCGACTGGATGAGCGAGGCGATTTTGCCCAAACAGGATTCGCAGGAACTGCAAAACCGTGCGGTGCAGTCGGCGGCATTGGTGCTGTCCGGTGATACGCACCAGGCGGCAGCAAAACTGACAGAGATGTACGTGCAGCCTGTAGTAGTTTCGATTGTTAAAACATTTACTTTTTCAGTTCTATTTCTCTTGATTTCTGCTCTGATTCAAGGTATAATAAAAGGGCTGTCTGCGATGCGCCGCACAGAAAGCGGTCATTTGACAGACCAGACGCTGGGCGCCGCAGTCGGCGGCGTGCAGGCGGTGTTCCTGCTGGTGCTGATGGGAAAGCTCACGGGGTGGCTTGTCCGTCAAGGCGGCGATCAGCTTGCTTTTTTCAACGAAGCGATCATCCGAAAATCAGTTTTATTTCAGTATATATACCAGATTGCGTTCATACAGAAGTGACCGTATTTCTGTATGAATCGACACAAAACAAAAATAGGAAAGGTGTGTAGAAAATATGATGCTATGCAGCAGATGCAAAAAGCGTCCTGCGGTTGTCTTTATCACGGCAATGCAGGGGGATAAAAAGAAAAACGATGGTCTGTGTCTGGTATGTGCAAAGGAAATGCACGTGCCGCAGATTGATGAATATATGAAACAAATGGGAATCTCTGACGAGGAACTGGAACAGATCTCGAATCAGATGATGGACATGATGGATGGTGACAGTTTTGAAATGGGAGGTTCCGGTGTGATGCCGCAGTTTTTGCAGAACATGATTAAGGATACCGGAAAGGCATTGGAAAGCCTGCAAAACGGGGGAGTGCCGGCAAAGGGTGACGAGGATGTACCCCAGGCAGACTATACCGAAGTTCCGGATTCTCCCCGCCGGGAGCGCCGCTCCAAGCGGAAAAAGGAGCTGAAATTCCTGGGGAACTACTGCACCAATCTGAGCCAGCGTGCTGCCGACGGAAAACTGGATGCAGTGATCGGACGGGACAAGGAAATCGCACGTGTGATTCAGATTCTGTCCCGCCGCACCAAAAACAATCCTTGTCTGATCGGTGAACCTGGTGTCGGCAAAACCGCCATCGCCGAGGGAATCGCTTTGCGGATTCATTCCGGAAATGTTCCGATGCACTTGAAAAACAAGCAGGTATACCTGCTGGATCTGACCTCGCTGGTTGCCGGAACACAATTCCGTGGGCAGTTCGAAAGCCGTGTCAAGGGTCTGATCGCAGAGGTAAAGCAGGAGGGAAACATCATCCTGTTTATTGACGAGGTTCACAATCTGGTCGGCGCAGGAAATTCCGAAGGCTCTATGAATGCGGCGAACATTCTGAAACCGGCGCTTTCCCGTGGCGAGATCCAGGTGATCGGTGCAACAACATTTGAAGAATACCGCAAGTATATCGAAAAGGATTCTGCGCTGGAACGCCGTTTCCAGCCGGTTACTGTCAACGAGCCGACCATTGACGAGACCGTTGAGGTGCTGAACGGCATTGCAAAGTACTACGAGTCCTATCATCGGGTACACATTTCTCCGGAAATGATTCGTCTCTGCGCTGTTCTGGCGGAACGCTATATCACAGACCGTTTCCTGCCGGATAAGGCAATCGACCTGCTGGACGAAAGCTGTGCCTGCACCAATCTGCGCTCTCCGGAAATCGAGGCGTATGATACGCTGATGCAGAAAAAGGAAGAGCTGGAGCAGAAAGAAAAGGCACTGGAAGACGAAACAGAGATCAATTATGAGGAACTGGCACAGGTAAAGGGCGAGCGGATTCGCCTGGATGCCAGCATTGAAGAGGCTGCCAAGAAACTGGACGATGTGCAGGTGACAAGTGATGATCTGTCGAAGGTGATCGAACTGTGGACGGGAATCCCGGCACACAAAATCGCTGAGACGGAATTCACAAAGCTGGCGAATCTGGAAGATCGGCTGAAATCCCACATCATCGGACAGGATGAGGCAGTTGACCTGCTGGCGAAGGCAATCAAGCGCACCAGAGTGCAGCTGAGTCCCCGCCGCCGTCCGGCATCGTTTATCTTTGTCGGTCCCACTGGCGTAGGTAAGACGGAACTGGCAGAAGAACTGTTCGATTCCAACGAGCCGCTGATTCGTCTGGACATGACCGAGTTTATGGAAAAGCACTCTGTTGCACGGATGATCGGTTCTCCTCCGGGATATGTTGGCTATGACGAGGCTGGACAGCTGACAGAAAAAGTTCGCCGCCGCCCGTATTCCGTCATTCTGTTCGATGAGATCGAAAAGGCGCATCCGGACGTTACGAACATTCTGATGCAGATTCTGGATGAAGGCAAGATCGACGATGCGCAGGGAAGAACGGTAAGCTTTGAAAATACGGTTATCTGCATGACTTCCAATGCTGGTTCTACGGACAAGAGTATTGGTGTTGGCTTTAACCGCACAGACACTGAGATCTCCAAGGAAAAGGCGATGAAGGGCTTGCGGGAGTTCCTGCGTCCGGAATTCATCAGCCGTATTGATGAGATCGTTGTATTCCGGAATCTGGAAAAGAAGGACTTCGAAAAGATCGCAGCACTGATGCTGGATGAAATGAAACAGCCGCTGTTGGAAAAGAATATCACAATGCAGTACGATGATGCGGCATTGGCAGCCATTGCAGAGGATTCTTACGGAAAGCCTTATGGCGCACGTGATATTCGCCGTGTGATTCGCCAGACCGTGGAAGACCAGGTGGCATCCCTGATTATCGCCCATACCGGTGAGATTCAGACACTGCTGGTTTCTGCAAAGGACGGCAAGGTAGACGTTTCCTATCAGTAAGCGAATCTGAAATTGCAATATAAACCAAAAAAGAGGAGAACACTTGATGTTCTCCTCTTTTTGCATTAGTATCATATTATGTTTATTCTGGTGCAAATAAAAAAGAAAACAGCTTTTGCATTTGCAAAAGCTGTTTTTGGTTGGGGTGGAAGGATTTGAACCCTCGGAATGATGGAGTCAGAGTCCACTGCCTTACCGCTTGGCTACACCCCAGTGTATTTATGTCATCTGCACCAGACGACTTTATTATTGTACCACATTTCAAGGGGCTTGTCAACGAAAATCTACAGAAAGATAGAAAGAAAAATATCACTGATTTAATTCGGCAAAAAAATAAGTTTTACAATTGAAATTTGCATGATATAGAAAAGATAAAAGAAAGAAAAAATAGTCAGAAATACAAGACCAAAATCCGAATTTCTTTCACTTTCTCGAAATTGACTTTTTTCACATAGAATGCTATAATAGAAAGCACGGCTTTGAATGTAGACAGAAGGAAGAAGGATGAATGATGAGTTCAAAGACCAAACAATACGAGATGGATATGTGCAGCGGTCCGATTCTGCGGAAAATGCTGATGTTTGCACTGCCGCTGATGCTCTCCAGCATCCTGCAGCTGCTCTTTAATGCGGCAGACATTGTGGTTGTGGGAAAGTTTGCCGGAGACAATTCCCTGGCGGCAGTTGGTTCCAATACAGCGCTGATAAATTTGCTGACCAACCTGTTCATTGGACTGTCGATCGGCGCAAACGTAGTTGCTGCCCGGCACTACGGTGCAAAGGCGTGGGATGATCTGCGCCGGACGGTACATACCGCCATGCTCCTCAGTATGCTGAGCGGAGCGCTGCTGCTGGTTTTGGGCGTCATTGGCGCAGAGCAAATGCTGATCTGGATGCAGACGCCGGAAGAGGTGCTGCCTCTGGCAACTGTCTACCTGCGTATCTATTTCCTTGGTATGATTTCGACCATGGTCTATAACTTCGGTAGCGCCCTGCTCCGTGCAGTGGGTGACACCAAACGTCCGCTGTATTTCCTGCTGTGTGCCGGCATCATCAATGTGATTTTGAATCTGCTGTTTGTCATCGGCTTTCAGATGGACGTCATGGGCGTTGCAATCGCCACAGTCATATCTGAAACCGTGTCTGCACTGTTGGTACTGCGATGTCTCGTCAAAGAAAAAGGCGGCATCCACCTGGAACTCCGTGCAATGCGGATCGACCGGAAAAAGATGCTCCAGATCCTGCGCATCGGTCTCCCGGCAGGCTTTCAGGGCGTTGTCTTTGCGCTGTCTAACGTTGTGATTCAGTCATCGGTTAATATCTTCGGAAACATTGTCGTAGCCGGAAATTCCGCCGCTGCCAATCTGGAAGGTTTCGTCTATATGGCGATGAATGCGTTTTATCAGACCACGCTTTCCTTCGTCAGCCAGAACTACGGTGCCGGGGAACAAAAGCGAATCAACCGCATTGTCTTGCTGGGTGAGGCGTGCGTTATTGTGACAGGCACTTTATTGGGAAATATGGTTGTCTTTTTCGGAAACGACCTGCTCCAGATCTATTCCAACAATCCCGAAGTAATTGCCGCCGGGATGGTGCGCCTGCACTATATTTCCATGATCTATGCCCTATGCGGCATCATGGACGTGATGGTAGGCGCACTGCGTGGCATCGGTTATTCCATTATGCCGATGATCGTTTCCATTGTGGGCGTGTGCGTATTGCGGCTGATCTGGCTGGCGACGGTGTTCCAGATTCCGGAGTTCCACAAAATCGAAACGGTTTATCTGTCCTATCCGGTCACCTGGATCCTGACCAGTTTGGTTTACATTGTCTTTTTCGTATGGATTCGCATACGGTCTGCGCGAAAAAAGTCCGCTCCGTCTGCAGCATAAAATATATGAAAAGAAGAAACTGCCATGAGCACATATGGCAGCCTTTTCTATTTTCCCATAAAATACATACAAGAAAACGCTTGACGTGTCATAATCTCCGTGCTATAATAGATTGGTAGTACCAATTAGAGAGGTGTTTGAAGTATGAAATGGATGAAGCAATTTGGAATTATCCTGTTGATTTCGTTTGTGGGAGAGATTCTGGAAAAATGGATACCGCTACCGATTCCGGCAAGCATTTACGGAATTATTCTGCTGTTTCTTTGTCTGAAACTGAACATTATTCCCCATGAGGCCGTACACGAGACCGGAAAGTTCCTGATCGAAATTATGCCGCTGATGTTTATTCCGGCGGCAGTGGGGCTGCTGGAGACCTGGGATGTGATTGCGCCGGCTTGGCTGGAATATGTTGCAGTCACAGTGATTTCCACTTGGGTTGTCATGATTGTTTCCGGCAGAGTCACACAGTTTGTGATTCGGCGAAAGAGAAAGGATGTGCAGGAAAGCCATGTTTGATTTTTTAGAGAATTCCGCCTTTTTTGGCGTTGCAATCAGTGTAGTTTCTTACGGCATCGGGATGCTGCTGAAGAAAAAGTTTAAGCTGGCAATTTTGAATCCGCTTTTGATTTCCATTGTGATTACCATTGCATTTCTGGCGCTGACCGGAATCAGCTACGAGAAATATGACGAGGGCGCAAAGTACCTCAACTATCTGCTGACGCCTGCGACCGTTTGCCTGGCGATTCCGCTGTATGAGCAGCTGGAACTCCTCAAGCATAACTGGCGTGCCGTGCTGCTGGGCATCTTGTCCGGCGTGCTTTCCAGCCTGGGCGTGATTTTGGGAATGGCTCTGATGTTCGGGTTCAGCCATGAGGAATACGTCACTTTCCTGCCGAAGTCGATTACCACAGCAATCGGCATGGGCGTTTCAGAAAAGCTGGGCGGCTACGTTTCCATCAGCGTTGCCGCCATCATCATTACCGGTGTTCTGGGCAATATCTTTGCAGAGATCGTCTTTAAGCTGTTCCGGATCCATGAGCCGATCGCAAAGGGAATTGCCCTGGGCACATCTTCTCACGCCATCGGTACAGCAAAGGCAATGGAACTGGGCGAAGTGGAGGGCGCAATGAGCAGCCTTTCTATCGTAGTAGCTGGTTTGATTACTGTTATCGGCGCAACGATTTTTTCCCATATTATGTGAGGTCATTTATGCAGAGTGAAACCAGAGAATATCAAAAGGTGATTGACTATGTATCCCAAATGATTGCCGATGGGCAGCTGAAAATCGGTGACCGGCTCCCCACGGAACGGCAAATTGCAGAAACACTGTCCATTGGCAGAAACTCCACACGAGAGGCGCTGCGGATGCTGGAACACATCGGCATGATTTCCTGTAAGCGAGGGTCCGGCAATTATCTGACAGACAATGTATCCCGGTCTGTTTCTGAAATGGTACATATGATGCTTTTGCTGGGGCAGACCGACCAGGCGGAGATCTGTTCGTTCCGCCGAAATATGGAAAAGGCAGTCTGCCGTGCAGTTCTGGATGGAAAAACATTTTCCCGCTGGGAGACCCAGGTGGCTGAAATTCTGCATCAGGCCTGCGAAACACAGGAACGGGAAATGCAGATCGAGCTGGACAGAAGATTTCATTATCTGTTGATCCAGGCGACAGAAAACCGGTTTTGGATTGCTCTGCTGGAGCCGATCGCAGACGTCTACCGCAAGTGGATCGATGCGGCTTTGCAGTCGGCAAACGACTTTGTAAAAGCACAGCTGCAGGCAGAGCATCAGGCACTGTTTCATGCGTTGCAAAACAATGATTACGCTGCCTGTGAGGCTGCAATTGACCGGCATTATGACTATGTAGACGCAGAGCTATCTAAGTCTTCGAAATAATTGAATCAGAATGCGTTCCGGAAAGGGAAACGCTGCTGCACTGCACCAACGAATGTCACAGTTTGTGCAGTGCTTTTTTATGCAATATCCCGATTTTGATACAGGAATCCAGTGGAATCTCCATGAAAAATCTTGACAGTCTCAAAATATATGGTATAATAGAAAATGCAGAGCAATTCGGGATGAACCGATTTTGCAGCAAGAGTTAATTTGGAGGTATAAAGGTATGAATTTTTGGAAAAAGCTCACTGCCTGTGCACTGGCAGCTGTTATGTCGGCTGGCTTTGCAGGCTGCGGCAATTCCGGCGGCGATTCTTCCGAGAAAGAGGAGTCTGACGAAGAGGCGGCAATGCCCTATGACAGCGATTTCACAATCGGCGTAGATAAGGTTGCAGAGGCAATGGGTGCCGGCTGGAACGTAGGCAATCAGCTGGAGGCAAACTCCGGCGGTAAGGTGGATGAAACAGTCTGGGGCAATCCGGAGATTACCCAGGAACTGATCTCTGCTGTGGCAGACGCAGGATTCACAACCGTTCGTGTGCCGGTTTCTTATCTGGACCGCATTGATGATGCGAACAACTACACCGTAGATTCAGCGTGGCTGGATCGTGTGGAAGAGGTAGTCCAGTACTGTTACAATGAAGGCTTGTATGTCATCATCAATATACACGGCGATGGATATAACACCGTTGAGGACGGCTGGTTTCTGGTAAACGGCGAAGACCAGGATATGATTTGCGAAAAGTACGAGGCAGTTTGGAAACAGATTGCAGAGCGTTTCGCAGACTATGATGAACATTTGATTTTCGAGTCCATGAACGAAGAGTGTGACGGAACATACAACGGCGACCCGAACCGGGAGTATTATGCAAATCTGAACAAGTACAATCAGATTTTTGTGGATACCGTTCGTGACACCGGCAAAAAGAACACCCACCGCTGGCTGCTGGTTCCCGGTTGGAATACCAATGTAGAATATACGGTTGGGGATTATGGCTTTGAAATGCCGACAGATGAAAAATGCTCTGCCGGTGAGAGCCGCATGATGGTTTCCGTGCATTATTATGATCCGTGGGATTACTGCGGCACAGAAGATCTGAAAACCATCCTGTGGGGCGAATACGGTGATAATCTGATTGAGGTCAATGGTTTCCCGAAGATGAACAAGGCAAAATGGGGCGATGAGTCCTATCTGGATGACTTGTTTACCAAGATGCAGGACAAGTTCGTGAAGAATGACATTCCGGTTATAATCGGTGAGTATGGCTGCATTGACAAGTCCTCTGCTTACGCTGATTTCTCCGGTCAGATCCAGGGCAACCGTGCATACTGGGATGGATATGTTGCAGGTAAGGCAGCGTCCATGGGTATGATTCCGGTATACTGGGATAACGGTTTCAATGGCGTATATGGATTCGGTTTGTTCGATCGTAACACCTATGAGCAGACACAGCCGGAGATCATTTCCACAATCATTGAGGCAGTCAAGAATAAGGATCCGAAAGCTGGTCTGGACACAGTTGTAGAAACCAAGACAGAAAAGACCACAGAGGCACACGCTTACATCGGCATTCAGACAGAGATCTATACTTTCCGTAACTCCTGCAGCGATGGAAAGTACGGAAAGGATACCGACTACTTCAATACCTTGATTAAGTGGGGTGACGATGACCAGATCATTGACACCGGTGCAAAGTTCACGGATGCAACGATCACTGAGGACGGCACTTATACTGTTTCTGTAGATGGCTATGACTTCTCTTCGGACAGTAGCAAGCTGAATATGCTGTTTGTCAGCACCGATTTCGCATTCAACAATACGCTGAAGGTCAGCGATGTTGTTGTAAAGTGCGATGACCAGGAAATCGCCATCGACAATCCGCTGGTAATGGCAGACGACCAGGGAAATATGTACATCGAACTGGTGAACATCTATAACACCGATCTGGCAGCGCTGAACTACACGATGCCGAAGGATAGCTTTAGCGTTACATTCACCATCAAGGGAATGGACAGCGTTTTGGCGGCGTAAAGCAAAACTCTAAAATCATATCAAGAAAAGCCGGTTTCTGCGGAATTGCAGAGACCGGCTTTTTGTATGCGTATCCTTATGTATACGGAAATAAAAGAAAAAGCCTTGTTCAGATGAACAAGGCTTTTGATGGGGTGGGAGATGGGATTCGAACCCACGATCTTCGGGACCACAATCCGACGCTTTAACCAGCCCACCATATTTGCGTCCCTCAGCGGGACATTTGGCGCGCCTTACTGGATTCGAACCAGTGGCTTACTGCTTAGAAGGCAGTTACTCTATCCAGCTGAGTTAAAGGCGCATTTGGAGCGGGTGATGGGAATCGAACCCACGTAACCAGCTTGGAAGGCTGGAATTCTACCATTGAACTACACCCGCAAGGTGTCTGTCGGTTTTATCCGTTCTGCGTCAACCGACTTATATATTATAGCACAGTCCTCCTAAAATGTCAAGTTTATTTTCTTTTGAAAAATCGGCACAATCACTTGCTGTACGGATGATTCTGCAAAAATAAACAAAGTAAATTGATGTTTTGACCAGCATGGAGGGAATTCTGCAAATGCCATTTTGCAAGATTTTTGTTCTGTATCGTATCGACTGGGCTTGTTCCGGAGCGTGGAATAATCGCAATTTTCCGGAAAAGGCTTGATTTTTTCGCCGCTTTGTGGTATGATAGGAACAATGCAGCAAAATTCCGGATGACTTTTCCGGAGGAAAGGATACGATATGGCAAAAAAACAATCCTATGACAACGAAAGCATTACCATGCTCAAAGGCCCGGATAAGGTGCGAAAGCGTCCGGGCGTTATTTTTGGTTCAGACGGACCAGATGGCTGTGCGCACTCTATTTTTGAAGTGATCTCCAACTCCATTGATGAGGCTCGTGCCGGCTATGGCAGCAAGATCATCGTGACACGATACCGGGATAATTCCATTGAGGTCGAGGACTTCGGACGAGGCTGTCCGGTAGACTTTAATAAAAATGAAAACCGGTATAACTGGGAACTGGTGTACTGCGAACTGTATGCCGGCGGTAAATATGACTCCAACGATGATAACTATGCTTATTCACTGGGCTTGAACGGTCTGGGATTGTGTGCAACACAGTTTGCGTCTGCCTATATGGACGTAGAAATTTTTCGTGACGGTTATCAGTATAATCTGCACTTTGAAAAAGGCGTCAATGTAGGCGGTTTGCAGAAAAAACCGACAAAGAAAAAACAAACCGGAACACGGACACACTGGCTGCCCGACCTGGACGTATTTACAGAGATCGAAATTTCCGACGACTATTTTTGTGACACGCTCCGCAGACAGGCAGTTGTAAACCCGAATCTGCTGTTTCTCTACCGGAAAGAAGAAGAGGATGGCACCTTTACAGAAAAGCAGTACCTCTATGAAAACGGCATCGCTGACTATGTAAAAGAGATCGCCGGGGAAAATACGCTGACTTCCATTCAGAACTGGAGTTGCCAGCGAGAGGGCCGTGACCGTGAAGACAAGCCTACTTATAAAGTAAAGTTGGGCGTGGCACTGACATTTTCCAACCAGGTACAGCGTCTGGAATACTATCACAATTCCAGCTGGCTGGAACACGGCGGTTCTCCGGATAAGGCGGTAAAACAGGCGTTCGTCTCGCAGATCGACACCTATCTGCGGCAGAACAACAAGTATCTGAAAAATGAGTCCAAGCTGAAATTTGAGGACGTGGAATCCAGTCTGGTTTTGATTTCTTCCAGCTTTTCCACAGAGACAAGCTATGAGAACCAGACGAAAAAGGCGATAACCAATAAGTTTATCTATGAGGCAATGACCGACTTCCTCAAGCACCAGCTGGAAATCTACTTTATAGAAAATCCGGACGAGGCAGAAAAAATTGCAGCGCAGGTTCTGATTAACAAGCGCAGCCGTGAAAATGCAGAAAAAACACGTCTGAACATGAAGAAAAAGCTGACCGGCAGCATTGATGTGACCAACATGATCCCGAAGTTTGTGGATTGCCGCAGTAAAGATCTGTCCCGTCGGGAACTCTATATTGTGGAGGGCGATTCTGCGCTCGGCTCGGTAAAAATGGCACGTGACGCAGAATTCCAGGCGGTCATCCCGGTGCGTGGTAAGATTCTGAACTGTCTGAAAGCGGACTATAATAAGATCTTCAAAAATGAGATTATCACAGATATCATTAAACTTCTGGGCTGCGGCGTTGAAGTAACGACCAAGGCAAATAAGGACATTTCCTCTTTCAACCTGGATGGCCTGCGCTGGAATAAAATCGTTATCTGTACCGATGCGGACGTAGACGGATTCCAGATCCGGACACTGATTCTGACAATGCTGTACCGTCTGACACCGACGCTGATCGACAAGGGCTGCGTGTACATTGCAGAGTCGCCGCTGTTCGAAATTACAACGAAAAAGCGCACGTATTTTGCGTATACGGAAAAGGAAAAGACAGAGATCCTTGCGACTCTGGAAAACGAAAAATACACCTTGCAGCGTTCAAAAGGTCTGGGCGAGAACGAGGCGGATATGATGGCACTGACCACCATGAACCCGGAGACACGCCGTCTGATTCAAGTTACAGCGGCAGGAATCGAAGAAACAGCTGCAATGTTTGATATGCTGCTGGGGGATGACCTCCAGGGACGAAAAGATTTCATTGCTGAATTCGGCAGCAATTATCTGGAACTGGCAGATATCTCATAAAAGCGAGGACAAAAATGGCACGAAAGAAACAAACAGAAAAACCAAAAAAAAATACGATACCAAACGCTTATATTGCCGGTGCCGGCGTTGTGGAAGAAGAGAAGATCACGGACACGCTGGAAAAAAACTATATGCCGTATGCCATGAGCGTTATCATTTCCCGTGCGCTGCCGGAAATTGATGGTTTCAAGCCGTCACACCGAAAGCTGCTGTATACCATGTACAAGATGGGACTCCTCACAGGCAATCTGACCAAGTCGGCAAATGTTGTCGGGCAGACCATGCGTCTGAACCCGCACGGCGACAGTGCGATCTATGAGACCATGGTACGTCTGGCACGGGGCAATGAGGCGCTGCTGCATCCGTATGTGCAGTCCAAGGGTAACTTCGGTAAGGCGTATTCCCGTGATATGGCATATGCCGCATCCCGTTATACAGAAGTAAAGCTGGAACCGATCTGTAACGAGCTGTTCCGGGATATTGATAAGGATACGGTGGATTTTGTTCCCAACTATGACAATACCATGCAGGAACCCACCTTGTTTCCGGCAACATTTCCCACGGTTCTGGTCAATGCCAACGTAGGTATTGCAGTATCCATGGCAAGCAGTGTCTGCCCGTTTAATCTGGCAGAAGTCTGCGAGACAGCGATTGCAGTGCTGAAAAATCCGGAACACGACATCCTTTCCACCTTAAAAGGACCGGATTTTCCCGGCGGCGGATTTCTGTATTATAACGAATCGGAATTGCAGAAGATTTACGAAACCGGACGTGGCAGCGTGACCGTTCGTTCCAAGTGGACGTATAACAAGGCGGACAACTGCCTGGAAATCACGGAGATTCCGTACAGCACCACGATCGAGGCAATCAAGGATAAGATCGTAGACTGCATCAAGCAGGGAAAGCTGCGTGAGGTTTCCTATGTCCGGGATGAAACTGATAATGACGGCTTGAAGATCGCCATAGATCTGAAACGAGGCTCGGACCCGGAAAAAGTTATGCAGAAACTGTTCCGCATGACACCGCTCCAGGATAATTATTCCTGCAATTTTAATATTCTGGTAGGCGGTGCGCCGAAGGTAATGGGCGTGCGTGAAATTCTGGAAGAATGGTCTGCCTTTCGTCTGGAATGCGTGCGCCGCCGACTGGTGTTTGATCTGAAAAAGAAACAGGAAAAGCTGCATCTGCTGCTGGGTCTGGACAAGATTCTGCTGGACATCGACAAGGCAATCCGCATTGTCAGAGAGACAGAAGAAGAAGTGGATGTTGTGCCGAATCTGATGATCGGCTTTGGCATTGATGAGATCCAGGCGGAGTATGTGGCGGAGATCAAGCTGCGTCATCTGAACCGGGAATATATTCTGAAACGGACGCAGGAGATCGACCAGTTGAAACAGGATATCGCAGAGCTGGAATCTACCATTGCCGATCCGAAAAAGATGAAGAAAATCATCATCGCTGAGCTGAAAGAAACGGCGAAAAAATACGGTCAGCCCCGAAAGACGCTGTTCTACTACGCATCCGATGTAGAGGAAGAGTCGGACGAAGAGGATATCCCGGATTATCCGGTGCATTTGTTCCTGTCGGAGAGCGGCTATTTCAAAAAGATCACACCGGCATCGCTCCGCATGAGCAGTGAACAAAAGCTGAAAGAGGAAGATAAGATCGTAGCGCATCTGGAAACAACAAACCGTATCGAACTGCTCTTTTTCACCAACCAGCAGCAGGTTTATAAAACCAGAGCAAGCGAATTCGGAGAGTCCAAGGCGAGCGTGCTGGGTGACTATGTCCCGGCAAAATTGGGCTTGTCAGATGGGGAACTGGTGGTGCAGATGATCGCCACTGCGGATTACAGCGGTGACCTGCTCTTTGTCTTTGCCAACGGCAAGGCTGCCCGTGTTCCGCTGTCTGCATATGCGACCAAGACGAACCGGAAAAAGCTGCAAAACGCCTACAGCGGTAAGTCACCCCTGGTACAGATTTTGCAGATTCCCGGCGGTGAAGCCTCCTGCCCGGTATTTATCCGGACAAACGGCAACCGTGCAGTCCTGGCAGAGACATCCTTGATTGCAGCAAAGGCAACCAGGGACACACAGGGCGTACAGGTTGTGACCTTGAAAGCCAAGCATCTGGTTTGCGAGGCGAGAATTTTGAACGAGGAAGAATCCACGGCACTGAAAAAGTATCGTGTGAAAACGATTCCTGCAACCGGCGGCATGGCGAAAGATCTGCCGGGCAGCGGTCAGATGACATTGTTATAAAAAGAAGAGCCACTCCTTTTTATCGGGAGCGGCTCTTTTTTTATGACATGGGATTTGTCTGTTTTATTTTTCCGGGAGACTGTCGATGATATGTGTCAGGAAACGGAGCAGGGAAGTTGCATCGCTGCTGTCCAGACCATCATCTCCGTTGCAGTCTGCATTTTTGGATGCCTGTGCATTCAGCTTGACCTGTCCGGCAACTGCCTTGTTCAGCTGAACGGCATCGGTGATGTCCACTCTGCCATCCAGGTTGACATCGCCGTAAAGGCTTACGGAAACGTCAGCATCGCCTGTTGTCGCAGAAGTGGTTTCTGTAGTATTATCTTCCGATACGGGAGAGGTCTCTGTGGAAACTGTTGTTGTTTCGGTAGTTGTTTCCGCAGAAGAAACGGTCGTTTCGGATTCTGTACTGCTTTCGCTGACCGTCGTTTCACTGGAAGAGGTTTCTGTCTCCGGTGCAGAGGTTGTGGTCAGCGTTTCAGTTGTATCTGTGGTTTCGGCAGGGGTTGTGGTGGTCGTATCCGGTTTGTCGTTGTCATATTCATATACCAGAGTGACCGAGTTGTATGTTGTAGTGATGTCAGTACCGCTGGCAGCATCCTTTTCCGAGGATGCCCACCAGCTTTGCAGCTCTGCGGAGGTGTCGTTGCAGGAGCCTGTGATCGTCGTGGACTTTTCGTCTACAACGATGGTGTATTGATCGTCAAAGGGAATGGAGACGTTGTTGGTGTTCAGACGATACTGGAACGACTTGTTGCCCCATACCTCATCCGTGCTGCCTGCCTCTACAACCTTGTTAAAGCAAAGCGCACCGCCGCCTACACACCAGCCGGAGCCGGCGTTGGAGGTTGCTGTGACATTGAGAATGACCTCTTTCAGATGCTCCTTGTCACCCAGCGGGATCATATAATTGCCATTTTGATTTTTCTCCAGGTCGCTAAAGTTGTAGGTCGTTTTCTTCACTTCAATATTCGGTTCGTCCGGAATCACAACATCTGTGGTCTCATCGGCAATTACCACCTGTGCCACGGACAAAGGCGGCAGTTCCACGGTCACCTGGTTGCCTGAGATATCGTTCTGCACATCCAGGATCTTGATATCACTGCTGTCCTGCGTAACTGCGTATACCACTGCGCTCTTATAATCGGTATCTGTGCCGTCCAGGGAGATGACTGCCTTTTCGATGTTTTCCTTGTCCTTGTTGGAGACAACGGCGGTAACTTTGCCGTCGTCGCTGCCGTCAATGGATGCAAAAATGGCAGCCTTGGACAAATCCGGCGAAGAGGACTCTACCAGAGTATCTCCGAAATCACTGCCCTCACCATCGTAATTGGTATAGAGGTTGATGGCGCTTGTCACATACGGACACTTGGAAAGCGTTCCCCAATAGGTCGCCAGGTATACGCCCTGGTCTGCAAATGCACCCAGCGCCTCGGTCTCCGCAATCGCAGAAACCACCGACTTGCCTGTGTTGTCCTCGTCCGCGATATTTGCCAGATTGTATTCCGTCAGCGCCAGTTTTGTGCCGGGATAGTACTTGTCAATGGATTCCTGCATCCGGGTCAGAAACGGGAACGAGCTGCCGAACCACTGGGAAAGCCAGCTGTTTTCCTTATAGTCCGGGTCGTACAGACTTCTCGCCGCCTGTAAAATGCCGTCATCCGTGCTGCAGTCCTGCGCATAGTAATGTACATCTACAACATCCAAAAGGCGCATGCCGTTTTCTTTTTCAGCGTCAGCCATCTGCTTGAGATAATAGTCCATGTACCAGGAATACTGACTCTTTACCGCCTCCCAGTCCGGGTCGGAGTAGTTGTCGCCGTTGCCAGCCTGGTAACACGGGAGAATGCCCCAGAAAGCCGGACCGTAGATTTCTGCGTTCGGGTCGAGACTTTTGACCACTTTAGAAAGCGCAATGGATTTCGATACCAGTTCCTGGTTGGAAACCTCGTCTTTGTGCAGCAGCGGATGTGTGTCATTCCAGAGTACCGGTTCGTTGTCCAGATTGTATCCCTGGATACCGGTAGAAGTGGTGGAGTCTCCCAGGTTTTGAATCAGATAGTTGACATACTCATCCATGTAAACGGTATCGTCGGTCAGATCCGGTGTGTCTGATAGCGCACCGTCTTTCTGAAATGCGACCTTGTTCCAGCGGCTGGAAGGTGCAGCCTCTGAATCTGTGACCGTTCCGTTTTTGTCAGCGGCAACATATCCAGCCATCTGGAGCGTTGCCATTTTGTACCCGATGCCCTGCTCCGTGCATTCTTTGGAAAGCTGGCGTGCCTGGTATGCCGGACCGTCAGAGACATCACCCATGTGTGTGTCGGAACTGTTGACCCAGTCTTCACCGGCGTTGGAGTAGTTGGTTTCCCAGTTGTATCCGGTAAAGCGGTTTCCGCCCTGGCGGACAGCGTTTGTCTTAACGCTTTTCAGATTGTTTGAGTTGCCGGATTCATTTACGCCGTAGATATACGGGCTGATCTCCTTTTTCTCGCCGTCCAGCTGGATCTTCAGCTGCATATCATAGCTGCCGGCAGCAGAGGCAGATAAAATGGATGGAATCTGTGCGGCGCAGGCTGCTGCAAGAACACTTGCGGTCAGACCTGCAAGAATGCGTTTCTTCATGTGCAATTCTCCTTAAAATAGTGGTGGTTTCAAAAACTTCGATATTATTATAGCACACATCTTTTCAAAAATCAAGTGCTTTACACAGAATATTTCTTCATATGCGCATAATTTATATGCAATTTGCAGAACAACATCGTAACAGTATTCTGCCAAACCAGCAGGAAATTGTCCTTGACAAAAGAAAATTGCCGTGTTAAAATGAAACATGGAGAATTCTAACAGGAGGTTTTGTATGAGAATATCAAAGCATAAGCGACTGTTCGGAGGGTTATTTGCAGTATTGACTGCGGCATCTCTTGTGGGTTGTCACGCCGATTCTGCCGACTCAGGCAGCCAAGCAGAGAAACCGGCAGAAAAACAGCCGACACTGTTCGATACCTATGTTTCCAATACTGTGATTTCAACAGGCTGTAATACAATAATCAAAAACGCAGAGTCTGTGACTTATCGGGCATGGTTCCCGGTCGAGGCGGCAGGATCGTTTGACTATCGCTTTTATTTTTCCAATACCGTAGATTCCACCTGGGGTGACGGCAGCGACAGCTACGTGGGAATGCCCGGCGGAAGTTACACCATTGAAAGTGCAAAGGTCTATGACGGCGGAACAGAATTTGATGCGAATGTGACACCGTCCGTTTCTGTCCCGGTGACTTTTTCTAATGGAAGTACCACAAAAGAAGTCCAGCCGGACGAAACATTCTGGAGTGATACCGTAAATATCACAATTCCGGAAGATCACTACCTTTTATGGGAGTGGACGATCAGCGGCTCCAATATCCCGGCAATCGCTATGTCCAATCTGGCATACTCCTATGCAGATCATGGGGATGGAAAAGGTTTTCTCTATACCAATGAGATTCCGGTGCCGCAGCTGGTGGGCTGTGACCGGGAAGTCTCCGCAAGAATCGTGACCCTGGGTGACTCAGTTACACAGGGCTGCCAGACAACAGAATTTGCACAGCAGTTCTGGGCGGCACAGCTGTTGGATCAGCTGGGAGCGGAGGATTACAGCCTGTGGAATCTGGGCATCGGCTATGCCCGTGCCTCGGACTGTGCCAAGGACGAAGACTGGCTGAACCGTGCGATTGCAGGCGCAGATGTGATTACAGTTGCGTTTGGAACAAACGATATTATCAGCGGTCCTTACGGCGGAAATGGTCACGCCACGGCGGATGAGATGGAGAACGATGTCCGGAAGATCACGCAAAAGTGTACCGATTCCGGCATAAAAACGATTCTGTGGAATTCGCCGCCGTTTGATCTGACTCCGGAACTGGAAGAGATCCGGACAGCCTATAATCAGAAGGTGGAAGGCATTGCAGACGATTGCGGCGCATCCTATTTTGACGTTGCTGCACTTCTGGCAGACCCGTCAGATGCGGCAAAAACGGTCTATGGACAGCATCCGAATGATGAAGGCGGAACGGTAATTGCGGACGCATTGGTGAAAGTTGTCCGTGAAATAGAAAAAACATCAGAGTGAAAGGTTGATTCAGAATGAAACGAAGACTCACAGCAATCATTGCCGGGCTTTGCATCGCAGCACTTCCGGTGGGGAAGTGCGCCGCAAATGTGCTTCCGTCTGACACAGCGGACATCGTGTCAGCGGCAGAACCGGTGCGCATCCTGGCGATGGGCGATTCCATCACACATGGCTATATCAACGGAGACAACGGCTACCGCAAATATCTCTGTTACCAGCTCCAGCAGCAGGGCTTTACGGACTTTGATATGGTCGGACCGAACAACAACTGGACAGATTCTGTCTCCTACACCACCGCAGACGGCGTAACGTTTGAATATGACCCGGCACACGCCGGATACAGCGGATATGCAATCCAGGCGTATTCCGGCAGACAGGGACTGTACGAAACGGTGTTTGACACGACCTATACCAACGGAGATGTCTCCGGAAATATGATGGAGGCATATGATCCGGATATCGTTTTGCTGCAAATCGGCACCAACGATCTTTTGGACAATCACAATGACGGCATCACAGACCGCCTGGAAACCATGGTGGACAAACTGCTGGACAGCATGGACGACCAGGATATGCTTTTCGTGGCATCTGTGCCGGATATCGACGTTTCTGTCCGGTATGACTGGCTCTGGGCATATCAGTCCTCCGGCATTACCTATGACTCTGATCCGGAAGGCTTCACAGCGCTGGTACAGCAGAGTGTAGACAACTACAATGCTTCGGTAAAGGAACTGGTGGAAAAAAAGCAGGCAGACGGAAAACAAATCCGCTTTGCAGATATCAACAGCGTTGTCGATATGAAAACCGGCTTGGAGGACGGCGTACATCCGAACGAAACGGGTTATGCCTGCATGGGCAAATACTGGTCTGAACAGCTGCTTTCTTATCTGAACCAGACACCGATCGAACCGACACCCGGCTCCACCACAGCAACAGTCACAACCACTACAACAGAGACAACCACCTCTGTTACTGCATCTTCTGAAACAGAGACCACAACTGCGGAAAGTACATCCATTACAGAAACAGAAACAAGTGAAACTGTTTCAGATACAACAGAAACTACAACAATTTCCAGCTCTGAGAGCAGCACAGAAACTGCCACCTCCCAGCAACCCCAGCCAATCAAGGGTGATGTGACACTGGATGGAACTGTGAATGTTGCAGATGTCGTTCGGCTTTGCCGCTATCTGGTGCATGGTGAAGGCATTTCGAAAACTGCCTATGAATGTGCAGATGTCACCGAGGACGGCATTGTGAACGGATTTGATCTGACACTGCTGCGGCAGATGCTGGTTGCAGCGGGAGGACAGGAGCAGTGAAGAAAATCCGTGGCTTGATCTTTGATATGGATGGCACACTGCTGGATACGGAAAAAATCTATTTCCAGTGCTGGCTGCAAAGTGCAAAGGAACTGGGCTTTCCCATGTCAGAAGAGGCGGCGCTGCACGTGCGGAGCTGCTGTGCGGCTCATGCAGAACCATACTTCCGTCAGCTGTACGGAACAGATTTTGACTATTATAAGGTGCGTGACCGCCGCCGGGAATTGGTTTCCCAGTACATTGCGGCGCATGGTGTGGAGCAAAAGCCCGGCATTGCTGCACTGCTGGAATTCTGCAAGCAAGCCGGACTCGCCTATGCGGTTGCAACTGCAACTTCGCAGGAACTGGCAAGAGAGCGGCTGGCGCTTGCCGGACTGGACGGGATGTTCCCGGACATTGTCGGCGGTGACCAAGTAAAACACGGCAAACCGGATCCGGATATCTACGTGATTGCAGCAAAGGCGCTGGGGCTTCCGCCGGAGGAATGTGTTGCCATCGAGGATTCTCCCAATGGCATAGCGGCAGGTCTGGACGCCGGATGCAATGTCATCCTGGTTCCGGATCTGACACCGCCCGAACAGGGAGATAAGGAGCGCCTGTTTGGTATTGCAGAGAATCTGGAAGAAGTGACAGA
>OGQL01000976.1_pt1 | contig 22545 bp, 25 predicted proteins | sample 1553211 | NCBI WGS metagenome assembly OGQL01 (sample SAMEA2579942, study PRJEB22360) | human gut metagenome
CCCCACTGCTGCCTCCCGTAGGAGTCTGGGCCGTGTCTCAGTCCCAATGTGGCCGATCAACCTCTCAGTCCGGCTACTGATCGTCGCCTTGGTAAGCCGTTACCTTACCAACTAGCTAATCAGACGCGAGTCCATCTCTGAGCGATAAATCTTTGATCATTGTACCATGCGATACTATGATTTCATGCGGTATTACCATCCGTTTCCAGAAGCTATCCCACTCTCAGAGGCAGGTTACTCACGTGTTACTCACCCGTCCGCCACTAAGAATATCAAAGCAAGCTTCGATATTCTCCGTTCGACTTGCATGTGTTAAGCGTGCCGCCAGCGTTCGTCCTGAGCCAGGATCAAACTCTTTATTTAAGTTGTATATACAGATGCTTTCACATCTTTATATCGATCCTAGCAATCACGATTTCGCTCGCAATTACCTTTGTGATTTTTTCGTCTTTTCTGACTTCTTAAAGTTCCAATCTCTTGGAATTTCAAGGGCTTTTTCGCTTGTAGTGCATTGTTCAATTTTCAAGATACTTTCGAAGCAGCTTTCGTGCTGCAACTTTTATATTATATCACATTCAGAAGTTTTTGTCAAGTAAACATTTTGTGAACCGAAGTTCAGATCGTTTTCTTTTCTTTCCTTCTCGCCGTGACCAGCTTTTCTATTTTATCACATTCTGTCGTTTTTGTCAAGTAAACAATCTGTGAACTGATGTTCAACCCATCATTCTCTTTTCATCCCCGACAGCCTGTCCAAAACAGTCAGCCTATTCATTCTATCACACTTTCACGCTTTTGTCAAGTGAACTTTTCTTGAACAAATTCCACCGGCCGCTGTCGATCTCCCGATCCGCTCTTCCACTTTCTTTCATTCATTTGTCCTCTTGACTACCGCTCCCGTGCGACATCTTTATTATTATACCACGCTATTTTGACTTTGTCAAGTAAAATCGATGTAAAATATTCCTGTTGAATTTTGTTTATTTCGCTAATAGTCGTAATCGCCCTCATCGTCGTCGTAATCATCAAACCAGTTTGTATCGTAGTCATCATAATCTGCGCCCTCGTATTCATCGTCAATTTCATCGGTATCGCTGTTATACTCCGGAAAATGATAAGAATACTCACGCTTGACCTTGCTGCTGGAATCCTCATGCGCACTGGTCTCATCCTGACTCTCTTCATAGAAGGAATCAAAAACGCTCGGCTCTGACGGTGTATCCGCACACAACTTTGCGATAATATAGATCAAAGAGATCACGGCAAGTATGACTGCAATTTTTTGTCCGTCCATATATCCTCCCGTATCAATATATCATAATTCAACTAACTTTTCATAAACCAAAACAACTTGGTCTTGTGTTGAATTTACGCCACTAGAATAATTTCCAACACCTATTGTCATAGAATTCTTCCCTAATTCATTTGTAATCATTTCTTTTAAGCGATAGCCCTGCTCTCCATGCCAGGTTAAACTCCTCTTTAACGCCTCCACATCTGTTCCGCCATGCCGATTATCATAAATCACATCTACAGTGTATTGATATTTCCGTTCTCCAAAATTGTTTTTCAGTTCTGCCAGTTGTTCCAATATCTTTAACTGTAAAAATGTTGCCAGATCTTCTTCTCTGACATCCTGTAAATCATTGTGTTCTACAGCTTTTTCTCGATTTACAGTTATTTTTTCCTCATTTGATTCGTTTACCGGGAACTTTCTTGCTGCTATCTCCACATACTCTGGTGACATCCGATAACCATTTTCTGTTAGATACTTGTATACCATTTTTTTGTAGTATCTTGTTCCATCGCTAAGAACCCCAATATTTTCTTTATCATTTGCTCCTATTTCCTCTTGATATTTCTCTACAGATATTTTCACATCCAAAGCGTCCATTTCTCTTAAGGTCTTCTCTATCATTTCCCTCAATTCGCTCATAAGTTGATTCCCCCTTTTATACATTGTTTCTTTTTTTATTATACAATTCCAATTTCTTGTTGTCAAGTATTTCATAATAAAAAACCGCCTGCGGAACCCAGTCGTTCCACAGGCGGTTTGCCTTATCTTGTATTTCTGATTCCGGCTCTTACGCCATCAGTTTTACCATAACCGCCTTCTGTGCGTGCAGACGGTTCTCTGCCTCTTCAAAGATCTCGTTTGCGTGTGCCTCGAATACCTTTGTGGTGATCTCTTCCTCACGGTGTGCCGGCAGGCAGTGCAGCACCATAGCATCCTCGTGTGCCTGTGCCATGACCTCGTCGTTGATCTGATAGCCGTGGAATGCCTTCTTCCGCTTTTCTGCCTCGCCTTCCTGGCCCATGGATGCCCATACGTCTGTGATTACCACATCGGCGTCCTTGGCAGCCTCCAGCGGCTTGTTGGTCATCTGGAACTTGTCGCCGTACTGTGCCGCAAAGTCCAGGACTTCCTTGTCCGGCTGATAGTCGTCCGGGCAGGCGATAGCTACAGACATACCCACCTTCAGACAGCCCACAATCAGAGAGTTTGCCATGTTGTTGCCGTCGCCGATAAAGCACATCTTCAAGCCGTCAAAGCTGCTCTTGAATTCCCGGATGGTCATCAGATCCGCCAGTATCTGGCACGGGTGACAGAAGTCCGTCAGACCGTTGATGATCGGGATCGAGCCGTATTCTGCCAGATCCTCTACCTCTTTCTGCTCAAAGGTACGGATCATGATGCCGTCCAGATACCGGGACAGTACACGTGCGGTATCCTGTACCGGCTCACCTCTGCCGATCTGCAGATCGTTTGCAGACAGGAACAGCGGATGGCCGCCCAGCTGGTACATACCGGTCTCAAAGGAAACACGGGTACGGGTAGAAGCCTTCTGGAAGATCATGCCCAGAGACTTGCCCTTCAGATGGGGATGGGGAATGCCGTGCTTCAGCTCATATTTCAGCTGATCGGCAAGATCCAGGATCTCGATGATCTCTTCGGTGCTGAGATCCAGCATTTTCAGTAAGTGTTTCATAGTCTAACTCCTTCATTTAGGAAACACTGCATAAAGCTTGTGCGTAAGATGCGTAGTCAGATTTTTCGGCAGATTGCATAGAAATTCCGCAGGCAGACTGTATGTCTGGCAAGGGATTTCTGGGCAATATGACGGAAAATCTGCAAGCAGATTGCGTGCAAAGCCGTCAGGCGGGCTTTATGCAGTGTTTCCTTTATTTCGACAGAACGTCCGCCAGGATGGCAACGCCCTTTTCGATTTCCTCGTCTGTGATGGTGAGCGGCGGCAGCAGACGCACCTTGGTCTTTGCCGTCAGCACCAGCAGTCCCTCTTCCAGCGCCGCATTTGCCACGTCGATGGCTTTCTTGTCCTTGAGGGCAATGCCGATCATCAGCCCCAGACCGCTGACGCTCTCCACGCCCGGCAGCTGTGCCAGCTTTTCCCGGAGCAGCGCCGCCTTGCGCTTTACCTCATCCAGGAATCCCGGCGCTGTCACCGTGTTCAGCACAGCCAGACCGCCTGCACAGCAAACCGGGTTGCCGCCGAAGGTCGAGCCGTGAGAGCCTTTGTCCAGCACGCCGGCGCATTTCTCACTGGCGAGACAAGCGCCCATCGGCAGACCGCCTGCAATGCCCTTTGCCAGCGTTGTCACGTCGGCATGGTGTCCGAACTGTTCCCCGGCGAGGAATGTGCCGGTTCTGCCCACACCGGTCTGTACTTCGTCTGCAATGACCAGCACCTCGCTCGGCCCCGCAATGGAATCGATGCCCACCGTACCCACCACTGCTTTTTTCGCCATGGCTACGTAGCTGTTGCCTGGGCCTGTGATCTTATTCACCTGCGGCACGGTCTCCGTGCCGTAGGCAAAGGCTGCTACGGCCTGTGCGCCGCCCATGCGAAAGATCAAATCCACGCCGCTTTCTTTGGCTGCTACCAACGTGAGGGGCGGCAGCGCACCGTGCTTGGCCGGGGTCGCCAGGCACAATTTGCCTACCCCCGCAATCTTTGCCGGCACTGCGTTCATAATCACGCTAGACGGATAGGCTGCCGTGCCGCCCGGCGCGTAAAGCCCTACGCTATCCAGCGGCAGCACGAGCTGCTCTAAGCAAATGCCCGGCTCCTGAATACAATATCCCTTTTCCAATTGCTTTTCATGGTATTTGCGCACATTGGCAGCGCAAAGCCTAAGCGCTGCCAGCGTTTTTTCATCCACCTGCGCATAGGCCTGCTGTATCTCCTCTTCGCCAACGATCAGCGGTGTTTTTTGATAGTCCGTATCATCGAATTTTAAGGCGTATTCTGCCAGCGCCTGATCCCCGCGCGCCTGCACATCCGCCAAAATCTCCTTGACCCTGGTCTCTACTTCCGATAGATCGCCCTCCGCGCGTCTGCGCAGGTTTGCAAGCACCTGCTCCGCGCCCTTTTTTCCCTGATAAATCATGCTTCTTCCTCCAGCGCCGCCTGCACATTTTTGATAAATTGCTGCATAAACGGCGCATTTAGTTTTAAGCTCACACGGTTGACTACCAGCCGTGCGCTGATGGGCACAATATCCTCCAATACAACGAGCCCATTTTCCTTGAGCGTTTTGCCGCTTTCTACAATATCCAAAATAATATCCGAAAGCCCTGTGATGGGTCCCAGCTCCACCGAACCATACAGCGGGATGATCTCTACTGCCTGCCCTCGTTTCCGAAAAAACTCCTTGGCAAAGTGCGTATACTTGGTGGCTACCTTTAAGCCGGACTGTCTGGTATCCGTGCCCGGCTTGCCTGCCAAAGACAGCTTGCATTTGCCATAGCCTAGATCCATCATCTCGTAGATATGCGCGCCGCTTTCCAGCAGCGTATCCTTGCCACAGATGCCAAAATCCGCCACGCCATGCTCCACATAGACCGGTACATCCGTTGGTTTTACCATCAAAAAGGAAAGCTCCTTATTTTGGAAAATCAGCATCCGGCTATCCTCTACCAGGCCGGATACATCGTAGCCCGCTTTTTCAAAAAGCGCAATAGCCTTATCCGCCAAGCGGCCTTTGGCGAGCGCTACCTTTCGTTGTTTCATTGCTCTGCCCCCTTGCTTTCTTCCAAAAAGACCGCCTGTGCGCCCTCGTTTTCCGCTTGTGCCAATACCTTGCTTTTATCCGTTTGATAGCTCAATACCACACGCACCCCTTCGGACCGCTTCGCCCTGGCAAAGGCCACGGCCCTGGCAAAGCACCCCTCTGCCGCGCCAACGACCAGATCCGTCTTAGGAACGGCCGGCCAAGCGTTGTCGGCTTTGAGCGCCGCCATGGCCTGCTCCATATTGATGGCAAAGCCCACTGCCTGCATCGGCTTGCCAAATTGAGCCAATACGCCATCATACCGTCCGCCGGAAATAATGGGGCTGCCTACGCCGACACCCAGCCCGCGGAATACCAGGCCGTTATAGTATTCAAATCCGGGCAGCAGCCCTAAATCTATCGTAATGCTGTTTCCATGGCCCATCTGCTGTAAAAATACCGCCAAAAGGCGCAGCTCTTTCAATACAGATTGGTAGCAAGGCTGATAGAAGATCTCCTCTGCCTTATCCAGCACCTCTACGCCGCCATACAGCTCGATCAGCGACAGGCATTGGTGCTGTATCTCCTTTAACACGCCAAGCTGCTGCAAAAATGCACCTGCTTCCATCGCATTTTTCTCATCCAGCATACCGCGCAGCGTCTCTGTCTCCTCTTCGCTGAAGCCGGCCTGCTTGGCCAGACATTGAAAAATACCTACATGGCCGATATCCAGCACAAAATCCGCAAACCCCAATTCCGTCATGCTTTGCGCCGCCAGCGAAAGCATTTCCGCATCGCCGGACAGGCCAGAATCGCCCATCAGCTCTGCCCCCACCTGGGAAAACTCCCGGCGCTGTTGACCGTAATCATGCTCCAAGCCAAATGCGCTGCCACGATAAAATACACGGATCGGTTGCTGGCTCTGCTTTGCACGCGAGCTGACAACCCGGGCTGCCGGCATGGTGAAATCCGGCCGCAGCGTCATCATCTTACCGTCTTGCTCGAACAGGCGGATCATGCGATCTTGCCTTAAGTTGCCAACCTCGCCCTCAAACAGATCCGCATATTCCAGCGAAGGCGTAATGATCTCTTCAAACCCGCTGCGTACAAACATCGTTTGCAGCCTCTGCTCCAAGGCCCGCTTGGCAAAGGCCTCTTGTCCTGTTACATCCCGCACGCCTTCCGGTACCTGCGCTTTGACTGTCTTCATATCGTTCCTCGCTTTATCATGCTAATACGCTACTTTGTTGCTTTGTAGTATCATACTCGCTTTGCCATCGTATGTCAACCCTTTTCCCTAGGGGCGCACAAAAAAAGGGCCGGAAAAAACCGGCCCTTTCTCGATCTATCTTCAGGTTAGTCCTGCATCATTTGCTCAACGACCTTTTTGGTCATCATGCCGCCGATGCTGCCTGCCTCGCGGCTGGTCAGATCGCCGTTATAGCCCTGCTTCAGGTTTACGCCAACCTCGCTGGCGGATTCCATCTTCAGCTGCTGCAAAGCCTGCTTACGCTGTTGGTTATTCTGCGTACTGTTGCTTGCCATTGTATCTCTCTCCTTTCCGGAAGAATGTTCTTCTCAATGTTGGGTTAGTTCTGCTGGTTTTTATTGACATACTTTTCGTACATCTTCTTCACCATGCCACCGCCGATGCTGCCTGCTTCACGAGACGTAATGTCACCGTTATAGCCCTGCTTCAGGTTTACGCCAACTTCGCCGGCAACCTCCATTTTCATCTGTTCCAGCGCCTGTCTCTGAGCCGCCGATTTCGGAGTTTTGCTGCTAGAAGTCATTGCATTCACCTCCTTTTACCAAGTCTCACGAGTAATTTGCCCGTTTGCAAAATCCATACACATGTAATGTTTCCCAATTTTCTGTTTTTGCGGAAACTGCGCGAAATCGTTTGGAAAATTGCGGCCAAACTCTTCGTCGAAATGTAGAATGCCCATTATTTTGCGGAATATGCGGTTTTTACGGCGAATTTGCGCATTCCTTGCTGGCAATTTTTTGCAGACAAAAAAAGAGCGTTTCCGCTCTTTTCCATTTTCATGCTCTGTTTTTTCTACTGTTAATTCATCGCAATTTGCCCCAGCGCATCCTCGTATTGTTTTTTGGCAGCGCACAGCACCATTTGCCAATCCGCTTGGTGCTGTGGCTGCTGCAGCAGTTCATATGCACGGTTGACCTCCTCCACTAGGCCGGCGTCCTTGGTTAGCATCAACGCGCCCGCGTCGGTAAAGCCATGCTGCTCTTCCCCCAAAAAGCTGCCTGGGCCGCGCAGTTCTAGGTCTGCCTTGGCTACCTCAAAGCCATCCTGCGTCTGCGCCATAGTCAAAAGCCGCTGGCGGTCCTCCCGCTCCGCTGCCAAAAAGCACCAGGACTGCGCACTGCCGCGCCCTACCCGGCCGCGCAGCTGATGCAGCTGCGCCAGGCCGAACCTATCCGCCCGTTCGATGACCATCACCGTGGCATTCGGCACATTGACGCCTACCTCTACCACCGTGGTAGAAACCAGGATCTGGATGTGGTTTTTCGCAAACTGCTCCATGATCTCCTGCTTTTCCGCCTGCTTCATTTTGCCATGCAAAAGCCCGATGGATACATCTGAAAATCGTTTTTTCATCATGGTATAGATTTGTTCGGCGGCCTGGTCGTCCTCCTCTTCTCCCTCGATGCGCGGGCATACCACATACGCCTGCCCGCCCTGCCTGGCACGGTTTGCCAAGAACGCATACATATCGTCGCGTTTGTTGGCAAGCACGATACGCGTCTCCACAGGCTTCCGCCCCGGCGGCATTTCATCGATGACAGAAACATCCAAATCTCCGTATAAAATCATGGAAAGCGTGCGTGGGATCGGCGTGGCGCTCATAAACAGCGCATGGTTCTCCGTTCCTTTCTGCATCAAAGCCGCGCGCTGCTTTACGCCAAAGCGATGCTGCTCGTCCGCGATGACAAGGCCCAGGTTTTTGTATTTCACGCTTTCTGAAATCAGCGCATGCGTGCCCACCACAAGATCCAGCGCACCATCCTCCAACGCTTCCAGCACCTGCCTGCGTTCAGCCGCCTTCATCCCGCTTTTCAATAGGCCGACAGAAACGCCCAAAGGCTCAAACAAAGCCTTGGCCTGTTCGTAATGCTGGCCCGCCAATATATCTGTCGGCGCCATCAGCGCGGCCTGCCGGCCATTTTGCACCGCGATCCACATGGCATAAAACGCTACCACCGTTTTTCCGCAGCCCACATCGCCCTGCACCAAGCGGCTCATGGGCACTGTCTTTGCCAGGTCCTCCTGTATCTGCCGCATCACACGCCGCTGTGCGCCGGTAGGTGCAAAGCCCAATTGCTGCATGAAGCGCTCGCCCTGCGCCTTGGTGATGCACAGCGGCTGTGCAGTGCCGCGCTGGGCCCGCCGATCTCCCAAGTAGGCGCGCAACAACAGCAGGTCGGTAAAGCAAACGGTGCGCACGGCCTGGTCTTTGATCGTTTCGCTGGGCGGAAAATGGGATAGCTCCAACGCATCGCGGAATGCATACAGCCCAAAAGCCTCGCGAAGCCCTCTGGGCAGCGGCTCGGACAGATATCCCGCATACAGCGCAAAGCACTGCTTGATACAGGTGCGCAGGTTGCCCTGGCTCAGCCCTTTGGTCAGCCGGTACACCGGCAGCATACGAAGCGCATCCTCATCACTGGCCCGTTCTATCATTGGGTTTTCCAGCCGGATCTCCCCCATGCGAAATACCGGCCGGCCATAAAAAAACAACGTTTCCTGCTCTTTGAGCTGTTGTCGGATATATGGCTGGTTATACCATACCAGCGTCACCTTTCCCTCTTCATCTTCTGCCTGGCAGCGTGTCATGGAAAACCCTTTTCTGGGAAATACCGTCTTGGCAGGGCTTACGATGCTCAGTTTCCCGAACCATGGCTGGCCCACTGTCATCTGCGAGGTGGTGCTGGGTTGTGTAAGGTCATGATAGCTTCTTGGAAAATAGCGCATGAGGTCCCAAGGCGTCTCTACGCCCAGCTTTTGCAGCTGTGCCAGGCGCGCTTGCCCTACGCCCGGGATCTTCAACAGCAGGTTTTCCATGTGTCAAGCTCCTTTCCGGGTAGAAAAAAGGCGCCGTTTGGCGCCCTTAACATGCTCTATGCGATATGGCGCAGATCATTCCACGCCCACGATGTAATAGTAAAGGGACTGGCCGCCCGGGTACATCTGCACATCGCAATCCGGATACTCGGCCTCCAATTCCTCTGCCAACGCATCCGCTTGCTCCTGCGTGACATCCTCGCCATAAAACAGCGTGATGCTCTCTCCGCCCAGATCCAAGGTCTTGTCAATGGTTTTTTTGCAAACCTCATCCACCTCTTTGCCGCTGACGGACAGTTCTCCGTTGACCATGCCTAGGATATCGCCCTTTTTAATTTCTTCGCCATTTAGCTGCGTATCACGCACCGCATAGGTAATGGCGCAGCTGTTGGTGGCTTCCATAGCCTCCAGCATATCCATGGCATTATCCTGCACGTTGTTCTCCGGGTTCATAGCGATGAGCGCGCTCATGCCCTGGGGGATGGATTTTGTCGGCATCACGCGCACATCCACCTCGTCCCTGAGCAGCTCCGCCGCCTGGTCTGCCGCCAGGATGATGTTTTTATTGTTGGGCAATACAAACACATGCTTGGCATTGGTATTCTTCACAGCAGCGCCAATGTCCTCAATCGAGGGATTCATGCTCTGCCCGCCCTGGATGATCTCGTCTGCGCCCAATTCGGAAAATACCTCGCACAGGCCGTCTCCAGATACCACAGCCACCACGCCGATCTCCTTTTGCTCCTTGGCCGGCTCCGCTTTCTCTTCTTGCGCAATTTTCTTGTTTACACCGTTTACCTCTGCATCCGCGCCGTTTTCCAATTCGCGGTGCATTTCACGCATGTTATCGATCTTGATGCTGGAAAGCGAGCCGTAGCGCAAACCATATTGCAGCGCCTGGCCCGGCGCATTGGTATGCACATGTACCTTCAAAAGCGGGCCGCCGCCTACGACCAATACACAGTCGCCAATCTGCCCCAGCACCTTTCTCAGCTGCTCGGCATTCTCCTCCGAAAGCGAGCCTGCCGGGTCCTTGATGAAAAATTCGGTGCAGTAGCCAAACTCAATGTCGCTGTTATCCTCTTCCTGGGTAGGCGTTACCATGCCACCCAGATCGGTAATTTCCTCCTCCGGCACCTGCTCGCCATTTAGGCACATCTTAAAGCCTTTAAAGATCACCAGCAAGCCCATGCCGCCGGAATCCACAACACCCGCTTCCTTCAAAACAGGCAGCATATCCGGCGTTTGCGCAAGGGTCTTTTCCCCTTGCTCTATCATCGCATCGATGGTTTCGATCACGTCTTTTTTCTGCTTTACAGCCTGCGTGGCCGCCTCGCCCATCATGCGCGCCACCGTCAAAATGGTGCCTTCTTTGGGCTTCATCACCGCTTTATAGGCGGATTCTACGCCCATCTCCATACACTCGGCCAAAAGCGCCGCATCCATTGTCTGCCTATCCTGTAGGGCCTTGCCAAAGCCGCGGAAGATCTGGCTCAGGATTACGCCGCTGTTGCCGCGCGCACCCTTTAGCGAGCCCAGCGCCAGCGCCGAACCGACCTGGCCTACCGTCTCCTTTTTTCCGTCTCTTACCTCCCTGGCTGCCGTTTGCAGGGTCAAGGACATATTGATGCCGGTATCCCCATCTGGCACAGGGAATACATTTAAGGCATCAATGGCCTTTTTATTTTTTTCTAAGAACGCGGCCGCCACACAGATCATATCGTGCAGCTCTTGTCCGCTGATGGTTACATTCGCCAATTTAGTAAACCTCCGAACCGATTTGCAAAATTATAAACGAATGGAGCGCACGCAGACATCCACGCACTCTACATTCATGCCCGTCATCGATTCTACATTATACTTGGTAGAGTCAATCACGTTCTGCGCCACCGCTGCAATGGAAACGCCATATTTCACGATGATGTTGATTTCTATTTTGATTGTATCTTCATTGGAATTGATCCTAACCCCGCGGTCTACGGAATCCTTTTTCAAAAGATCCGTCCACCCGTCCGAAGAGGCCAAGCCCAGCACACCCATGCATTCTGTTGCAGTCAATCCGGCCAGCTTGGCGATGACGCCATCAGTTACTTCGATCCTGCCCCAGTCTTTTTTCACTACTGCTGCCATGGTATCCCTCCTCGCCCTATCATGCGAATGATACGGCTGTTTTATTCTCTTTCGAGTATTGTACCGCAAATTCAAAAACTTGTAAACCAACGCCTATTTCCCCGTTTCCCGTCCAAAGGTAGACAAACTTTGCCTATAAACAAAGATTTTGCTTGCAAATTTTGGGGGAGAATGATAATATTATTCATGTTGTTTAATGTAAAGGGAGGTGTTAAGCCATGGCGAGGGTTTGTGCTATCTGTAATAAGAGCAGCCATGCCGGCAATCAAGTCAGCCACTCTCATCGTAAGACCCGCCGTTCCTGGGCGCCCAACCTCCAGCGCGCGCGTGTTATGATCGATGGTTCTCCGCGCACGATCAACGTTTGCACTCGTTGCTTGCGTTCTGGCAAGGTGCAGCGTGTCTAATTGCAAACATAAAAAGCACAGCATACGCTGTGCTTTTTCATTTCCCTCTGCAAAGGAAAAGGGCCCTGTTTCGGGCCCTTTTGATTTTCCCGTTTTTACTTTGCCACCACACTGATACGCTGCTGAACATGTCTGCCTTTTTCCGCTTCATCCACCATGGCAATGGCATAATCGGCATAGCTGATAACGCTTTCTCCTTTTTGGTTTAATGTCAGCTCTTCGCCGCCCAAAATATATGCCCCGGTACGGGCGCCCTCTGCCTGAAAATCTGCTGCGGGGCTCAGGTAGGTCCAACGCACGTCGTCTCGTTTGCGCAGCTCACCCAGCGCTTTGGCCATCGCGGCGGCCAGCGGCTTAAACGCATCCGGAAAGCCCGGGCCGTCCGCCACGCATTGCGCGTGTTCCGCATTTACATACAGGCTCCCTGCTCCGCCTACCACCAAAAGACGCGTATCGGTGCCGCTTATTGCATCGCAAAGCGCCTGCAAAGAGGTGCTATGCATCGGAAGCGTTTCCTCCGTCCATGCGCCAAAGGCGTCGATAACCACATCAAACTGCGTTAGATCCTCTTTGGTCAAATCGAACAAATCCTTCTGTATAAACTTTGCCGCGGCGCTTTGGTTGCTGCCGCGCGCGATGGCCGTTACATCCAGCCCCCTTGCCACTGCTTCCTTGACAATCAATTTCCCTGCTTTCCCATTGGCACATACAACTGCGATTTTCATTTTCCATTTCCTCCTATATCGCCGTTTTTTGTTGTAACTTTATTTGTTATATCGTAAGCATATAGTAGGTTTATTGTAATGTTAATAGTTACAACAAATTTTTATAAAAAAAACGCTGCTCATCGCAGCGTATCCAACCCTTTTTTCTTTTCCTTTGCAATATAGTATCTTGTATCCTTCATCACATCAGCCAAAGAAATGCGCGACAGCTCGTTTTCCAACGCGTCCTGAATTTGTTTCAGCCTTCCATCCAATACATTGTGGATATTGCGCCCCACGGGGCATTCCGCATTTGGATTTTCATGAAAATGAAAAAGCTCGCCATGCCCTATACATTCTACGGCCCTGTAAATATCCAAAAAGGTGATTTGCTCCAACGGCTTTGCCATCGACGCGCCACCGCTGCCGCGCTGTACCGTGATCAGCCCCCCGGCTTTGAGCTGTGAAAGGATCTTGCGGATCACCACCGGATTGACTTGAATGCTGGATGCCAAAAATTCGCTGGTCATCTTATATTGCGTTTCAAACGTATCGATGCAGGCAAAAATATGCACCGCAATGGTAAACCGGCTTGAAATCTGCATGCTGTTCGCTTCCCCCTTTTTGCCTTTCATTATAGGAAGCACAGGTTGTAATGTCAACGTTTACAATTATGGCCGCCCTTTGTTCCCTATAAAAAAAGCCGCCTTGCGGGCGGCTTTTTATGTACCGTTATTTTCTGCGCCGGAATAGGTTGCAGATCCACCTGGGCACAAAAATAAAGTGTAAATGCATAAAAACCCCTCCCTCCCTATAAGCGCAGCAGGCAGGAAATTCCGTAGCAGACCAACCCGATGCCAAACAAAACCGCCCAAACCCAGGCCGGTACGAAAACGGCGATGGTCACAACGCCTATGACAATCAGCCCCGCGCCCAGCAGTAGGCATCTGGGCCAGCAAAATCTGTTTCGGTTCATCCCAATCCCCACTTTCCCCTCTTTTCAGGTCAGTGTATTCTATGCGCCTTCTCCTCTTTTGGTGCCGTGTCCGCGTTTGTTTTCCCGTTATAGTAAAAAAACGACCCAAACGGATCGTTTTTCGACAGGCGTATTCTCATGCATCTGCAAGGTTTTTTTTGCGTACAGCCGGGCAGCGAGATGCGTCTGTAAACCATTGACATGTTTTGCAATCATAACAGGTCTGGATCGGTTCTCCGCGCCGCGCCTTTTCCGGCCAGGCCGGCTCTATAAGAAAATTGCGCCCAATGGCCGCCAGGTCGCCTGCGCCGGCCTGCAAGGCGTCCTCTGCCATTTTTGGCGTAAACAGGCCCCCTACAAAAATGATGGGCGCCTGTGTTTTTTCCTTAACCAGTTTGGCGGCATAGACAAGTCTGCTGAACGGGAAATCGGCCGGCACTTCCAACGGATGGGCCTGCTTGTCAAATTCCAAAAAGCCGCGGGAAAGGTCGAAAAGCTGTATCCCGCTTTCTTTCAGCACGCCGATGGTTTCGGCAGCCGCTTCCGGATCTGGGTCGTTGACGCCCATGCGGATGGCCAGGAAAAACTCTTTGCCGCAGCGGCGGCGGATTTCCTCGGCAATCTCCGTGATAATGCGCGCCCTGTTTGCCGGGCTTCCGCCATAGCAGTCCGTCCGCTTGTTGACCAAGGGCGAGAGCGTCTGGCAAAGGAAATATCCATGCGCCGCATGCAGCTCCACCCCATCGTAGCCTGCCTGCTGCGCACGCACGGCCGCCTCCACAAACCGCGTCTGCACGGCATGGATCTCCTCTACCGTCATAGCGCGGCCCTTGATATACCGGCCGGTCATATCGCTGTCATACGCACTGACCGTCATGGGGTTCGGCTCGTTTTTGCCCGTTACGCCGGAAGTCTGGATCTGCAGCAAGCATGGCACATTTTCCGCATGAATGGCCTCTGCGATGCGCCGGTGTCCTTTGATCTGTGCATCGCACCAAATTCCCAGCTGTTCTGTTCCCCGCGGGTTTTTCGGCTGCACGGCGGTGGACTCCACAATCATCAAGCCGGGCCGGCTCTTGGCAACCTCGCTATAATGGGCCACGGTGCTGTCCGCTACAAACCCGGTGCCCGCCTGCGGCTTGTGCCCAAAGGTTGCCATCGGCGGCAGCACAATGCGATTTTCCAGATGCAGATTGCCCACCTCATAGGGGGTAAATAACATAGACATCTCTTTCTCTCCTTCTCTATAAACCCAATATGGCTCAGCCCCATGCGCCCGGGATGGCCTTTTTCTGTGAAAACCAGCAGGGGCGAAGGCCGTATCGATCCGCTAAGGCCGCCGCACGATCCACATCCGCGCCGACATGCGCCTCATAATGGGAATCCGAACCGATGGACACCCACGTGCCGCCCGCCTCCTTATACAGCGCCACAAACGCTTCGCTGGGCATTGGCTCATCAAAACCCTGGCGAAGTGTGGAGGCGTTTATTTCCATTACAATGCCCTGTTGTACCGCCTTTTTCAATATGCGCAGAATGGTGTCCTCTTCATAAAAGCATTGCTTGCAATAGCGCTTTGGAAAATCCATATGCGAAAGCACCTGAACCCCGCCGGTCTCTACGGCCCGCTCCATCTCCGCCCAGTAGCGTTGAAACATTTTTTCGGTAGAATAGGTCATACGTTCCGGCTCATACGGTGCCATGTCGTCGATCCAATGCACAGAGCCCAGCACCAAATCATAGCCCTGCGCCAGGGTCTGGGCAAGCGCCGTGCGATACAGGTGCGGCTCGGCAAACTCCACGCCCGTCAACACCGTGATCTTATTCTTATATGCCTGCTGCAGCCGCCGCACCTCGTTAAAATAGGCCTCTGGCCGATAATACCCCGTACCGCCGTCGTGCGGATTATGCTCCAAATGGTCAGTAAAGCAAATATGCGATAACCCCCGCTCTACCGCCGCTTCACAGCAGGCCTGCATATCCGCCTCGGAATCGGAAGAAAAGCAGGTATGTATGTGCAGATCTGTACGCATACTTATCCCCAGACCCCCGTTTTTAGCTTTTTATTTTCAAACCAGCAGGGCTGAAAGCCATAGGAGCTGCCCAACGCCAAACCGCGCTCTATGCCCGTGCCGACCTGCTCCGGCTCATGGGCGTCCGAGCCCAGCGTGATATGGTAGCCGCCCGCCTTGGCATACAATTCCAGCAAACGGCTGCCCGGCATCGGCTCTGCTTCTTCCTTGCGAAACGGCGAGGTATTGATTTCCAGCGCCATCCCCTTATCGCAGGCTTTCTGCAAAATGCGAAGCACGGTCTGGTCCTCAAACAGGCAAGCGTTGTAATAGCGCTTGGGATAATCCAGGTGCGCTATGATTTGAAAGCCACCGGTCTCCACCATGCGCTCCATCTCTTCCCAGTAGCGTTCATACATCTTGGGCAGCGGATAGGCCATCTTTTCGGTAAAGTATGGATCCATCCCGTCTATATAATGAACAGCGCCAATGACATAATCATAGGGCTGAGAAAGCGTCTGCTCATATTCTTTGGGATACAGATGCGGCTCGGAAAACTCCACGCCGGCCAAAATACGCAGCCGGCCGGCAAAGGCATCCTGTGCCGCCTTGATTTCATCAAAAAAGGCCGATTGATCGTAGCCCTTTTCTTTGCTGCTCGGGTCTAAATCAAAATGATCGTTAAAACCAATGTGCGTAAGGCCGGCCTGCACGGCCTGGCGGCAGGCCCGTTGGATGTCGGCCTGGGAATCAAAGGAAAAATGGGTATGTACATGCAAATCGGTCCGCATAAAAACATCCTCCCTTCCGGATGGAGCCCGCCAAACGGCGGAGCAAAACGAACTCAAGGTGTCTTTCAGTATACCATACCACGGGCGAATTTCCCATCCCCGCCCGCCTATGCTATAATGAGATATTCTTTGAAACCCATACAAAAGGAGGGCCCCATGCAAACATTTTTCGAAAAGCTGTTGACTGGGTTGTTGGATGCCCTGCCGCATATCTTATGGGCGCTGGTCGCCTTTTTTGTCGGCCTGGCCATTGCCAACTGGCTGAGCCGGTTTGTCCTTCGCGCGCTAAAGCGTAGCAAGGTTGACCCTACCGTACACACATTTTTGGCGGCCTGTGTCAAAATTTTCGTGCTTATCATTGCTATTTTAACGGCCGCTTCCCTGCTTGGCATCCCTACCGCCAGCATCATCACCCTCATCGGCGGCGCCGCTGTGGGCATTGGGCTGGCACTCAAGGACAATTTATCCAATTTCGCATCTGGCATGATCCTTCTTTTCACCCGCCCGTTTAAGGTGGGCGATTATATCGAGACGGACGAGGGCGGCGGCACGGTAGAGCGCATCGATATGATGTTTACCGTGCTTGTAACGCCGGATAATAAAAACATCATGCTGCCCAACAGCCTTATCGTTGGCGGCAAGGTCACAAACTTTTCCGCCTGCCAAACGCGGCGCATCTCCATCCCCGTTACCATTCCGTACAGCGCCGATTTGGCCAAGGTGCGGCAAACGCTGGCACACTATGTTGAAAATGAGCCGCGTGTTCTCAAGGACCCGCCGCCCTGCATCGGCCCAGACAGTTTTACCGACCGCGGCGTACAGATCTCCGTGATGGCCTGGGTAGAGCGCAGTGCCTATTGGGATGTATTCTATGATCTTCACGAAACCATCCAGGCTGCATTGGACAGCATTGGGGTGCCCATTGCCGTTTCCACCGTGCAAATCGCGGACAGCAGGAAAAGAACCGACGATGACACCCAGTTGCCATAAAGATAGGATATAGTATATATTAATTTGTATTTTTATGTCTTAGGAAAGGACTGCTCAAATGAAAAAGAAACTCCTTCTCTCTCTGCTTCTATGTACCGGGCTGCTGCTGACCGGTTGCAGCAAGGGCATGGTCATTGCGACTGTCAACGGCACCCGCGTGTATGAAAGCAGCGTGCGCGATCTAATCACCGCCTACTTCCAATATTATAGCGTAAGCGACCCCACCAGCTCTACCTACCAAGAGTTTGCCGACCAGGTTGTGGATCTGGCTGTTGAAACCGCTGTACAAAACGAGATCGTGGCGCAAAAGGTTAAGGAATATGGCCTGGATGTGCTCAGTGAGGATGAAAAGGCCGAGATCGAAAGCAAGGTGGACCAGTCCATTCAAGCGCTAAAAGACCAATATTATGAAATTGCCAAGCAGGCGGATCCGGATGGTACGGAGGAGGCCTGGCAGCAGACGGCCCAAGACAATGTAGACAATTATTTTAAGGATAACGACGTGTCGCGCGAAAGCTTGATTGAGGATTGGACGGCCAGCAAGCAAGCCACCAAGCTTTATGAGCGCGTCACGGAAAACATCACCGTTACCGAAGAAGAGGTACACGACGAATACGATACCCGCGTGGCGGAAATGAAGGAAACTTATGCCGAATCTCCCAACAGCTTTGAGCAGGATATGATGAATGGCGCTACGATCTACTACCGCCCCGCAGGGTTCCGGGAGATCAAGCAAATTCTAATTGCCTTCAACGAAGAGGACTCCGAAACCATCGCCACCCTGCAAAACCAGGGCGATACCCAAGGCGCAGAGGAAGCGAAAAAGGCTGCGCTGGCCAATATCCAGGAAAAGGCGCAGGGCGTATTGGATTCGCTGAAAAAGGACGGCTCCAATTTTGACGAAGTAATGAAGGAAAATACCGACGATACGACCACAGAGCCGTATGCCGTCGGCAATCTGGGCGAGGATACCTCCTATGTAGAAGCCTTTACCCAGGCCGCTTTTGCCCTGCAAAACCCGGGGGATATTTCCGGTCTGGTTGCCACGGATTACGGGTATCATATCCTCTGCTATGCGGGCGATATACCGGAAGGCGCCGTGCCCTTTGAAGAGGTCAAGGCTTATACTGAAGAGCAGCTGCTTTCCAGCAAAAAACAGGAAGCATATCAGCAGCAGCTGGAAGCCTGGCAGGCCGAGATGGATGTTGAGATCTATGCGGATCGTATCGACCTAACCAAATATAAATCCGAAGCTACCAGCACAACGACCGGCTATTGAGCCGGCCGCCAGCAGGAAAAGAGGGTGCCGAGAATTTCGGCACCCTTTTTGCATCGTACACGGACGGCCCTGCGATGGACAAAGCCATCTACAGTTGGCTTTGTCCATTGTATATGCTTGCTTTTCTTATACCGCCCGCATCCATGCCATTGGCTTTGTCTATCCGCGCTTTGAGCACACGGATCCCATATTCGCACAGTGGCTTTTCAAACTGAAATCTCGTCGTTTTCCCCTGCTTGTCTGTAAACCCAAAATAATCGTAGTAAAGCATCTGGTGATCTTATAATCCCACGCCTGCTATTCTGCTTTGATCCGGATCCTCTCTTTTTCTACGCTCACATAAAGAAAAGGGCAGCCGATGTGCCTGCCCCTATTCCATCGAATGCGGCACACAGCCGCCATCTTTCATCATAAGCATGGGACCAGGTCTGCCAAGCGATCCAAAACCAGATCCGGTTTTATATCGGACGCAGCCAAATCCTCCTGTTTGGTTTCACCCGTCAGCACCAGGATACTGAAAAGGCCCTGCTTTTGCCCTGCCGCAATATCGGTATACAGCCTGTCTCCGCACATGGCGCACTGCGATAACGGCACGCCGGTGCGTGCGCTGGCGCAGGCAAAAATATCGCGTTCCGGCTTGCCGATCACACGATCCGGCCGCCGCCCTGTGCTGGCGCAGATCAATTCCGTCATCGCACCCAGATCCGGCATAAACCCCGTTTCCGTCGGGCAGTTGAAATCCGGATGCGTGGCGATATACGGCAGCCCTTGGCGGACATAATCGCAGCAATCCCACAGCTTTTGGTAGGTCAGCTGGGTATCAAAGGCCGTCAGGACGATATCCGGCTCCCTTTCCACCACCGGCAGGCCCAGGCTGCAAAGCTCCTCTTTCAATAAATCGTTGCCCATCACCCATACCTTTTTGCCGGGATAGCGCTGCATAATGGTCTGCGCCGCCGCCTGTCCGCTGGTTAAAACATCCTCCGGCCCTGCATCAATGCCCATTTGGGACAGCTTGCGGAGGTATGTCTCCCCGTTTTTGGAGGAATTGTTGGTCAAAAACAGCACCTTACGGCCGCTTTGCTTGGCCGCCTGCAAAAATGCATGGGTGCCCTCTATGAGCTGATCTCCCAAGTAAATCGTGCCGTCCATATCCAGCAAAAAGCAGCGAATGGCTTGTATCGCTTCCCTATCCTGCCGCATCCTTATCCTCTCCCCGCGTCTTTGATAAAACGAGCCCGTATTGGCCTCCCACGCAAGGCATGCCAGGGCTCTCCTTCATGCTAAAATCAAGCCCAGGATACCGCGAAAGACAGCCTGCTGTCAACCAAAGCGGCAAAAAGCGCAAAAAAAGAACGCCCGGCCATGGATGCCAAAGCGCCCTCTGCTTCTATCATCCCATCATTTCCCAATGATTAGCGCCGCGGCCAGTACGGCCGCGCCCACCACTGCAAAGAATACACGCCCCAAATTGGAGGCCCGAAAGCGCAGGCGGCTGATCATCAAAAGGCCAAACACCAGCAGGATCGTCGGCACGGCCAGCCGCAGACCCGGGGGCAGCACCCTGCAAGCGTATTCCGAGGTCTGCACAAACACCGCGGCAATGGTCGTCGGTACGCCGACAAACACCTTTTCCTCCGTTTTCTCTTCCAGCAAGATATTGAAGTAGCCAAGGCGTAAGATGCCGCATGCGCAGTAGATGCCTGCACAGATCATCGTGCCCAGCCGCATATCCATGCGCGTGACGGCAAACACCGCAGGCACCAGCACAAAGTTGATGCCGTCGCAAAGGGAATCCAGCTGTTCTCCAAGCTCGGAATACTGGTTTAATCGCTTGGCGGCAAATCCATCCAGCGTATCCATAATTCCTGCGAGCAGCGCACAGATATAATATAGATGATAATGTTCCTGTACGATGAAGAAGATATTCACCATGCCCAAAATCAGCCCTGCAATGGTGATGGTGTTGGGTATATTCATGTGTTCCATAACGGGAAACACTTTTTGGATGGTTTTTCTCATAATTACCCCTTTACCGCCAGGCGCTCTCCCAGGTGGACGATGCATTCCCTGCCCGCCTGTGTCTGGCATAAAAGATCCTCATCCGCCTGGATGGCGCCCTTTTCAAACAGCCCCAGGATCATAGAGCCTCCCGGCGCAAAATAGCCGCCGTCCTCGCCCCGCTTTACCGCAGAGCCCTCCGAAAACGGATTGAGAATACTCCCAATCATCGTAGCGCCCACCTCTACCAACAGCACAGAGCCAAACTGATCGGTTTTCACCTGCACGGCCCGGCGCTTGTTTTGGCAATATAGCGCCGCAATCCGTCCCAGCGCCAGCGGGTGCACGGAATAATACTGCCCCTTTATATCCCGTACCTGCTGCACAACGCCGCCATCAAACCAATGAAAATGATGATAATGCTGCGGCGCCAGCCGGATACGAATCATCGTGCCGCCCGCATACTTTTCTGCCAAGGCCCCATCGCAAAGAAGATCGGCCAGGTCGTATTCCATGCCCTTTACCTGTATCAAGCAGCGTGGGTCTATATTCTGCCAGGCGCTGGCATAGCCTTCCGCCCAAGCGCCCAGCACCTCTGGCTGCTTTGGCATGGGTACATAGGGCAGACGGCGGGTAAAAAAATCGCGATAGGTGCGAAACGGCGTGGCAAACGGCGTGACGTCTATTTCATACTGATCGATGAGCTTTTGCGCCATTTTCGCGCTTGCCCTACGCTTGCAATACCAGCCATACAAGGAGGAAACCGCTTTTCTCTTCACCAGCGCGCCCAACGCCATTCGGCCCGGTTGTGTCTCGTAGATCCATTTCATCCAGCCATCCGCCACTGTCTTTTGCGGCATAAGCGTTTGGGTGTTTCGGTCATAGGCAGCAAACGGTTCGTGCAAGGCATTCTCCTCCTTCCTGCGCCGGCCCCAAAAGTGAATATGCCCGAGTATATCATGCCCGGCGCAGGTTGTCCATCATTTTAGCCAGCCGTTTTGTACTGCCTGCTGAATTTGTTCATATACCGCTTCCCATACCTCCGGAATGATTTCCTTGGTTACTTCATTGCGGCGGATCACCTGCTTGGCTTCTATGCCGTTTTCCTTCCACACGCGGCCTTGAATGTAAAAATTGCCCCAAAAAGGCTGGGTCCTGTCCACAGCATTGGCGAATTTAGCATCGTCGGTTTCGCCCGCTTCAAATTCCTCCCAAAGTGCGCGCAGCGCCTGTCCCTGGCCGCCCGGCAACAGCCCGTATATGCGGTCGGCCGCCGCCTGCTCCCGCTGAGGCTTGCTTTCATAGCCCTTTTCATCGTATGCATAGGTATCCCCCGCGTCGATCTCCACGATATCATGTACCAGCAGCATTTGGATCACATGGCCGATGTCTACCGGCCTTGCCGCATACTTTTGCAACACCATCGCCGTTAAGCATGCATGCCAGGCATGCTGTGCATCGTCCTCACGCCGAGATTCATCCAGCATCCAATTCATGCGCAAAATGCCTTTGCTCTTATCGATTTCCATCAAAAATTCTATTTGCTTTTCGATCTCATGTTTCATCTATTCCGCCTCCCTAGCTCCTCTTACTATATCACGGAATGGCTGTTCCTGCCCATGGGCCGGCTACTTTTGGTTTGACAATACGCCCTGGGATTGTTTATACTCCTTCCGATAAAACAAACTGAACCCGAGGTCTAAAGATGGAAAAAAAACACAAAAAGCCGCTCTGTTCTCTTTCCGGCCTGGTGGTGCATGGCAAGGGAAACGGCAAGACCGTTGGCATGCCTACCGCCAATTTACAGATCGATCCTACAACGCCGCTGCCGCCGCTGGGCGTATATGCCTCTGTGGTACAGCTCAGCACAGGGTGTCATTTGGGCGTTACAAACATCGGTTACCGCCCTTCGGTAGACCAGGAACGCCGCATTTCCATCGAGACCTTTATTCTGGATTTTGACGCTGATCTGTATGGGCAAACAATCAGCGTCGATCTATACGATTTTCTGCGCCCTACCGTTAAGTTTTCCTCGCTGCAAGAGGTACAAAGGCAAGTAAGCCACGATTGTGAGCAGGTGCGTTTGCTGCTAGGCCCCAAAGCATAAGAAGCCCGATCGGCCTCCGCAAAACAACGACAGCAAAAAAGCCGGCCCATG
>OGQL01000978.1_pt1 | contig 22528 bp, 9 predicted proteins | sample 1553211 | NCBI WGS metagenome assembly OGQL01 (sample SAMEA2579942, study PRJEB22360) | human gut metagenome
ACCGCGAGGTGGCCGCCGCCCCCCCCTTGTCCCCGCCCCCCAGCCAGTCGGCCGGCCAGCGCACACCTTCGAGTGTCGCGGCGGCCGCGTCGCACAGCCCGACGATGAAGTCAAGGGTTTGCTGCACGGTGGAGCGGGGGCGCACGTCGACCGTGGTGAGCGTCGATTCGACCAGCGGCACACCGCCGTAGCGTTTGAGCATCTCCACGTAGCGGAAAGCCACCAGCACCTGCATTTCGGCCTTGACGATGGCTTTGTCGCGGTCGGACATGTCGGCGACCTTGTCGATGTTCTCGTACACGAGCCACGCCTTGCGGATGTAGGCGTAGTTGTTGGGGAAATAGTCGTCGGTATAACCGGCGCCGTTATTCTCGTTGTTGGCCAGCATGCCCGCCACGACCTGCTTATCCATGTATCCCCATGTCAGGCGGCAAAGGTCTTCGCCGCCCATGATGGCTTCGGTCGTCTCGTAGGGCATGATCGGGGAGTTGTTCCACACCAGTACGGGCAATCCCGAAGAGAGGATCGTGGCGTAGGCCTCGGCGATCGCCCCCTCGGCGTTCTTGGCCGTGCTGAAGACCTCGTCCTGATCCATGCCCGTCACTTCGGGCTTCTCGATGAACCAGTCCTGGCAGGACGTAAGGCCGGCCGCCAGCAACAGGCCGAGAAGCGTATAAATGGTCTTTTTCATAAGGCTGCGACTTAAAATTGGATGTTGAAACCGAAGTTATACACGCGCGTGAGCGGATAGATGATGCCTTCGGACGTACTGCCGTCCTGCACCAGCTCGGGGTCGATGCCGTCGACCAGGTCTTTGCCGCCCCAGGTACAGAGGTTGTTGGCATTGACGAATACGCGGATCGAGCCGATATGCGCCTTGCGCATCCAGCGGGCGTTCCGGAACGTATAGGCCACCTCGACGTTCTTGAGCTTGATATGGTCGGTCGAACGGAACCAGAAGGCATTGTTCTGGTTGTTCTGGCTGTTGGCCATATTCACGGACATGCGCGGGAAGGTGATATGCTTGCCGGCGGCATGGCGTTCGGGCGTCCAGCGGCCGTTCATATAGCTCAGCGGCGTACCGTTTCCCTGGGCGAAGGGCGTGATGAGGTAGCCGTTCATGTTGAACGTCCCCTGCGCCGAACCGGTAAGGAGCGCGGATATTTCGAACCCCTTGTAGCCGAAGCTCAGGTTACTGCTGAACGCGAAGCGCGGGACGTTCGAGAAGCCCGTCGGGGTGATGTCCTTGTCGTCGATGATGCCGTCGCCGTTGACGTCGACGATACGCAGGTCGCCGCCCTGGACACGGTTGCCGTCGATGGCGTTGTAGGGGTGGTTGGCCACCTCTTCGGGCGTATTGTAGAAGCCTTCGTTGTAATAGGCCTTGTACTGTCCGTAGGCGAACCCCGTTTCGTTCATCCAGGCGTACATGTAGGAGGGTTCGGCCTTGTAGTCGATCTTGTTGACGGCATAGGAGACCTGTCCGCCCACTTCATACCAGAAATCCGTTCCGACGTTGTCGCGCCACGAGACCTGGATCTCGTAACCCCGGTTGCTCATGCGCCCCACGTTCACGGGCGGCAGGGCGCTGCCGCTCAGGCCGATGATGCCCGGCGTGACCCCCAGTTTGGTGAGGATGTTGTTGCGCTTCTCCTCGAACAGGTCGACCGTGACCGAAAGCCGGTCGCGGAACATGCGCACCTCGGCGGCGATGTTGTACGACTCCTTCTTCTCCCACGTGACGTCGGGGTTGCCTGTCGACTGTTCGTATTTGCCGGGGAAGGCCGGGTTATTGACCGAACCGTTCGACGAGCCGAAGAAATACCCGTCGAGCGGGGTGCCGTTCCAGGGGCCGTAGCTGTGGCTGCCCCAGGTGCCGGGCAGGAAAAGGAAGCGGTCGCCGCCGATCTCGCTGTTGCCGGTCTGCCCGTACGAGGCGCGGAACTTGAGCCACGTGAGGATGTCGTTCTTCGGGAAGTAGGGTTCGTTCGACACGACCCAGCCTACCGAAACGGCCGGGAAAAACCCGAACCGCTTGCCGGGCGCGAAGTTCTCGGAACCGTTGTAACCCATGTTGAATTCGGCCAGGTAACGCTGGTCGTAACCGTAGGTGACACGCCCCACCACACCGTAATAGCCGCGGGGGACGTTGTACTTCAGCCCGGGCGAGGTGTAGCGTTCGCCGGTGACGAGCGCCATGGCCGTGACGGCGTGCTTGCCGAAATCGCGGCTGAAGTCGATGCCGGCCTCGACATAGACCTTGCGGTTTTTGCCCCAGCCGGTCTCCTCGTAGGATTTGGCATTGTGTTCGCCGCCGTAATAGAGCAGCTCGGCCGGATCGGCGGGGTTGCGCGTGATCGAATAGACGGGCAGGTTGGGCGCAACGCGCAGCGTCTTGGTAAAATAATGGTCATACGACAACGCTCCGCGTACGGAAAGCCCTTCGACGAGGTAATCCATCCGGTGGCGGATGCGGATCGAGGTATTCAGGCTGCTCTGGTTAATACGCGCCTGTGCCTTTTCGAGCATGTAGGCGATCGGGGATTTGCCCCATGCGCCCTTGTTGCTGTCCATGATCGTACCGCCGGCATAATCGGTGATGATGCGGCCGTCGGAGACGCCCGGCGCCGAGAAGGGCGGGGCTTCGTAGATGTTGAGCATCAGGTCGCGGTAACGGCCCCACATGTCCACGCTGCTGTTGCGGTCGGTGATGATCTTCGTCTCGCGCACCTGCCCCGAGAGCGAAACATTGATCTCGGTGAGCGGGATGATGTTGAAATCGAAGTTGGTGCGGAAGTTATACTTGTGGCTGCCCGAGTTGGAGGCCGCATCGCTGAACCCGAAGTCGTTGGTGAGGCTCTTCTGGTTGGAATACCCCACCGAGGTGAAGAAGGCCACCTTTTCGGTACCACCGGAGATATTGACGCTGTACTGCTGCTGGGGCGACACCCCGGCGTCGAAAATCCGCTTCATGTAGTCCGTACTGCCGTAATAGATGGCGGGACTGTCGAGCAACGCCTGTTTCTGTTCGGGCGAAAGGTGTCCCATCGCCTCGACCTCGGAGGGCGTATAGTCGCGGTTATGCCGGAATTTCCACAGTTCGTCCTGCGAAAATACCTTGATGTCGTCGGGCTTGCCGTCGTTGGCGAACGCCTCGTTGCGCAGCACGGCATAATCGTAGGAGTTGACCAGGCTGGGCAGGGTCGTCGGGGAGGTGAAGCCGACATTGGCCGTGAACGAAATTTTCAGGTTGCCTTCGCGGCCGCGTTTGGTCGTCACGATGATGACGCCGTTGGCACCGCGCACGCCGTACACGGCCGTCGCAGAAGCATCCTTGAGCACGTTGACGTTCTCCACATCGTTCGGGTCGAGCATGTTGAAGGCCGTCATGTCGCGCACGATGCCGTCGATGACGATCAGCGGGTTCTGGTCGCCGGCATACGTCCCCACGCCGCGCACGCGGATCGTGGACTCTTCGAAGCCGGCTTCGCCGGTCTTCTGGACGGCGGCCATACCGGCGATACGCCCAACGAGGGCATTGGAAATATTGGTCACGGGGGAGCGCATCAGCTCCTTGCCCGACAGCTGCCCGATGGCGCCGGTGACGGTCTCCTTCTTCTGGGTGCCGAAGCCGACCACCACCACATCGTCGATGCTCTGGACATTCTCCTCGAGCACGATGCGGATATCGGTCTGAGTTCCTACGGGCACCTCCCGGGTGGTATAGCCGATAAATGAAACTGTCAACGTCGCATCCTTGGCCGCCATGACCGTGAAACGCCCGTCGAGGTCGGTCACGGAGCCAGTCTGGGTTCCCCTGACGACCACTCCGGCCCCGACGACCGGCATGCCCTGCTGGTCGACGACCGTCCCGGAGACCCTGGCAGGGGAGACGTCCTGCGCACCGGCGCCGAAAGCGACCGACAGGACGAGCAGCAGAGCCAGCCCGATCTTCGCGAATCTGCGCAGGAGCCCCGGCACATTCAAATAATGGTTCATTTTCATAGGTATTTAGGTTGTAGTTGGTTGATTGCGTCCCGCGGGGAGAATCGCCGCCGCGGGACAGGCCCGCACTGAGGTTCACCGAGAGGGCCGGATCACAAAATCGAAAAGGTCGGAGCGTCTTTTTCTTTCATAGGCTGATAGGTTTGGTTATGCTTCAGGATTTTCGTTACAACAAATTTAGGAAGACGGAACAGGGATATAAAGAACGGATTTATCATTTATTTGTCCGTTTTCATCATCCACCCTCCTGCGCTTCAATATTCGATCCGGACGACCACCGAGCGCGTGAAGTCCGGAAGCGATACGTCGGCACGGCGGGACGCGCGCACCCACTCGTCCCGCCAGGGGTCGTAGATCCGCACTTTCTTCACCCTGCGCCCGCCGAGCAGCGGTGTGAAGTCGACCTGCAGGCCGGACAGTCGCTGTGCCGGAATGCGTTCGGAGAGCTCGTGCCGCCACGTGCTCACCGTATCGCGGCACCAGGCAAGCAGCGTGTGTTCGCCCCGCAGCACATAGACCCGCAGCCCCGCCGTATCGCGGCGCACGGGTTCGAACCCTTCGCGAAGGGGGTCGACACCTTCGACGGCACGCGCGAAGCGCCCCATCTGGAACCAGGTATGCTGCTTGTCGATATGGTGATCCCAATGCCAGAGGTGCCCCGGCCCGGCGGCTCCGCTGAAAAAGGGGGCGAAGAGCACGTCGTGGAGCACGGAACCCATCGTATCTACCTTATATATAGGATGGGGGCCGGTATGCACGGGTTTCACAGCGCCCGACTCGGCCAGCAGCATCGGTTTGCGGAGGCCGTATCCCCGCAGCACGGCGATGGCATCGGAGGCCATGCTGTCGACCGGAGCGCCGCACACGGCCAGTTCGGCACCCTCGTCGATATAGCGGTGCACCTGCGCCACCTCGTTCGAAGGCAGGCGGTTGATGAATTCATAAATCGGGAAGCTCGACTCCCGGTCGAGCGAGCCGAGGCTCTGCATCACCAGGTTTTTCGGGAAGATCTCCTTCACGCGCGGCAGCATACGGACATTCCACGCGCGCAGGTGTTCCTCGGGCGTCTCCACGGCGTTCATTTCGTTCCACAGCTCCCAGCCGAAAACGGCAGGATGGTCGCCGTAACGCTCGCGGAAGATGCACACGCGGCGCAGGAACTCCTCCTCACCACGCTGCGAAGTGATATAATCGTCGGCATCGGCAAACGGGCCGCCGTTCGAGGTATGGTACGAGGCTTTGGTGTCCCACTTGTTCACGCCCGGCCGGATATGGCGGAAACTCTCGATGCAGAACTTGATCTTGATGCCGTACCGGTCGGCGAGCTCCAGCAGGCGGTCGATGCGCACGAGCTTGGCGGTGTCCACCTCGCCGTAACGGGTTTCGATCTCGAAGAGGTTCGTATTGAGCCATACGCGGCCGAAATTGGCGCCGTTGCGGTGCATCTTCCCGAGGTAATGTTCCATGTCGGCAACCGACCCCATCGCGGCGATGTTGCATCCCACGGGGATATACGGCTGCCCGTCCGAAAGGCAGAAATAACGGGGATCCCGGGCGCTTACCTGGACGAAAGAGCGCCTGAAGGAGCGCCCGGGGCGCTTGGCCCACGCCTCCGCTACCGACACGAAGGCAAGGAGGCAGGTCAAAAGGATGAGTCGTTTCATAGGTCGTAGTCTTAGGTTTGAGCGACAGGATAAAAGTAGGGAATTCCCCGCGCACGGAATGTAACCGGTTCAGCAGATGCTAACACATTTTCGTCGGGACAGCGCAGGAGGGGCGAAAGGCCGGTTTTCTGTTAATTTTTGATAAATCCGTGCAAATCCGGCGGGTGGAGTATTCCTATATTTGTTCCATCGAAAACTCTACCTTATCCGAACTATGAAACGACTTACGGCAATCCTCCTGTGCACGCTTGCATACGGCGCCGCAACAGCCGCCGACGGATGGGACGCCCCGGCCGACCAGCACGTCAACGCCCTGCGCCGCCTGCCCGCCCGGGCCACCTCCTACTCCTACAAGACCCCGCAGGATGCATTGGCGGGAGACCGCGCCCAATCACGGATGATGCCGCTCGACGGCGTCTGGAAATTCCGTTTTGCGGAAGACGCCGCCCAAAGCCCCGAAGGGTTCTGGCAACCGGGCGCCGACCTCGGAAACTGGGACGAGATAGAGGTTCCCTCGTGCTGGGAGATGCAGGGCTACGGGTATCCGATATACACCAACATCCCCTATCCGTTCGAGTTCAGGCCGCCGTCGATCACACGCGACAACCCGACGGGATGCTACGTCCGAAAGTTCACCGTACCCCGAAGTTGGGAAGGCGACCGGGTAGTGCTGCACTTCGGGGGTGTATACTCGGGTTATTACGTCTGGGTCAACGGCACCCTGGCAGGATATGCCGAGGACAGCTGCCTGCCCTCGGAATTCGACGTCACCGGCCTGCTGCGACCGGGCGAGAACACGCTCGCCGTGAAGGTTTTCAAATGGACGGACGGCAGTTACCTCGAAGATGCCGACCACTGGCGCATGGCGGGCATACACCGCGAAGTATACCTTGCCGCAAAACCCGACGTGGCCATCGGCGACTTCGGGGTGCGGACGCGGCTCGACGGCGACATGCGCGACGCGCTGTTGCAGATACGCCCCACGATCGACCTGCGCGAGGGCACCCCGGCGGCAGGATGGCATCTGCGGGCGCAACTCTATGCCCCCGACGGGACGCCCGAAGGCCGTGAAATGGGACTACCGGTCGAAGAAATCCTGTCGGAGGCTTACCCGCAACGCGACAACGTCTACTTCGCACTGATGGAGCAGCGCATCGCGGCACCCGAAAAATGGAGCGCCGAGAACCCTGCGCTCTACACCCTCGTGCTGACCCTGCGCAACGATGACGGGCAGGTCGCCGAATCGCGCAGCTGCAAGGTCGGGTTCCGCGACGTCCGGCTCCGCGGACGCGAGATGCTGGTCAACGGCGTCCCCGTGAAACTCTACGGCGTAAACCGCCACGACCACGACCAATATACGGGAAAGACCGTCACGCGCGAAGGGATGGAACAGGACGTAAGGCTGATGAAACTGCTGAATTTCAACTCCGTGCGTACGTCCCACTACCCCAACGACCCCTATTTCTACGAGCTGTGCGACCGTTACGGCCTTTACGTCATCGACGAAGCCAACATCGAGAGCCACGGTTCGGGCGGGAAGCTCTCGAACGACCCGGAGTGGGCCGTTCCGTTTCTGGAGCGTGTGAGCCGGATGGTCGTCCGCGACCGCAACCACCCCTCCATCGTCATGTGGTCGCTGGGCAACGAATCGGGATGCGGCCCGGCGCACGCGGCGGCAGCCGGCTGGGCCAAGGATTACGACCCCACGCGCCTGATCCACTACGAAGGGGCGCAGGGACAACCTGCGAGCCCGCTTTACATACCCCTCAGGCGCACTTCGGCGGCCGTATTCACCAGTGCCGCCCCCGCAGACGGGAAGCCGGGCACCCCGCAACAGCCGCAGGACGGCGGCAATCCGACCGACCCCGCCTACGTGGATATCGTGAGCCGCATGTATCCCACGGTCGGGGAGCTGGAGCGCATGGCCCTCAACCCGCGGATCGACCGCCCCGTGCTGATGTGCGAATACGCCCACTCGATGGGAAATTCGACCGGCGGGCTGAACGACTACTGGACGGTCATCCGCAGCCATGAGGGACTGCTGGGCGGCCATATCTGGGACTGGGCAGAGCAGGGGCTGGTCAAAAAAGACACCTGCCAACGCACCTATTGGGCCTACGGCGGGGATTTCGAACCGGCAGGGGAGCATCACGACGCGGCGTTCTGCTGCAACGGCATCGTCAACCCCGACCGTACGCTGAAGCCCGCGGCACTGGAGTGCAAATACGTATTCCAGCCCATCGGGTTCACGGCGGACGACCTTGCTGCCGGAAGGGTTGTCGTACACAACCGTAATTTCTTCTCCCCAACCGACCGCTACGACTTCACCTGGGAAATATCGACCGACAAGGGCGTATTGCAACGCGGCAGTTTCGACGTGCCGACGACGCCCGCGGGCAAGAGCGCCCCGGCCACCGTCGGGTTCCGCCCCTTCGAGCCCGAACCCGGCGCCGAATACCTGCTCCGCGTACAGGCCCGGGAAAAACGGGCGACCCCTTACGCCGGGGCCGGGCACATCGCTGCGCAAGAGCAGTTCGGACTGCCTTTCTACAAGGCTCCCGCGCATAAACCCGCCGCAGGCAGGGCGGCCGTCTCGCAGGACGGGGAGCGCATCGTGCTGAGCGCCGCGGGTGTCCGGGCGGAAATCGACCGCAGAAGCGGTTACCTGGTCTCCTATACGGTACGCGGGAAGGCATTGGTATGCGACACCCTGCGGCCGAACTTCTGGCGGGCGTCGACCGACAACGACTGGCGCGGATGGCGCGTCGGGCAGATCGCCGGATGCTGGAAAGAGATGCCCGGAAGGATCCGGACGGAAGGCATCCGCATCGACGAAGCCGCAGGGACGGTGCGTGTCGAAAAGGGGGTTCCCGACAGCGTGCGGCTGACGCTGGTTTATACGCTCGACGGCACGGGGGCGCTGGCCGTGGCATACGACCTGCAGATCGCCGGGCAGTTGCCCGAACCGCTGCGCGCGGGGCTCCGAACCCGGGTTCCCAATACACTGGGGAGGATGGCCTACTTCGGCAAAGGGCCCCAGGAAAATTACTCCGACCGCTCGTGCGGTGCTTTGCTCGGCCTCTACCGGGGTACGCCCGGGGACTTCATGCACGACTACATCACCCCGCAGGAGAACGGCAACCGCTGCGCAGTGCGTTGGCTCACGCTGACGGAGGGCAACGGGCACGGCATCCAGATCGCGGGAGACAGCCCCCTGAGCATGTCGGTATGGGACTGCACGCAGGAGGCGCTCGACAGGGCACGCCACGTCACCGAAGTGGAGCGGCTTCCGGATGCCCTGACGGTCAACATAGACTGCGTACAGGCCGGGGTCGGGGGAACCGATACCTGGAGCCTGAATGCGCGCCCCTCAGAGCAGTACCGCCTGCTGGCAAAACGCTATGCCTATAAATTCACGCTACTTCCCTGCAACAACGAATCCGAAGCAATCCGCAACGGCCGGAGGCTTTGCAACAAACGATAGACCATGAAAAAGATAATCCTGTTACTGGCGTTGGGATTCCTGTGCCAACCCCTTTACCCGCAACGCACCGAATACCCGCAGATCGGGGCGCAGGTGTTCATCGAACCGGGGCAGACCGACAAGCAGATCGACGGGTTCTTCAGGATACTCGCGCAGCACGGATTCGAAACGGCACGCATCCGGATGTTCGGGGCGCACATGCTGCGCCCGGACGGATCGTGGGATTTCACGCTTTACGACAAAGCATTCGATGCCGCCGGGAAACACGGCGTAAAACTCTTCGCCACGCTCTTCCCGCCGACCGACGAGCTGGGCGACGTGGGCGGATTCAAATTCCCCCGCTCGAAAGCCCACCTGCTGGAAATCGCCGATTACATCGAAGCCGTCGTGAGCCACTTCAGGGGGCATCCCGCCCTCGACACCTGGGTGTTGCAGAACGAACCGGGGACGGGCGGAACGGGGCCCGGGCGAAACGACCTGACCGACGAGGTTTTCGCACGCTGGAAAGCCGCACAGAAGACTCCGGCCTACGACAACGGCTACCTGAAAGCCGACTTCACGCAAGAGCGGTTCCACACCGACTTCACGACGTGGTACCTGGGATGGATCGCATCGCAGGTCGATCTGCACGACCCTGCGCACCACAAACACATCAATCCCCACCAGCTTCTGGACAACCTCGCCGACTACGATTTCCCCGCCTACGAAGGGTTTCTGACCTCGCTGGGCGTGTCGATGCACCTGAGCTGGCACTTCGGTTATTTCACCCGGGCGCAATACCCGCTGGGAATCTCGCTCATGGCCGACATCATCCGCTCCGGAGCCGGGAAAAACCCGTTCTGGATCACCGAAATGCAGGGCGGCAATGTCACGGCCAGCGGAAGGGAGGTACTCTGCCCCACGGCACGGGAGATCACGCAATGGCTCTGGACGGGTATCGCCGCAGGCGCCGAAGGGGTGATCTTCTGGACGCTGAACCAACGGGCGTCGGCACTCGAAGCCGGTGAATGGGGTATGCTCGATTTCCAGGGGCGGCCGAGCGACCGCCTGACAGCGGCCTCGGAAGTCGCCCGCACGGCGAAAGCCCACAAAAGCTTTTTCCGCGAGGCCCGGCCCGTACGGAGCGGCATCACGCTCCTTTACAACACCGAATCGCTCCGCACGCAGCAAAAGAATGCGGCGGTGTCGGACGACGGCCGTTACGAAGGGCGCAAGGCCAGCGCAACCATGAAATCGCTCGCGGGAGCCTATGAAGCCATCGCCGCCTGGGGCGTGGTTCCCGAAGTCTGCGAAATGGACGCTTACGACTGGAGCGACCCACAGGGGAAAACGATCGTATTGACGAACCTCGTGGCACTGCCTTCGGGGGCATGGGAACGGCTCGACGATTTCGTCCGTAAAGGCGGCCGGATGATCGCCACGGGGCTCACCGGATTCTACGACCAGAACATGCACTGCATCCTGATGGACGACTTTCCGCTGCGCAGGTGTTTCGGCGCACAGATCAGCGAGTACAAGGCCGTCGCACCCTATTTTACGATCGCATGCGACACCCCTGCCACGACCCTGCCCGCACATCTGTGGAAAGGGATCCTCACCCCCGACAAGGCGCAGGCGATCGCCATGCACGGCGACGATGTGGTCGGCACCCGCCACCGCTACGGCAAGGGCGAGGCCGTGTGGCTTCCCTCGCTCATCGAGCTGGGCGGCTGGCACGGCGACAACAAAGGGGTCGCGGATTTCTACGGCACCTACTGCCGCGGGCAGATCGACCGTGCCCCGCTGCACTTCTCACGCCCGGCGGACGGGGTGCTGATGCGCCTGATGGAGTCTCCGTCGCAACGGCTGGCCGTACTGGTCAACAAACGCCCGCACGCCGTCGAAATAGGGCTTTCGCGGGCGCTGCCCGCCTCGGCGCGCCGGTTATGCGGCGAAGCGTCGCCCGAAGGCGCCTCCGTCAGGCTCGGAGCCGAAGAGTGTGCGGTTTTCCTGTGGGACAAACAGGCGGAATGATGCAAAAAACAGGTATATTTGTCGTAGCACCTTAAATTACGACCGATGAAACACCTTGCTGCCGGACTGTTGCTGTTTTGCTGGCTGCCCCTGTGGGGACAGGTCACGAACCTCCATTTCACCAACCTCTCGATTGACGCGGGACTGTCGGACAAAATGGTTTTCGCCGTGGCACAGGACAGTACGGGGCTGATGTGGTTCGGGACGGCCGAAGGGCTCAACCGCTACGACGGCTACAATTTCGAAACGTTCCGCTACAACCCCGGGGATTCGACGTCGGTCAGCGCCTCGTTCATCAACTGCATACACCTCACACGCACGGGCGAATTGTGGATCGGCACCGAGAAGGGGCTCGACCTCTACGACCCCGTGACGGAAAGTTTCGTGAAATACCATGCGGACAACGACTCGCTGCGGCTGCTCAACAACCTGCGCATCCGCTGCATCCACGACGATCCGCAAGGGGTGATGTGGGTCGGAACGCTCGAAGGGCTGATCCGCCTCGACCTGCGGAAACGCTATATCAACTATTTCGTACTGGTACCCGATGCATTCGACCGGATGGCCAACGAAATCCGCAGCATCTGCGCCGACCGGCACGGGATGTTGTGGCTCGGCACCTTCGACGGGCTCTACCGCTTCAACCCCACGGACAACAGTTTCGTCCGCTATGAAACCCGGAGCCGGAAGCTGCCCAACGACACCTACAACAACCTGGTCAACGCGCTGTATATCCCGGAGAACACCCCCGACCTGCTGTACGTCGGAAGTTCCAGCGGCCTGGTCGTCCTCGACATCCGGCATCCCGAGCAGCCGCTCGGCACCCTCCGCGCGGAAGACGGCGGACTTACGGACAACGACATAAAGAGCATCCTCAGCTACGACGACACGCACCTGTTGCTCGCAACGGCCGACGGGCTCACGCTCTACGACACCCGCAGCTGTCAGGCCAGCGCCTATTACAGTTCGCTGTCCGACCCGACGTCGCTGCCCAACAACTCGCTGCGCACGCTTTTCCGCGACCGGCAGAACATCGTCTGGATCGGCACCGACAGCGGACTGGCCAAACTCGACCTCAAACGCAAGAAGATCGACTGCGTCCGCCTGACCAACGACAGAAAAGGGGCCGAACGCAAAGTCATCGTCAACGACCTGCTCGGACCCCCCGACCACAGCCTGTGGCTCACCACGAACGAAGGCGTCCTGCGGTACGACAGCACGCGACGCGACGCAGGATACACGCGTTACATGGCCGACAAAGGGGTTTCGCACAGCATCGCCAAGCGGCTTATCCGCGACAGCCACGGCACCCTGTGGCTGGGAACCAACGACGGGATCGACTACTACGATGCCGCGCGCGACCGTTTCGTACGCGCCGAGCACTCGAACCAGAACTTCTCGCTCAAATACATCTACGACATCAAGGAGGACGCCGACCACGACATCGTGACCAACATCAGCAGCGGACTCTGCTTCATCACCCCGCATTACCGCCCCGACGGCGGTATCTCGCACCTGAGCTACAAGACCCGGCTCATCAGCGGCATCATCAACTCGGACAACTGCGACATCGGCTATTTCGACGTGGATGCAAAGGGCAACATCTGGTTCGCGGCCACGCAGGAGGGGCTGTTCAAATACGAAAAGCGCAACGACCGCTTCATACAGTACAAGGTGCGCACGAACGACCCCCGCAGCCTGATAAGCAACCGCATCTACACCATCCACGTAGACCGTAAGGGGAATGTGTGGACGGGCACCGACCGGGGCCTCTGCAAACTCGACCCGGCAAGCGGGCTGTTCGAGCGTTTCGACAACGACCTCGACCTCTCGCAGTCGATCCGCACGCTCACGTCGGACAGCCGCGGCCGCATCTGGGCCGCCACGACCAACAAGCTCATCATGTACGACCCGGTGCGGAAAAACAAGATCGTCTGCGACCTCAACCGGGATCTGAGGATCGACGAACTGATTTACAACAGTTTCTTCATCGACCCGCAGGGCCATATCTACATGGGCGGCGACGGGGGCTACATCCGCTACCACCCCGACGCGATCCTGCTCAACGAGGACAAGGCGCCGACGGTCGTCACATCGTTCAGCCTGTGGAACAAGGAGGTGCGCCCCAGACACCGGATCGGCAAACGCGTCGTACTGCCGCGCTCGATCCTGCACAGCGACCGGCTGCGGCTGCGGCACAACGAAAATTCGTTCCGTTTCTACTTTTCGCTGCTCAACTTCGCATCGTCGAACAACAAGTACGCCTACCGGCTGGAAGGGTACGACAAGGAGTGGCAGATGACGGGCGGCACGCAGAACTACGCCGCCTATTCGAACCTCTCGCCGGGCAGGTACCTCTTCACGGTCAGGGGCTGCAACTCCGACGGGATATGGAGCGACCGCACGGCACGGATCGAGGTGCGCATCCTGCCGCCCTGGTGGCTGAGCTGGTGGGCATACCTGATCTACGGGGTGCTGGTCGCCGTGGTGATCGTCGTAGCCTACAACCTGACGCTCACCAAAATGAAACTCCTCTCGGAACTCCGGCTCGAAAAACTCGAACGCATGAAGACCGAAGAACTGAACCAGGTCAAGATGCGTTTCTTCACCAACGTATCGCACGAATTCAAAACCCCGCTTTCGCTCATCCTGGGCCCCATAGAGAGCCTCGGGGAACAGATCCGGGACAAGCGCCAGCTGGAGCAGCTCTCGCTCATGCGGCAGAACGGCGAACGGCTGCTGCGGCTGATCGACCAGATCATGGATCTGCGCAAGTTCGACAACGGGAAGATGAAACTCAACCCCAGCACGGGCGAGTTCGTGTCGTTCGTGCGCAGGATTTACGCATCGTTCGCCTACCAGGCGCAACGCCGGGGCATCGACTACGATTTCGAAACCTCCGAACCCGAGCTCACCTTCCAATTCGACAGCGACAAAGTCGAGAAGGTGCTGTACAACCTGCTTTCCAACGCCTTCAAGTTCACGCCCGACAACGGGCATATCGGCATCACGATTTCGCTGCGCCGCAGCGACGAAGGACGGTTCGCCGCAGTCGAGGTGTCGGACACCGGGATAGGCGTCACGGAGGCCGACCGGGAACATATTTTCGAGCGGTTCTACCAGGGCAGCAATCCGTCGTTCGAGTCGATCCGAGGCACGGGCATCGGGCTGATGCTCGCTAAGGATTTCGTCGAGCTGCACGGCGGCACGCTGACCCTGGAAAGCGCCCCGGGCCGGGGCAGCGCCTTCACGTTCACGCTCCCGGTCGACCCGGCGGGGGCGTCCGACACCGCCGGGGGGGGGGCGGCACCCGCCAGCGGGACGGCAGATAGGCAGCCCGAAGCGGGATCCGCCGAGCGCAACCCGAAGGTGCTCATCGTCGAGGACAACGAGGACATGCGGAATTTCCTGCGCATAAACCTCGAAGAACAGTACGAAATATACACGGCACACGACGGCAACGACGGGTGGGAGCAGATCCGAAACATCTACCCCGACCTGGTGGTCAGCGACGTGATGATGCCCGGCATGGACGGCTTCGAACTGTGCCGCCGCAGCAAGGCGGAACTGCTCACCTGCCACATCCCGTTCCTGCTGCTCACGGCCAAGGGCGATGAGGAGAACCGCGCAGAGGGGTATTCGGCAGGCGCAGACGGGTATATCGCCAAGCCGTTCAGCATCAAGACGCTGCGCACGCGGGTCAACTCGCTCATCGAGCAGCGCATCAAACTGCGCGAACGATACCGCCAGAAGCTGCTCACCGACCCTTCGGAAATCCAGATCGAATCGGAAAACGACAAGTTCATCGACACGCTGGTCAAGGCCATCGAACAGAATATCGACAACTCGGAATTCGGCATACAGGAGCTGTGCGAGATTTCGCGCTACTCCTACCAGCAGGTTTACCGCAAGGTCAAGGCGCTCACCGGGGAGTCGATCAACGAATTCATCCGCACCGTGCGGCTCAAACGGGCGGCGCAATACCTCGCGCAAAGCGACACCCGCATCTCGGAGATCATGTATAGCGTAGGGTTCAACTCACACTCCTATTTTACCAAATGCTTCCGCGAGCATTTCGGGCTTTCGCCCAAGGAGTATGCCGAAAAACACCGCAGGAAATAGCCCGAACCCGCAGGGACGGAGAGGCGGCCGGACACGGATCCGGCCGCTTTTCCGTTTCCAGCCCCCGCACGGGATCAAGACGCATGGCCCCTCCGGCCGGGCAGGGAAGGCAAATGGCGGAAACGTAATAGTATTTGATAATTCCGGGATAATTTAAGTCAGGCGGGCGGACTATTTTTGTTATACCGTACCACGGGAGAAACAACCTAAACCTGATAAACTATGAAACAATCCTTACTCATTTGTGCCGCGGCGGCGCTCCTGGCCGGAAGTTCCTGCTCGGAGCAGGAACCCTTCGACGCCGCGATGCCCGTCCGGCTCAGCGTCGCAGGCATCAGCCCGGGAAGCCGGGCGGCGGCGAACTACGCGGCGGACGACTACTTCGGCCTTCGGGGAATGGCCGGGGCCTCGGTAAGCGTAAAGGCCCGGACAACGACCTATATCTATGCGGACGGGACATTGGCGGGCGCCACCCCGGACGACGTGCTCTACTTCCCGGTGGACGGAAGCGCCCTGGCCTCCGTCAAGGTATACTGGCCGGAGGAGGCCGTACGCCAGGCACAGGGCGGCGCCATCACCAAAGACCAGCGGGAGAAGGAAGCGTTCCTCGCCGCAGACTGGCTTTCGGCCGAGCTGAAGGAGGTCGCCCCGGCGCAGGCCGTCGCCCTGACGCTGGGGCACGAACGGCCGAAGCTCACATTCACGCTCGCCGGCACGATGTCGGACAGCAGGATCACAGCGCTCTCGGTCGCCGGGTACGATGCCTACTGTGACCCTCAGACCGGTGATGCCCAGTTGATTATGCTGCCGGGTAATACGGAAATAGCCCCCGAAGCCATCGGCACCGTCACCATCGGCGGGCAGGAGCGTCCCCGGAACTTCGTCGTCAAGACGATGCCGGCCCTCAAAGCGGGGGAAAACCACACGATCGAGATCAATTTCTAATATAAAAGAGCCTATCATGAAACGACATATCCTCTATCTGGCCATGCTCGCACTGGGCACGGCAGCGACAGGATGCTCCGACGACGACACCGCAAAGGAGGGCCGGACGGAGCCTACGACGGTGGAAAGCATCTCCATCCGCACCCAAATGGCCGAGGTTTCACGCGCCCAAACCGGAGACGACGACCCGACGATGGGCCCGGCATCGACCCGTGCGGGGCACACGATGACGGTGACGCTCGGCAGCGGCAGCGAACGCATGCAGGCCACGTATGAATACGACGGCGGCAAATGGATCCCCGCCGGAGAGGCGGTCGTATTCCCCAACAACAAGCGCCAGCCCGTCGGGATCATCCTCAGGAAGGAGGGCACGGCCATCCAGGACGGTACGGCGCAGGGACTTATCGACGCCGACCAGCTGGGGTGGGACAACCCCGCCCAGGTACCGCTGCGGGAGATGGCCAACGTCCCGATGCGGCACCTGAAGACCATGGTGGAATTCGAACTGGGCACGATCGCCGCCACGGCACTCACGGTCGACGGCCTCAAAGCCTGCCACGTCGGGAACGGCAACAAATGGCAGGCGATCATCGAGCCGTCGACACCCGGGTTCAGGGTTTCGGTCACGGTCAACGGCACCGTCAGCACGACGGAGGTCAGCGCGGCGGCATCCCCCACCGACGGGGTGTTCCTGGCCGATTACCGCTACACGGTACCATTGGTATTGAACGGCAGCGAACTGACGCTGGGAACCATCGGCGTGGGCAGTTGGGACGAAGGAGCCGGGGGTACGGCCCAGGGCATGACCCCGACGCATTACCGGATCGAAGGGCTGGAAAACCGCACCATCGAAGTTTACCTGGCCGGGTCGGACAGCCCCACGCAGATCACCCTCGATGCAAAGGGCGAGGCCATGCAGCAGGCCGGGGTTCCGGTCGGCATCGTCGCCAGGATCGCCTGCGACGGCACGCAATACGAGATCGGGCGGGAGGAGAGCAGCCAGATCAGCCTCCGGATCGTCGACGGGAAAGTAGCCTTCCGCGAGGCGGACGACAAGGGCTTCATCCCCGTCAACACGATCGCCGAACTGAAGATGATCGACCTCGACGACGCCAGCCGGGGGCGCAAATACCTCCAGCAGGGCAACATCGACCTGCTCGACGCCGAGTGGACGCCGATCTCGAAACTGGAGGGCATCTATGACGGCGGCAACTTCACCGTCGCCCGCCTCAGGGTTTCGCTCGGGAACGGCAATGCCGGGCTCTTCGCAGCCAACGGCGGGACGATCCGCAACGTCGTGATCGCCTCGGCCAGCGCACTCAGGGGGCAGTGGCATGCAGGCATGGTCTGCGGTGAGAACACGGGAACGATCGAGCGATGCACCAACCGCGCATCGGTGACCGACGGCGGCAGCAATACGCTGGGCGGCATCTGCGGGTACAACAACAACGGCACCGTATCGGAGTGCCTGAACACGGGCACGCTGACCATCGACGCCACCGTACCGTCGGACGGCACGGGCGGCATCGTCGGCTACTGCGGCAAAGGGACGATCACGAGCTGCGGCAACACGGGCGGCATCGGCGGCAAACCCAGCAAGACGGGCGGCATCGCGGGGCAGGCCGACGACTGCCAGATCGCCGACTGCTACAACACGGGCGACCTCGTCCTGCCGTGGGGCGCAGGCGACAACAACGGCGGCATCGCGGGGCTCACCTACAATGCCACGCTCATCACGCGCTGCTACAATACGGGCACCGTCACGGTCGAAGGGTCGCAGGCCGGGGGTATCTGCGGCCAGCTCAACGCCGGGGCGACGATCAGCTCATGCTACAATGCGGGCAAGGTGGGCGCCAAGTGGAATTCGGGCGGCATCGCGGGTCAAAGCACCGACGCCGAGATCATCGCCTGCCACAACGACGGGCTGATAGAGAGCCAGACCTCGGGATGGGCCGGGGCAGGCGGCATCTGCGGGTTCCACAAGGGAACCATCACGGCCTGCTACCACATCGGGCAGGTGACGGGCGACAGTGCCATCGGGGCGATCGTCGGCGAGCACAATTCGGGCAACATCTCCTACTGCTACTGGAACGGCGACCTGGAAGGTATCCCGGCAGGCGGCGGAGGCAGCCAGACCGGAAATGCGAAATTCGGCGCCGCATGGCCCCAGCCCTCGACGCATGAGGCATGGCGAACCACGGCCGACACCCCGGCCGCCTATTGGCGGACGCTGGGCAGCGCGGGCGGCGGCTACCCCAAACTCGCCTGGGAAAAATAACGCGGCACGGCACCCCGGCCTTCTCGCAGGCCGGGGTGTACGGGATTTAACCTATATTTGAAAACGGAACGAAACCAACAAAAACCCGAACCATGATCAAGACACGCTTTATCGTTGCAATAGGCCTGCTGATGACACTGGCCTGCTGCTCCAACTCCGGAACCGACCAGACCCCCGACCCCAACCCGCCCACGCCGCCGACGCCACCCGCGACGGGGGATTACGTATCGGTACAAAACGGGAAAATATATGCGCCCAACGGCGGTGAGCTCTCGTTATGGGGCGTCAACTTCCAGCCCTGCCTGAGCTGGGAATACAACGACCGCCTCAAGAGGCACGGGATACCCCAAACGGCCGAGGCGCTCAGGCGCGTGGCCGAAAACAACCTCGAAGAGGTGACCAAACTCAAAGTTTCGGTCATCCGCTGCCACCTGACACCCGCCGATTTCACCGATGCGGAGGGAAACCTGGTCGAAACGCCCTACCTGGACGTGCTGGACTACATGGTCGCCGAAGCTGCCGAACGGGGCATTTACATTACGCTGGCCCTTATCAACCACATGGGCAGCGGCTACGTGCCCAATTCGGTATTCATGACCGCCGCCCGCCAGGAGTGGGTACACGACAAGGAGGTCGTCCGGAAATCGAAAAACTACGTCCGCCAGCTGCTCACGCGCAAAAACAACTATTCGGGGACGACCTATGCGGCTGAGAAACACATCGCCCTGTGGGAGCTGATCAACGAACCCGAAGCCTTCAGCTATACGGACATACAGTCCAACCCCGCCGCCTACGCCGATTTCCAGTCCTGGGCGGCCGGCAACGGGCAGCAGGACAACGACGCTTCGTATGCGCTCTTCCGGCAGGAACTTATCCGGGATTATATCGACGGCATGTACGACGTCATCCGGGAGGCCGGGGCGCAGCAGCCCGTCGTCTGGAGCCACAACTGGCACCGTTACCGCAACGGCAACCCGGATATTTTCAAAGGCGCCCTCGCCTCGAAGGCCGAAGCCGTGGCCTGCTGCAACTATCCGGGGCAGGATCTCGTGCCGCAGGACTACTGGAGCAATCCCAAAGACCTCACGTCGCAGGATTATTCGGGCTGGTTCAACCAGTATTTCGACGACGTGAATGGCTACGGGTGGATGACGCTCCCCGAATACGCCGGCAAGGCGAAGACCGTCTACGAGTTCGAGACCTTCTTCAACCAAAGCGCCTATCTCTACCCCATACAGGCGCAGTATTTCCGGGCGCTGGGCGTGCAGTGCGCCTCAATGTGGACGTATACCATGCAGGAATACGCCCCCTACCACTGCGGTTCGCATTTCCTGAGCCTCACGTGCACGCCGAAAAAAGCCGCCAGCTTCATCGTGGCGGGCGAAATCTACAAATCCACCCCGCTGGGACAAATGTATGACCGTTTGGTCAACGAACAACTGGGTAGCAACTTCGCCATCTCGAAAAGCCGCGACGTGAGCATCTTCTCCTCGCCGGAAAAATTCTACCACTCGGGCGACGTGACGCAATGGTGCCCGCTCAATGTCAGCGACGGGGTCAGGAGCATCGTCGGCGTAGGCAGTTCGCCGCTGGTGACCTACACCGGGACGGGCATCTACTTCATCGACGAGCGGGACGGCGAACTGTTCGTCACGCTGGAACCCAACCACCGATGGCTCCGGGAGCCGTGGGACAGCCGACTGCAGACGAAGGTCAGCGCGCTCGACTACGACACGCCGAACACGATGAGCATCGGGCTCAAGGCGTGGAAAGAGGGTAAATATACGCTCTACCGCATCTCGGACGGCAGGCGGCAGAAGGCAGGCGTCCTCGACGGGCTCGGCGGGATGTCGCTCACGCCCGGCGACTATGTGATCGTGCGCGGGGAAGAGTAAACGCCGGGATTGTGCCGGGCTTGCGGCAGGAGTGTGCCACCACCTTGCGGCACACTTCGTCGGGAGCCCGGCAAAGACCCGGCGGAATTCCGGCTGAGGCTCGGCAAAAGGCCGTCAGAAGCTCGGTAAAGGCTCGGTAAAGGCCGGGGAAAAAGCCCTCAGAAGCCCTTCGGGAACCCGCCACCGACCCGTCAGAGGCCGATAAGCTTGATCCGGGTCTCGAAATCGCTGCGTGAACCGAGGGCCGAATTGCGCAGCTTGGTGCGGTAGGTATAGACCGTCGCCGAAGCGCAGTTGAGGAAACCGGCGATGCGGCCGCTGTCGGTAATGCCGAGGCGCATGACGGCCAGGATACGCAGCTCGGTAGGGAGCGTCCGGTCGGCCCGCACGGGGAACCGCGCCGGCTCCTCGAGCAGCGCATTGACCTGTTCGACGAAATCGGGAAAGATACCCAGGAAGGTCTCATCGAAGATCCGGTAGAAATCGCGGTAGTCGCGGTCGACGTCCGACGGCGAGCGCAGCTTGCGCATCAGCGCCTCGGAGCCTTCGGACTTCGCGGTTTTGAGCAGCTCGCCCCGGTATTCGCCGACACGACCGAGGTACTGCGTGGCCAGGAGCATGTAGCGGAACACATAGTTGTCCTTGATCTTGTTGGCGTCGCGCAGGCAGTCGTTCAGTTGCCGGAACTGTTCGTTGCGTTCGCTGAGCTGGGCATTGACCGCGGAAAGCTGGGCGTTGGTGCGCCGCTGCCTGGCATGTTGCCGCAGGGTATGGATGAGCAGCAGCACGATGATGACGAACAGCCCCATGAAAATGTTGATCATGACGGTCAGGATACGGCTGCGCGAATTGATGCTGTAAACGACGGCCTGGTTGATGATCATCTCGGCCTGGCTGGAGTGGAGGATACGGGTGTTGTAATTGCAGGCAAGCATGTCGGCCATCGTACACTGGATATAGCGCGCCGCACGCTCCATATCCTGCTGCTCGAACATCAGCAGAGCCAGGTTATAGAGGGAAAGGTACTCCCTGACGGGGGTTTGCAGGTCGCAGATCGCCGCCGTGGCGAGCCAGTATTTGTGTTGTTCGACGTCGCCGAGCAGATAATAGGCGTTGGCAATATTGTAGGCGATGCGGGCCAGCGTGCGGCTGTTGTATTTCGCGGGGTCGTAAAGCGGCAGCAAAACCTCCAGGGCTTCGTCATAACGGTTCAGATCCATCAGTTCGAGGGCATACATCCGCTGTCGCGTGACACGGGAGTGACCGTCGAAACCGATCCGGGTGTGGCGGAGCCTGAAAAGCGAATCGGCATAGACCTTCCGCCGCGCCTCCGACCCGTCGCCCGAAGCGAGCCGCCCGAACACCACCATCTGTTGGGTATAATAGCTGGCCCGCATCCGCCGGGTGATGCCGACCGTATCGAGGGAAAGGATCCGTTCGTAGGCCTCTTCGATGTTGTTGCGGGCGATCAGCACCGAAACATCGCATGTCGTCGAAAGGAATTTCATCTCCCGGCTGCCGGTCGCGTCGGCGTAATTGTGCATCAGCCCCACGTAACGGGCGGCCGTGTCGATATTGTAGGTGATATAGGAATCGAACAGGCGGTTGGCCGTCTGCCATCGCAGCGTGTCGTCGCCCGCGGCGCGGAGCTCCCGGCGCAACGAATCGGCATGGCGGACGAAACGCTCCTCGTAGAGGTGCTTTTTCGCAATAACCCGATCCAGTTTATCGAATATCTGCTCGTTTTCGCTCTTATGGCACGCACAGAGCAGGGCTACACCGACCACGAAAACAAGGCGGGGGGGGGAAATGTTCAGCTTTCTCATCTACTCGACGGTTTGAATACAAATTTACAAAAAAAACGGTTCCCGCGTCCACCATGGACACGGGAACCGCCTCCCGGGCACCGGCTCCGGACGGATTACCCGAAAATTTCGATCTTCACCTCCTTGCGGATGTCCGTCGACGGGATCTCTATCACCGGGCACCCCAACTCCGCGTCGAACGCAGGCTTCACCGTGCGGCCGTTGACCTTCACCCGGCGGAACTCCCCGGCGGCGGGCAGTTGAAGCCGGTAGGCGCGGCGCGGCTCCTGCCCCCCGGAGGGGCCCGCCGATGCAGC